>ERZ773001.199-NODE-199-length-25966-cov-22.1935_pt1 | contig 25966 bp, 26 predicted proteins | sample MGYA00511673_ERZ773001 | MGnify/ENA primary metagenome ERZ773001 (study PRJEB29015, sample SAMEA2738091) | human oral metagenome | biome: human oral; feature: human-associated habitat; material: saliva | place: China | collected 2162 ... | reverse complement strand
TCTTCCTAGATTGCCAGACAGCAACCCCTAGTCCACCCAGCGCCAGCGCCCCTACCGCCACAACAGCTCCATAAATAATGGTGTCGTTGCTGCCATCGGTAGAGCCGACGGCGCTGCTAGTGACAGCTGAGCTGGTTGCGCCAGCCCCAGCTGCAGCCGCATTAGAAGTAGTCTCCTGCGGTTTAATCGCGTCACTAGCCGCAACGCTAGGAGAGCTAGTCGCAGCAGGAATGCCTGACTTAGAGGAATTCAAAGGACTAGCAGTGCCTGAACTAGAAGGCTTGGCGCTAGCAGAAGCTTTAGTGCTGCCTACTACTTCAAATGTGGCATCATAGAGGCCAATATTGCCAAATACAGTTGCAGTATTGCCGACAATGTTAGCACTCGATGCTGCGCTGATCCCGCCATCAAAAGTGAAACTATAGGTATTTGAATACTGAATTGTGTCGTGTGGCGCGATACCTTTTACCTTGATTTTTTCACCTTCGCGCATAACACTGAAAAGTTCACTACGCGCACTACCGTTTAGCATTCCCTCAAGTGTTGCCCTGAATTCAATAGCGCAAACTTGCATGCCCAGATAGTGATCTAAATAGGCTCTGGTGGTTGTCCACCCCCGTACGGTAGTGCCTACGTTTTTTTGGGCCTCGGTACATATATCTGCAGTGGCACCGTCGCCACCTTCACTTTCGGACATACGAGTTCTTGAGGTAGAAATTACCTCATCGCCGCTGAATCTTGTATTGTGCCAGCCGAGCATAGAAGCATGTGCTGGCGGGGCCAGCAACAGTAGAGAAAATGCCAGTACAAAAGCAGCCAAGACCGCACCTACTCGCATCGTAAGTGCACGGGCATTTAAAACCTCAGCGTTCATGACCTAACCTTAACTAGTTTTAAACGGTTAACCACCCTCAAAACTCCCAATAGTTAGAGCTAGCATCCAGATTCAGCTAAAAATTAGGGCCGTAACCAAACTGGGGGCCAACAGGTGGTCTGGGGTGCTTTTTCTTACGAGAACGCAGCGCCAGCAATACCGCCAAAGCAATAATTAGCACCACTGCCGCAGCAATAAACGCATAGAGCAGGGCGTTGTTACCTGAAGAGTTTGTGCTAAAGCCAGCAGCTAGATCATCAGCCTTATTATCGCCGGAAATAATATTTGCTGAACCATTAGGATCACCAACCACCTCGAAGGTGTCGGCACTTACCACAAAGGTATTTCCCTCCACCTTGCCGCCGGTAGAAGAGACAATCCCGCCATCGAAGGTGATGCGGTATTCGATAGTTGACTGCTCAGAGTACTCAGACCTGTCGCTTTCAAGTTTTAGGTTTTTACCGTCACGAGCAACAGAAAACCCGTAGGTTTCATCGGTTGAAGTCTCGATCATCGAGTTAACCGTTAAGTTGCCCTCGATAACGCAAACTTCCATGCCGTTGTATTGCTCTAGTTCAATCCTAGTGATTTCACCATTTGCCCCAGTGCTAGAGCTGGTAGCGCTCTTATAGTTAGCGCACATGCTTTTAGTGGTCATGTATTCGCTGGAAACATGTGTTTTCATGACGTAAGAAACCTTATCGCCACTAAATTTCATGTCCACCCAGCTCTGTGTGCTCTCGGCGTGGGCAGGCGCAGCTGGGAGCAGCAAAGAAAATGCCAGCATAAAAAGCGGCAAAGCAGCCTCAGCGCCAGCTGTAAACACACGCGCCCTGGCCGCAAGCGCAGGTGCTCCCGCCGTGAAGTTACGTATCTGCGCCGCGAGCGCCCGTGTAGACCTGTTAAGTCCCGCCGCGAGCGCCCGTGCAGGCATATTCAGCCCCTCCGCGAGCACCCGCCTGTGCGCGCCAAGTCCCGCCGCGAGCGCCCGCAGCCTAAAAGCATTTATGTTCATGACCCAACCCTAACCAGTTTCGACTAGGCGGTCATATCCCCTGCGTAGAGGAGCACAAACGCACGCTTAGATGGCTTTGCTAGATCCCATAGCGATCATATTTGCCAGGTTTTACACCTTTGCTTTGTTCTTGGCCGCTTGGGCTATAGGTGCCTACATTAGTCGGTTGGGCAGTTAGTTGTGCAGGCTGCGAGCGCTTTTTTGATGGGATAGCCAGGAAAACTACTAGGCCAACTACGGCTGCAACTATCACGCCGATCAGTACGTAAATCAGAGTGTTTCCCGATAAACCTGACTTGGTATCGTCAGAAGCTTGGTTTTTCGCGTTATAAACGCATGCAGCCTTATTTTGGCTGGGTGCAGCAGAGGGAGTTTGGCTAGTTTTTCCACTGCCTGGATTCCCCACTAACTTGTAGTCGCCAGTGTTGATGGTTATGGTGTTGCCATCCACTTGGCCACCCTCGTGGGATATAATTCCGCCCGCGAAAGTGAAGCTATGTATGATATTTCCATCATAAGTGACGGCAGCTCTGACTGACCCAGTTACGCGCACATTGTCGCCGTCGGCTTTAAGAACAAAACCATAGGCATCGCCTCCTTGCAGGGCCTTCTTAAGTGAGCCAACCCCTTCGACGGCGCAGACTTCTATGCCTTGGTACTGCTCAACTTCTGCCTTGGTTACTTCTGCACCCAGGTAATTGACTAGTTTTGCGTGAGTGGAATCTTTGAAGCACATGCTTCTGGTCGATTGACCGTGTTGGTTAAGAGCATGGGTTTTTGCTGATACGTATATTTTGTCCCCGTCTATTTTCACGTGCACCCATATACGTATGCTGTCAGCTGCGTGGGCGGGTGTAGTCGGCACTAGCAGGGAAAACGCCAGCATAAAAACCGCCAAAACCGCCCCTACGCGAGCTACAAACCCACGCACCGCCAGCGCACTATTCCGCGCCCCAACATCTGCTGATAGCCCCGCCGCGAGCGCCTTTACCCGCACTTTCGCCGTGCGCGTGCGGACATTAGAAACAACTCTGTTCATGACTTAAACTTTAGTCACTCTCCCCCTTTGTCAGCCACTAAATTCTCACCTGAAGTATGTTTTGTACAAAACAGCCGACGACGACGTCGCAGCTACTGCCTTTACGTTGCGCTAGGCTGTAGCCCCGTTAAAAACAACCAGGCCACATTAGCCACCCATATAACCCATATATAGGCAACCAGGGCCGGTTACCCGACCCTGGTTGGATAGAAGGATTATTTGCTGGCGTCTCAGGCGCCCTGACCACCCTGAGCGTTAGGGTTGTAAGGCTGCTGAGGATTAGGCTGCTGGGGTACACCAGGCTGGGGGGCACCAGGAGCTGCCTGACCCTGCGGGTACTGACCCGGCTGAGCGGCGTAAGGAGAAGCGAACTGCTGAGGCTGGGCCTTCTTCTTGGAACGCATGACGAAGAAAACCACCAGGCCGATGCCACCACCAATTACCGCACCGATCAGTGCATACATCAGAATGCTGGAGCCGCCACCGGGCTTACCTACAACCTCGAACTTAGTATCGGTGGTAACGAAGGTGTTGCCTTCAACCTTACCGCCGCTAGAAGAAACGACGCCGTCATCGAAGGTGAAGCGGTACTCGATATCGCCGACAGAGGCGAAGCGGTTGCTGGAGGTGCTCTTTATGGTTAGCTTGTCGCCATCGCGTTTGATAGAGAAACCGAAAGCGGAGGAAGAGTTATCCTCGTTCAGCTTGCCCTCGGCCTCGATGACACAAACTTCTACGCCCTTGTACTGTTCTATCCCAGACTTGGTGACTTTACCGTCAGAGCTCGTGGTAGCCGATTTTTTCATCGCATCGCAAATTGTCTTGGTGGAGCCATACTCACTGGGAGCGTGCATCTTCAGTGAGATAGCCACATTTTCACCACTGAATTTCATGCCAAGCCATACCTTGAAGCTGTCAGCGTGAGCCGGAGAAGTCACTCCTAGCAGCGAAAAAGCCAGCACAAAAGCAGCTAGTGCGGCACCTACGCGTGCAATCATCGCGCGGGGGTTAACGTTAATAGCGTTCATGTCTCAACCCTATTAGGTTTTATCTGTTTAGGCACAATCTGGTTGTTTTCTTTCAAAACAAGACCAGGGCTGGGAGTTAATCCGGCCCTGGTCTTGAGGAGTAAAAGCGTTAGCTAGCCGTTGTAGCCGCCGTAACCGGGCTGGCCATAGCCTTGGCCGTAGCCCTGGTTGTTTTGGCCGTAGCCCTGCTGACCGTAGCCCTGGGGCTGCTGACCGTAAGGCTGGCCCTGCTGGCCATAGCCCTGCTGACCGTAGCCCTGGGGCTGCTGGCCATAACCGGGCTGCCCATAGCTCTGCTGGCCATAGCCTTGACCGTAACCCTGGTTGTTTTGGCCGTAGCCCTGCTGGCCGTAAGGCTGACCATAACCCTGCGGGCCGTAACCACCATACTGGGGCTGGGGCTGCTTCTTAGAACGCATCACGAAGAAGACGGCCACCCCAGCGCCGATCACAACTACCAGTCCGATCAGCACAAACATCAGCATGTTGGAGCCACTACCAGGCTTACCGGTTACCTCAAAGCTACTGCTATTGGCAATGAAGGTGTTTCCGTCAACCTTACCGCCGCTAGAAGAAACCACCCCACCATCAAAGGTGATACGCATCTGCATGCTGGCACCCGAGGCGGCGACAGAGCCGCCACTGCCTTTAACCTTGATATTGTCACCATCACGGGTAACAGAGAAACCAAGTGATGAACCTGATTTGTCTACTACCTCACTGAGTTTCCCACTGCTTTCAATGGTGCAAACTTCTACGCCCTCGTACTGTTCTACCTCAACCTTGTCGACTTTTTTGCCAAGTTTCGTTGAGCTGGTGTTTTCCTTGGCTTGTTTACAGATACTCTTGGTAGATGCCCCATACTGCTCGGGAAAGTGTATTTTAACTGACAAAGACACATCTTCTCCGCTGAATTTAAGCTCTATCCAGGTCTTTGCCCCGTCAGCGTGAGCTGGAGAAACCATAGTCAGTAAAGAAAAAGCCAGCACAAAAGCGGCTAAAGCAGCGCCTACACGCGCCAAAACCATGCGCGGGTTGGAAGTAACAGCGTTCATGAATCCAATCCTAGTGCTATAACCTCTTCATCCACCTCATTTTTAAGGGGATCATTCCCTAGCCTCATCAGCAGATACTGGCTGCCACTACAGACCCCGCACAAGGTCGTACACTGCAGCCCTTCCCATGCTGCAGCGCCCCCCACGCTGCAGCGCAGCCCGCGCAAGGGGTGCACAGTAATTACAACAATGGCGCAGCATAAGCTGCGCCATTGTCTGTAAACACCGTTTAGTTAGCGGTACATATCCTCAAAGCCTGAGCCTTCAAGCTTGTAGTAGTAGCCGTCCTCACCCGGGTAGTAGGCAACCCCGTCCTGATAGTACAGGCCGTTGGGGTAGTAACCATCCGCAATGGTTTCCTCAGCGACACTGGGGACTTCCTCAACGGGCTCTGCATAGTCCTCGTAGCCAGCATCTGCATAGTCCTCGTCGCCGGCACCAGAGTCATAGACCCCGCCCTCTACGTAGGATTCGTAGCCTCCACTTTCATAAACGCCCTGCTCAGCTGCAGCCGCATAAGTGGCAGCCATAGCGGCGTCGTTATCAGCATTAGCCGTGTGGATTAGCGGTACCCCGGGGATGCCAGCCGCAGGAATCTCAGATTCGCTGATTGGGGCAATTTCAGACAAAGAAACTGTGGGGCCCTGCGGGTCGGGAATCTGACCGGCCGCGATAGCTGCCTTGGTGGCCAGGTTTTCCTTGACGCGCTTGTAAATGCGAACGCCGCCCAGCCACAAAATACCAGCCAGGATCAGGCAGGAGGCGATACCCAGTACCCACCGCACCACATGCTGCAGGGCAAGCGAGGGCACCGTACCAACTACCTCAAAGGAGGTGGCGCCCTTCTTTGGGATGGCAGTGGAACCGTTAACGTCGGCGTTCTTGTAGGAAATAATCTTGCCGTCGTACTTAACCGTCACGTGAGAGACGATCAGCTGGTTAGAAATAGCGATGTAGCGAGGGATAGACACCTTAACTCGGTGGTTTTTATCGGTGCTCATGTTGAAGCCACCGAACTGCGTAAGCGCAGCCGGACCAGCGCCGTTTTGGAAAGCGCCCTCCACCTTGGATTCACAAACCTCACGGCCATTGCGTTTACCTACCCAGGTAATCACCTTGGCGTTGTTGGTAGTAGTTCCTTTGTTTTTATCTGCACCTGTTTGAATAGCTTTGCAGATGGCAGCTGGTTTCAAACCAGTATGCGAACCGGGCGCAAACGCGAAGTCAAGCACCGCGTAGTTTTCGCCCTTTACATTAACGTTAAACCAAATCTCATTGGGCTGCGAGGTTTCAGCTTGAACCTCAGAGACGCTTAGCGGCGCCATGAAAACCAGCAGCCCCGCCACTAAAGCCGCAAGTACGCGGCTAGTTACAGACTTGTAGTTAAGGGTGTTCACGGGTTCCAGCCTAGCAGCTTCAGTCAACTAACGAGTGACGAGAAATTGTGGCTTCGCGCCCCGGACCCACACCAATGGCAGAGATTCGCACCCCAGCCAGCTGCTCGATCCGCTCAACATAACGCTGGGCATTAAGCGGCAAATCCTCGAATTTACGCACGCCAGTGATGTCTTCACTCCAGCCAGGCAGCTGCTCGTAGATGGGCTTGGCGTGGTGGAAGTCAGACTGGGTTAGGGGCATTTCGTCCCAGCGCACACCGTCGACGTCGTAAGCCACACATACCGGGATGGTCTCATGCCCGGTGAGCACGTCCAGCTTAGTCATCACCAGGTCAGTTAGGCCGTTAACGCGCGCTGCATAGCGGGTGACGACGGCGTCGTGCCAGCCACAGCGACGGGCCCGGCCGGTGGTCACGCCATACTCTCCACCTTCGGCGCGCAGACGCTCACCCATTTCGTCGTGTAGCTCTGTGGGGAAGGGACCTTCACCTACGCGAGTGGTGTAGGCCTTAACCACACCGATGACGCGATTAATGCGGGTGGGGCCCACGCCGGTGCCAGTGCAGGCACCGCCGGCGGTGGGGTTAGAGCTGGTCACGAAGGGATAGGTGCCGTGGTCAATGTCTAGCATGGTGGCCTGGCCGGCCTCGAACAGCACCGTCTTGCCCTCGTCTAGGGCCTTGTTTAGCAGCGTGGAGCAGTCCACCACCATGGGGCGCACGCGCTCGGCGTAGCTGAGCAGCTCATCGGCAACCGCGTCAGGGTCGATCGCGTTGCGCTTGAAAATCTTGGTTAGCAGACCGTTTTTCTGGTCCAGTGCAGAGTGAACCTTTTGACGCAAGATGGACTCGTCAAACAGGTCCTGAACGCGGATACCGATGCGGTTCATCTTGTCAGCGTAGGTGGGGCCAATGCCACGGCCGGTGGTACCCAGCTGGCGGGCACCCAGGAAACGCTCAGTGGCCTGGTCAAGAACCCGGTTGTAGGAGGGGATCACGTGGGCGTTGGCGCTGATCAGTAGCTTGGAGGCGTCCTTGCCGCGCGAGGTGATTTCCTCGATTTCGCTAAAAAGCACCTCTAGATCAACCACTACCCCGTTGCCGATAACTGGAGTTACTCCCTCAGTTAGCACACCGGCCGGCAGTAGATGGAAAGCAAACTTTTCCCCGTCAATAACTACGGTATGACCAGCGTTGTTACCGCCGTTGAACTTGACTACGTAGTCAACATTCTGACCTAGCTGATCGGTTGCCTTGCCTTTTCCTTCGTCGCCCCACTGGGTTCCGACGACTACGACACCTGGCATTGAAAACTCCTATAAACGGCAAACGCCGCGTTGACCACACGACTGCATCAGTCTAGCGGCCCTATAGGCAGATTTCTACATTTTGCCGTTACTATACCGTTTTATTTTGTTTTGGCAAGCACCTACTGTGGTGTCCACCCTACCCCCAACCTCACTGCACATATTGTGACCTGCGGGAATACTTTTTTGTTTGGTTTGGTTGACTCTAGTGTCATCACCTGACATATGGCGACGGCGCCAGGAAGGTCCCCGACGCCGTCGCCACACTTTTTTGGCTTAAAGCCACGTTTTATGCGCACTTCTTATGCGTATTTGAGCTATGCCCGCTCACTTTAGGAACTCGCGCACCTCATCAGCACTGGCGTAGGAGGCCTGCGCGCCCACCTTGGTGGTGGAGCAGGCCGCTACCGCCGCAGCCAGGGTGGCGCCGTCGGCAAGTGAGACGCCTGCAGCCAAAGCCGACAGCAGCGTGCCCATGAAAGAGTCGCCGGCGCCGGTGGTGTCTACCGGGGTGACCTTGAAAGCTGCGACCCATTCGAGGCGACCATTTTCATAGATCAGGGAGCCGGCTCCACCCAGGGTGAGCACCCCGCGCTTAACGCCAGTGGCCGCGAAAGCCTTAGCTACCTGTTCTAGGTTTGCAGTGTCTACACTTTGGCCACTAACCAGCGCCAACTCGTGCTGGTTGACGATCAGCACATCGGTTAACTCCAGCAGTTCAGATTGCAGCTGGCGGGCCGGGGAAACATTGAGAACCACAGGCACGCCAGCCTCATGGGCGCAGCGCGCTGCCGCAGTGACAGTTTCCAGACTCACCTCCAGGCACAAGCCCAGAGCCCCAGCCTCAGCGATCACCTGCGCCTTATCAACCACATCAGCCGGAGTGAGGGTGGCGTTGGCACCAGCTGAGATCACAATGGTGTTCTCAGCAGCGGCGTCCACAGTAATCATGGCGGTGCCGGTAGCCACTTCACGCTCATAGACGTGGCGGGTGTCTACCCCCTTTAAAGCCAAGGATTCAAGCAGCAACTGGCCGTTGCCGTCGCGCCCAACCGCACCAATCATGGTGGTGGGCACCCCCAGCAAGGCGGCTGTGGCAGCCTGATTGGCTGATTTACCGCCCGGCAAGATACGCAGGTCTGAGCCGACCACAGTTTCACCCGGGCCAGGCAGACGCTGGGTGGTTACCGTTAGGTCCGCATTCAGGGAACCTAAAGCCACCACCGGGGCGCCTAAACGGTCTAATGCCTCCAGGGCGCGGCCACGATCAGCTACGCTCATGCCGCAGTCTCCTTTTCAACTGCCGGAGCGGGGATCAGTAGCGAGCTAGCAAAAGCCAAGGCCAGCAGCACCAAACCGGTGATAACCGCCCCTTGGAAACCATCTAGGCCGCTGCCTAGCGCCACCGAGACTGCCGGCAGGATCGCGAAGGAGATACCCGCGCCCAGGTTGAAGGCACCGGCGTTGAGACCAGGCAGGTAGCCGGGGTTGTCGTTAGGAGAAAGCACCACACCTAGGCCGTTGAGCATAATGTTGCTCATACCGGCATAGGTGATACCCACAAACACGTTAACTACCAGCAGCAGCACCGGGGTGGCGTCACCAGAAATCCCCAAAATTGCGCCTAAACCAAGCACTGTGCCCAGCAAGCCCACACGCAGCACCTTACGGTAGCCAAAGCGACCGGCCAGGGTGCCAGATACCGGGCCCATTAGTAGGCCGGCAATGGCGTAAGGGGTCAGGGTCCAGAAGGAGACGACGTCGGCACCAAGACCCGGGCCGTAACCAGTGTTCTGAGCTAGACCCGGCACCAAACCGTTCATAACCGCAAACACGCCGGTCATGGTTAGGGTGGTGGTCAGCAGCAGGGCCCAAGTGGAACGCGACTTGAGGTAGACGGTAGCCACCAGGGGCTGGCTGGTGCTCTCCTCCTGGATCCAGAAAGCCGCAGCAGACAAAGCAGCCAGCAGGAACAGGCCCGCCACCAGCCAAAAGTTAGCGTTGGAGAGTTTAGCTAGCTCGTTGAAGATGGTTAGCAGCGCGCCTACCCCCACCACCAGAGCAATGGTGCCAGTCCAGTCCATACGGTGGTTACCGGGCACCAGGGATTCATCGGTTAAGAAGGCCACTGCCACCGCCGCCAGCACAGCGATTACAGCCATAGTCCAAAATACTGAGCCGAAACCAAAGTTTTGGGCTAGCCAGCCACCAGCCAGGGCGTCCACACCCGCAATACCACCATTTACGGCAGTAATCACGCCTAGCAGAGTGCCGTAACGCTTGGGGTCAGGCACGGCCACGCGCAGCATAATCAAACATACAGGCACGGTCGGCCCTGCCACACCTTGAATCACGCGCCCCACAAACAGCAGCGCAACTGAGCTGGTCATGCCGGCCAGCGCAGAAAGCACACAGCCCACGGCGGTTAGCGCCATCATGCCGGTTAGTAGTTTGCGCCGCCCGATCATGTCACCTAGGCGGGGCAGGAACAGGCTAAATAGCGCGGCAGCCGTGAAGAACACGGTCTGGGTTAAGCCGATTACGTCGTCGGTGGTTTTTAGCTCCTCAGCCATAAGTCTCAGGGCCGGCGAGAGCATGGAGGCATTGAGCTGGAAGGCAAAGCAGGCCACCAGCAATGCGGTCATAACCGCCGCAGTTGAGCGTTTAGTGGCGCTCATTTACCACTCTCCTTGGCGGCTAGATCCTTCTGTACGCGGTCAATGGAGTCGATTACCAGATCCCAGAAGCGGTCAAAGTCCAGCTTGGTGGCGGCCTGGGTGTGGCAGTCAGGCCCGGCAGGGGCGCGGAAGTCGGCCACGGTCATGCCGGTGGTAAGCGTGCCGTTGAGTTCCACGTCGATGGGGACCTTAACAGTTTCCACAATCTGCGGGTCGATCAGGTAGGCCACGGTGCACGGGTCGTGTACCGGCGGGAATTCGAAGCCTTGGGCGTCCTGGTAGGCCTTGCGGAAGAAGGTGAATAGGCCCAGCACAAACTCTGCTACCGGCCCGCCCAGGTCAGCGATCTTGGCGGAGATGTCGTCTGTGGCTAGGGCCTGGTGGGTGAGATCCAAGCCCACCATGGTTACCGGCCAGGGCTCGTTAAAAACAATGTGAGCTGCTTCAGGGTCAACCTTGATATTGAATTCGGCTACGGGAGACCAGTTGCCTACGTGGTAGCCGCCGCCCATTAGTACCACTTCACGCACGCGCTCCACGATGCGCGGTTCTTTGCGCACAGCCAGGGCGATGTTGGTTAGCGGGCCGGTGGGCACTAGGGTGACCTCGCCGGGTGCATGAGACATTACGGTTTCGATGATTACGTCGACGGCGTGGCGCGGGTCTAGCGCTACAGGTTCAGGTAGCTCGACGCCGTCGAGGCCGGAATCGCCATGGCAGTCCGGGGCGGTTTCTACCGGGCGCAGTAGCGGGCGGGTGCAACCTGCCGCCACCGGTACACCTTGCATCCCGTAGACGGTGGCTAGGCTCAGCGCATTGTTAGTTACTTTTTCTAGAGTTTGATTACCACCAACAGTGGTTACTGCCAGTAGCTCAATGTTGGGGTTGGCGTGTGCTAGCAGCATAGCGACAGCGTCGTCGTGACCTGGGTCGCAGTCAAGGATAATCTTCCTAGACATTAGGTCTTGCGCCTCTCAATTGTGGTATGTGTGGTCACAATATTCTACACAAATATAAATAAATATGCCCTAGGCAATATTACCTAGGGCACATTTATTAGTCAGAGACTAAGCGTTAGTTGCCTTAGTGGCAGCTAGTTAGCTCAGCGACGGGCGGAGCCGACGGAGCCTAGACGCTCGCAGGCCTCAACCACGCGGGCAGCCATGCCGGTCTCGGCAGCCTTACCCCAAGCGCGCGGGTCGTAGAACTTCTTGTTGCCGACCTCGCCGTCAACCTTGAGGACGCCGTCGTAGTGCTCGAACATGTGAGCAGCAATCGGGCGGGTGAACGCGTACTGGGTGTCAGTGTCAACGTTCATCTTGATAACACCGTTGCGTACGGCGGTAGCAATTTCCTCGTCGGTGGAGCCGGAGCCACCGTGCATGACTAGGTCGAAGGGGCTCTCCTTGCCAACACGCTTGCCAACCTCAGCCTGGATCTCACCCAGCAGCTCGGGACGCAGCTTGACGTGACCGGGCTTGTAGGAGCCGTGCACGTTACCGAAGGTCAGAGCGGTGGTGTAGCGGCCGTTCTCGCCTAGGCCCAGGGCCTGGACAGCGGCGTAAGCGTCGTCAGCGGTGGTGTAGAGGTTAGCGTTCTCTTCACCCTTGATGCCGTCTTCCTCGCCACCTACGGCGCCGATCTCGATCTCGAGGATGGTGTGGGCAGCCTTGGAGCGGGCCAGCATGTCCACGGCGATCTGAATGTTGTCCTCTAGGGTCTCAGCGGAGCCGTCCCACATGTGGGAGTTGAACATGGGCTCTTCGCCGCGCTTGACCTGCTCGGCCTCGATGTCCAGCAGCGGGATGACCCAGTCAGCCAGCAGCTTCTTGGGGCAGTGGTCGGTGTGCAGACCAACAACACCGGGGTACAGGTCGCCGACGGCGCGAGCGTAGGCAGCGAAAGCGATGGAGCCACGCACGCGGTCTAGACGAGAGGAACCGGACCAGTAAGCAGCACCACCGTTGGAGATCTGGATGATACCGTCAGACTCGGCCTCGGCGAAGCCCTGCAGCGCAGCAGATAGAGTCTGAGAAGAAGTAACGTTGATAGCCGGGACGGCGTACTTGCCGGCCTTGGCGCGGTCAATCATGTCCGCGTAAGTTTCCACGGTTGCAATAGCCATTGCAAATCCTCCTGGTTGTGTTTCACTAAACAGTGGTGCTTCTATTCTGGCACGTTTTAGCGCTAATTGGTACGCGCAAATACCGCCAGCCTGTGCAATTCCAGTTAAAAGGGTGCACTTTGTCCGTGTTGCATGATCCAGGTGTGCATAGCGATAGCTGCTGCCGCTGAAACATTAATGGACCGGGTAGAGCCGTATTGGCCAATACGTAACTGGCGTTTGCAGTGCTCCAGTAGGGCCGGGCTAATGCCTTCGCCTTCACTGCCCACCACCAGCATGGCGTCAACCGGCAGCAAGGTTTTTTCTATCAGTTCACTGCCCGGGCCATTGTCGATAGCTAGTAGTTCCAGGTTGTTTTCCTGGGCCCAGCGCACCAGATGCTCAGGCGTGGGGTGATGGTAGACACGCAGGTAGCGGTCGGTAACCATGGCGCCGCGTCGGTTCCAGCGGCGCTTACCCACCACATGCACGCCACCCACATTAAAAGCGTTAGCGGTGCGCACAATTGAGCCAATATTTAGATCGTGGCTGACATTTTCGATCGCAATATGTAGGCCGTGGGCGCGGGATGCCATATCAGCTTTAATGGCCTGCCATTTCCAATAGCGATAGGGGTCCACTACATTGCGTCGATCGCCATGTTCTAGCAGCTCATGGTCCCAGTGGTCACCTTCAGGCCAGGGCCCCTGCCAAGGCCCCACCCCCACTTCTCGCTCTTGGTCTGGGGTTACTTGGGCTAAATAGGCGACGACGCCGTCACTAGCTTCGGTGACGACGCCGTCCTCGTTTTCGTAACGGCTCATGCCTTATCCTCTAGCTCCAATACCTTGGCGTCCTTGGGCTTTTTGTAAGTGCCCTTACGCTTGAGCTTGTCAGCTAGGAAGTACTGGCTGGAGGCGCGCCCGGCGCTGCGAGCTACTGCCGTGAGCGGACCGTGGCACAGGAAGTTGTAGGTGGGCACCATGGCGTTGTAGTCGCGGCGGGCCTTAGCTACAGCCTTGTCAGCTTTCTTTAGACGCTTGTAGGCCAGACGGTATCCAGGCTCTTTGTTGCGGTTAGCGGCGCGCACGCCTTCCACAATGCGACGCAAAATCAGGGTGATGTCGTCTTCATAGTTGGCGCGCAGCAGCGGCTGGTTTTCCTGCTCAGCTAGGGCAATAGCCTCATTCAGGGCGCTCATGTCTCCTGGCGCCAGGGCGCCAAGCTTGTCTGCTTCACGCGCTAGTTTTTTGGCGCGGCGGTGGCGCCTAGAGAGAGTCTCTTCAACGTCAGACCAGTTGTGGTCCAAACGCTCCCCCAATGAACGTACCTGCACGCGGGCCACCACAATGATGGCTACCCACAGCAGCAGTAATAAACCTCCGCCAATGAACAAAGCGATGGTTCCGGTGGGGTTAGAGTCCATTGTTCCTCCTTGGGATTGGGCACCAACTCCTAGTTTAGCCTGACCTGGCTTAGGCGGCAGCCTTGGTGGGCACTGGGTTGTTTAAACCCAGCGCCCACCAAGGGGCCAGTGTCACTCCAGGTCTAGGTCTTCTAGACCAAGGGCATATAGGTAGGGCAAATCAGCGGCTTCAATGCGTTCGCGAGCGCCAGTGTTGCGGTCTACGATCACGGCCACGGCCAACACCTGCGCGCCGGCTGCGCGTAGCGCCTCTACTGCCTGGATGGGCGAGCCGCCAGTGGTGGAGGTATCCTCCAAAACCACTACCCGCTTGCCTTCGACAGACGGGCCTTCGATCTGGCGTTTCATGCCGTGATCTTTGGCGGCCTTGCGCACTACGAATGCGTCTAGGTCTAGGCCGCGTGCGGCGGCGGCGTGCAGCATAGCGGTAGCTACCGGGTCAGCGCCCATGGTTAGGCCACCGACGGCGTCTACCTCATCTACGCTGAAGCCGTTTTCTTCCAGCAGATCCAGCATTACATGCCCGATCAGCGGGGCGGCCTCGTGGTGGAGGGTGGCACGGCGCATGTCCACATAGAAGTTTGATTCAAGCCCTGAGGCCAGGGTGACTTTGCCGCGCACTACGGCCAGCTCGTTGACTAGCTCAGCTAGGCGGGCGCGGTTGGAGTCGTTGGTGGTGATAGCCATGGAGTTTTCAGTTTCCTAAATATTCAACGACGGCGTCGTAGTCGGGTTCTTGCTTGATTTCGGGCACTAGCTGCACGTAGCCAACGGTGCCGTCAGGTTCGATCACTACGACGGCGCGTGCTAGCAGTCCGCTTAGCGGCCCCTGGGTCATGGTTAGGCCGTAGTGCTGGCCAAACTTGGAGCGGAAACCGGAGGCGGTGGTGACGTTTTCGATGCCCTCAGCGCCGCAGAAGCGTCCCTGGGCGAAGGGTAGGTCATTGGATACGCACAGCACCACGGTGTTGTCGAGGCCGCCGGCCAGCTTGTTGAAGTGGTGCACACTGGCGGCGCATACACCGGTGTCGATGGAGGGGAAGATGTTTAGCACTACGCGCTTGCCGGCGTAGTCGCCTAGTTTGATGGGGCTTAGATCGTTGGCCACCAGCTCACAGGTGGGAGCCTGGCTACCTACCTGGGGTAGTTCGCCAACGGTAGTTACTGGGGTGCCTGCTAAGGTTACAGTTGCCATAGTTAAATTATGTCTCTCAGTAGTGGGTGGCGGCCACCCTTGAGGCGCCCACGAAATAGCGCACCCCACAGCGCGGCAGACGGCGCAGCACAGCCTCGCTAAGGGCGTAGCGCAGTGAAGGCACGCAGTAGACGCGACCTTTACGGACAGCGTCTAGGGCTTGGCTTACCAGGTATTGGCTTTCTAGCCACACAAATTTGGGCCATTGGGTGTCGTCAATGTGGGCGGCGGCGTGGAAACCGGAGCGGGTTAGGCCCGGCAGTAGCACGGTGGCGGTGACGCCGGTGCCCGCCAGCTCGGTGGAAAGTGACTCAGTAAAGGTAGCTACCCAGGCTTTGTGGGCGCTGTAGGTACCCATGACGGTGCGGGCGGCTACTGAGGCTACGTTCAAAATGGCGCCGTGACCGCGTGGAATCATTACGTCGGTGGCGGCGCGACTAAGTTCCATCACGGCTCGCACCATTACGTTTAGGGCGTCTAGTTCACGCTCCATATTGCCATCAACGAAGGATTGGCCTAGCCCAAAGCCGGCATTGTTAACTAGCAGCCCGATTGGGGGCAGTTGGGTGGAACGGATGCGCTCAGCTACCGCGTCAACACCTGCCTGAGTGGATAGGTCTGCGGCCAGCACCTCCACCTTGACACCGGCTAGGTTGTGGATTTTGGCTGCAATTTCTTCTAGTTTTTGCCGACGCCGGGCCACCAGTACGAGGTTGTGTTGCGCCTCTGCTAACTGCCAGGCAAATTCGAGGCCGATCCCCTCGCTGGCACCGGTAATAAGTGCTGTTCCCATAAGTTGAGGTTACCAGCCAGCGCTGGGCTGGGGCCGGTAAGGACGCGAGCGACGAAACGAAGCTGGACGCAGCTGCCAAGCCTGCAGGGACGCAACATTTAAAGGTAAGTCGGGCGCCGTCGTCGTCGACTAAAAGAGGGTATAAAAAGGCGGTGGCCCGCACGTTAGGGGCGAATGCGAGCCACCGCAGCTCAGCCAGCTGCGGAAAACATGGGGGTACATCGCAGCTGCTGAGGTCTCTATTATCAGCCTTTAACCGACCCCGCTGCAAGTCCGGATTGCCAGTATCGCTGCAAGAATAGAAACAGTGCCATCAAAGGCAGTACCCCGAAGAGCGCACCTTGCAAAACCGCCCCATAAGTTGGGCTGAAGTAGCTCATCATGCCATACAAACCGAGGGTGACCGGCTTGAGCTGCTCATTGTTGGTAACCATCATCAACGGCAACAGGAAGTTGTTCCAGGTGGCCACAAAGATGAACAGGAAAATGGTGACCATAGCCGGGGCCAGCAGCCGCAGCACCATGGTGAAGAAGATGCGGCTTTCACCGGCGCCGTCGATGCGGGCGGCCTCTAGCAGCTCGTCGGGCACAGAAGTTTGGGCATACATGCGCCCCAAGAACACCCCAAATGGGCTAACGCAGCTAGGCAAAATAATTGACCAGATAGTGTCAGTTAGCCCCAGTGAGTGCATCACAATGTAGAGCGGAATGGTTAGCAGTGCAATCGGCAGCAGCAAACCAGCCATAACCACCAGCTGCAACACATTACGGCCAAAGAACTTAAATTTAGCCATGCCATATCCAGCCATCACCGAAACCAGGGTGCCAATAGCACCGGCAGCGGTGGAGTACAACACTGAGTTAGCTACCCAACGCCAAAAGTGGCCATTAGTGGTGCCCATCAGCTTTTGATAGTTCTCAGCGGCGGCGTTGTGCGCAAACCATAGGCCGTTAGAATCGCCTAGATCCGCGTTAGTTTTAGTGGAAGAAATAATCAACCAGTAAATCGGGAATAGGAAGTAAACCAATACCGCGATCAAAACTACCCAGGTGACGATTTTGGCGAAACGGCTTGGTTCCAAAGAACGCGACCAAGCATTACGCGAAACTCGATAAACGCGGCCATCTTCTAGGTGCGCAAATTCTGATTCATTTAGTAGCTTAGCCATCAGCGCTTACCCCGAGTCTGTACGAAGGCATATACCGCCGCCAATAGTGCGGCAATAATGGCCATAGTCATGGAAATAGCAGAAGCCATATTGGGGTTACCGGGTGAGGTCATCATGGTGGAGTAGGCCATCATCATGGGGGTGTAGCTGTTACCCATCCACGACTGCCCGGCGCGCATCACCGTAGGCTCATTGAACAGCTGGATTGTGCCGATAATTGATAGCAGCACAGTCAGCAGGGCGGCATTTGTCAACATCGGCACCTTGATCTTCATGGCCACCTGGAAACCAGAGCAGCCGTCAAGGCGGGCAGCCTCATATAGATCAGTGGGGATAGCTTTCAACGCAGCTAGGAACACCAGCATGTTGTAGCCGGTGAAAGTCCAGGTAGTCATATTGGCCATGGAGGCCAAAATGATGTTTTTGTCGAAGAAATTAATGGGGATGACACTGGCCAGCGGTGAAAGCTGGGGGCTGTACAGGTACATCCACATCATGGCAGCCACCACGCCGGGGATGGCGTAGGGCAAAAAGTAGCCCAAACGGAACACGGTGGGGCGTTTGAGCAGATAGGAGTCCAACACTAGGGCCAGAGCCAGGGCGGCGATAATCATGAAAGGAATCTGGAACAGGCCAAAGAGCATTACTCGCCCCATGCCTTGCCAGAACTGTTCGTTGGTAACTACCGCAACATAGTTGTCTAGGCCAACGAATTTGGTGATTTGCTTGCCGCCACCATACAACCCTCCCGCTGTGGTGGTCTTAAAGAAGGATTGGTAGATCGAGACAATAATTGGGACAATAAATGTCAGGCCGAAAAGAATTGTGAAGGGGGCACTAAAAGCCCACCCATAACGCAAATCGCGTAATTTGCGGGCACGGATTGTCGCCTTATTTTCTGTATACGAGCTCGCAGCTGACATTTTCATCTCCTCCCCTTAATTAGGTGCGTAATGCAGCGCGAATTAGGCGCGCGCTTGTAGCGCACAAGCAAATAGTGCTGCCAGCGCCGTGCCGGCTAACTGGTTATGAAAGTTTTAAAGCGTTAAAAATGCGGTTGCAGCAGGCGGGGGTGCTAGCAAATATGCCAAGCACCCCCGTTTTAGGCTGCGAATCAGGCTACGCCGATGTTCTTTTCCTTCAGGGTGGAAACAGACACCGTCTGAGCGGTGGTCAAAACGTCTTCAACCTTGGTAGAGCCGCTGGTGACCTTACCGCCGGGCTCCTTCATCTTCTCGGTTACGGTGAACCAAGTGGGGATGTAGGGGAAGTCGGTGACCATGGTGTTGTTAGCTTCGGCAAGGAAGCCGTAAACGTCCTGGCCGCCCCAGAGCTTCTTCATGGCCGCAGGGGTCTCAGGCTTGGCGGTGGTAGCGGCTACTACCAGACCCTGGGAGACCAGTGCGGGCACCTGGGTGTTGAACCAGTCAGCGAACTTGAGGGCTTCTTCCTTGTGCTTGCAGCCCTTGATGACGGCGACGGCGGAACCACCGTCAGCACCGGTAACCTTCTTGCCGTCCTCGGTGGGTAGGTAGGTGACCTGCCAGCTGGTGGCGTCCTTACCTAGGTCGCCGAGCATGAAGCCTGGCTCCCAACCAGCGGCAACGGTACCGATAATGGTGCCGTCCTTGAGCTTGGCGATCCACTCCTTGCCCCAGCGTCCGTCGGAGAGCTTGAGGGCCAGGCCTTCGTCGTTTAGTTCCTGTAGGAAGGTGGCTACCTTCTTGGAGGCGGCGTCGGTGACCTCTACCTTCCACTTGTCGCCTTCAGGCTTGTACCAGTGGGCGCCGGCAGCGGCGGCCTGACCGGAGATCTGGTAGCCAACCTCGTCCTGCTGCCAGGTGGCAATGTACTTGCCCTTTTCCTTGGCCTTCTTGGCGGCTTCCTTCAGTTCAGCCCAGGTGGTGGGGGCCTTGATACCGATGGCGTCGAAGGCGGCCTTGTCGTAGACGTATACCAGCGGGCCGGTGTCCTGAGGCAGACCAACTACCACGTCACCGAGCTTGCACTGGCCCATGGGGCCTGCTGCGAAGTGCTTTTCGTAGCCACCAGCCTTGATTTCCTTGGCTACGTCTTCTAGGGAGCCTTCTAGGTATACGGAGGCGATTTCACCGTAGCCAACCTGGGCTAGGTCGGGGGCGTTGCCAGCCTTCACTGCCTGAGCGATCTTTGCGTAAGACTCGGAGGCCTGGCCGTCAAACTTCTTGACGTTTACATGGATGTTGGGGTTTTCCTTGTTCCACTGGTCGACGACGGTCTGCACCTTGGTCATACCGTCCTTGTCGGGCAGGCGGTGCCAGTAGTTGATTTCTACCTTGCCACCAGATGACTTATCGTCTTTGCCGCTACATGCAGCTAAGGTCGCCAGGATAGCGGTAGCGGAAGCACCAACCAGGGCCTGGCGGCGAGTAATGCTGAGGGTTCGCATTTAGTTCTCTCCTTTGAGTATGCGCTAGGGGCGGCGCATATTCTGTAACCGCGCTGCGGTAGCAGCGTTGCTCTTGTTTACTTAGATTAATAACTGCCCCCACTCAAGTCAAACGAAATCGAACACAACCGCACACTAAATCGTTTGACCTGCGGTTATAACAATCAATTTGACTAGTTTTCACGTTTTACTAAGCCCTATCAGGCCCTATACGCAGCTGTCTGAGCCCTATATGCAGCTACACACCCAGCTCAGCAGCTATTTTGCCGCCTCCCCTGCGCGCAGGTACGCGCAACTGCAATCAAACCGTTACGCTTGTCCTATGCGCTTAGCCACCTGGAACGTCAACTCTATCCGCGCCCGTATTGATCGAGTTATTGCCTTTTTAGAGCGCAGTGACACGGATGTGTTGGCAATGCAAGAAATTAAATGCCGCCCCGACCAGTTCCCCACCGAAGCTTTTACGCAGGCCGGCTATGAAGTGGTGGCACATGGTTTAAATCAGTGGAATGGGGTGGCCATCGCCTCGCGCATCGGATTGTCTGATGTCGTACATCAATTCCCTGGTCAACCCACCTGGGCCGCTAAAGCTGACCAGGACGGCGTCGTCGAAGCTAGGGCCCTGGCGGCCACCTGCGCCGGAGTGCGAGTGTGGAGCATCTACGCCCCTAACGGGCGCGAACTAGACCACCCCCACTACCGCTACAAACTGGACTGGTTTACGGCCCTGCGCGAAAACGTGGCCGAAAGTTTAACCCAGGCTCCTGAGCAAAAAACCGTTTTTGTGGGTGACTGGAATGTGGCGCCACTGGACACTGACGTGTGGGATATTGCCGACTGGGAGGGCAAAACCCACGTTTCAGCCCCTGAACGCGCCGCTTTCGCCTCCCTAGAGCAGGCCGGGCTGGTTGAGATCACGCGCCCCCTAGCCCAGGGCTACACCTATTGGGACTATAAGGGCCTAGCTTTCCCCAAGAATAAGGGGATGCGTATTGACTTTATGTTGGCGTCGCCAGCTTTGGCGCAGCTGGCCACTAGCGTGGTTATTGATCGTGATGAGCGTAAAGGTAAAGGCGCTTCTGATCACGTGCCGGTAATCGCGGATTTTGATTTGGACGCTAACTGATGCCGTTTTCTTCTGCAGCTTCTACCACTGCCGCCTCCCCGAGCCCTGCAACATCCCCTAGTGCTGCCGCCTCCCCTAGCCCTACCACCTCGCCCAGCCCCGCAGCCTCGCCCAGCCCCGCAGCCTCGCCCAGCCCCGCCGCCTCGCTAAGTGCTTTGGCTGACTTTGATTTTCCGACGGCGCTGGTGGTCAGCCAGGGAGGTCAAGTACTGGCCCAGGCCGGTCAGGTGGAGAGCGATTTTGCTTTTGCCTCAGTCACTAAACCACTGGTGGCTTGGGCGGCGGCGGTGGCCTATGAGCGCGCCCTACTTGATCTAGATGCCCCAGTGGGCCCACACCTGCCCGGGGCGAGCGTGCGCCACCTGTTAGCCCACGCCAGCGGCGTGGCCCCTAATGACGACAGCGTTCTAGCCGCGCCGGGCACTAAACGTATCTACTCTAATCGCGGCATTGAGCTACTGGGGCAGGTACTGGAGCAGGCCACCGGCTACCAGCTTGAGCAATGGGTGGAGCTAAGCGTGCTGGAGCCACTGGGCCTGGCCAGTATCTTAATTCCGGGCTCACCGGCCTACTCCGGGATAGGTAATGCAGTTGATTTGGCTGCTTTCACGCGCGAGCTGGCCGCCCCCGCCCTGGTTAGCGCAGATACCGCCAAACTGTTTACTAGCGTAGCCTTCCCGGGCCTATCTGGGGTGCTACCTGGCTATGGCAAACAAAACCCTTGCGATTTTGCCTTGGGGTTTGAGGTTTATGGGGCTAAGCAGCCGCATTGGCTCAGCCGCGCCCAGTCGATGCAAACCTTTGGGCACTTTGGCCAGGCCGGCTCCTTTATTTGGGTTGATCCAGCCACTGGGCGCAGCGCCGCATTTTTGGGAGCTAAGCCTTTCAGCCAGGTTCACAAGCGGCTTTGGCCGCTACTAAACCAGCAGATCGCCGCCCTATGAGCAGAGCGCAAACCGGCACCTCACAAGCCCAGCCGCAAGGCTTTCCCGAGCTGCAAGAAGCCCCAGATGTGCAAGTGGGGTGCCAGCCGCAAGACGGTCCTGCCTGGCAAGGCAGCCTAGCTCCACAAGCGGGCCTAGCGCTGTATCAGCGCATTAGGGCCTACCAGCGCCAAGCCGATACGTGCGGGCTGGAATACCAAGCCGATACGCGCGGGCTGGAATACCAAGCCGATACGTGCGGGCCAGAATACCAAGCTGATCCGCGCGGACTGGGCTACGCCGTCGTCGATTTAGAAACCACCGGACTAGAGCCGCAAGACGAGGCAATCATCGAGGTGGGCGTAGTGCTGCTCGACCCGCACGGGCGTGAGCAGCTGCGCTGGGACTCCCTGGTCAACCCGCACCGTCACCCGGGCCCCACTCGCATTCACGGCATCACCTCCGACGATCTCACCGACGCCCCTGAGCTGGGCACTTTAGCCCCGGCCCTGGTTGAACTGCTGCGTGGGCGAGTGCTGGTGGCCCACAATATTCGCTTTGACGCCAGTTTTTTGCTGCCCTCCTTGCGCCTGGAGCTGGGAGCGGCGGCGTTGCCGCGCAAAATTCCGCAAGTGTGCACCATGAACTGGGCACGCTCGTTTATTGATACGCCCTCTCGCTCGCTAGTGCGCTGCTGTCAGGTGTGTGGGATTGAGCTAGCCAGTCACCATCGCGCTATCGACGACGCCGCCGCCTGTGCCCAGCTGTTAAACCGCTATTTGGGCGTGATTGCTAGCGAATACGCGCTTTTCCCCCACGGCATCCCCTGGGGTAAGCAGCTAGCAAAGGCCGTGCAGCTGTGGCAGCAAGTACCTCGGTGCGAAAGCAGCCAGGTGGTGCGCGCCTTGCAAGCGCGAGTTGGGCGCTAACAGGTTTTGCACGCGCTTTAGTCGCGCCAACCCAAAGCTGAGACAGCCCAAACCCCAAGGCGCGCCCGCCAGATAAGCCAGTTTGCGCGCCAGGGCCAGGCAAGCGCTAGTTAAGCGCTGGGGGCCGAGCCGGCGTCGCCAACCTCTAGCAGCTGCCCAATGGTGACAATAAAGCCAGAGTCATCAACTACGGTGCCACCTGCGGCTTCAACCAGTTTGGCGGCAATGGAATCAATCATGGCGGCAGCTGCGGTGCGTTCACGACGACGCACGCGGGGCAGGTTCTCACTGAAAGCGTCAGCCATCTTGCGCGGCTGCCAGCGCACGTCATAGCGGATAACGCCGTCATTAGCCCACTCTTCACCAAGTAAAGCTACCGGCAGGTCACGGGCCCCAGCCACATACACCTGGATCTGTCCCCAACCCGGATGAGCCTGAGAAACCGGCAGGAACAGCGAATAATGGTCCACCTCGGCGCGCGGCACTGAAGGGGGCAAGGCGGCAGCCTCAGCGGCGAGGCGACGTGCCTCCTCAATGGCGTGTGGGCCCAGGCGTGCTTCCAGCTCTTCAAGCTGGCGGATGTTAAAGTTCATTTCCCCAGTGATACGGGGAATTTCTTGGCTTTCGAAAAGCTGACGGTTGGCCACCTCAAAGCCGTCACGCTGGTCAGAAGTGACATCATCAAGCACCACCTGGACAGCGTCAGGGGTGAGCCAAATCGGCGAGTACAGGCTGACGCCAATATAGGCGTGCGGGTCTGGGGTGAAAATCTGGCCAGTGTCTACCACTCGGATAGCGCCAGCTAGACGGCGTGCAATAGGACGCAAAGCGTGAAGCGCCGCAGCCTCAAGACCGGTAGGGCCGCCGTCGTTAAATAGAGACAAAAGCGGGTCAGTAGCCGCCAAAGCCGGCTCCAAATAGGCGCGCTGACGCGGCACTGAAAGCACCATCACCTGGCTAACCCAAGCCGGTAGCCCCAGGTCAGCGCGTTCTTCGTCACCAATCCACCAGGGTCCTAGCAAAACCGCGCCGGCCACAATCTGTAGACGCCCGGCCCCAATCCACGCAGCTGACGGGTCTAACGATAATGCCAGGGCCTCAACCTCATCAGCATTTACGTCGTCGGCTAGTAGCAGGAGGTGGTAGTCATCTGCCAGCGCCCTGGGGAAAGTGTCCACCGTAGCCAGCTGCTGCGTGGCCAGGGGTAAGGATACAGAAAGGTCGGCAGCATCGGTCATATTTACAGTTCCTCTAAGTTATAGTTTCTCGGCCTCTACCTGGGCAGACAAAACCGGATCAGCAGGAATCTCGATACAGCTAAAGCCCTGGTAGGAGCGCGAGGCCGTGGGGCCACGCTGACCCTGATAGCGCGAACCACTAGCGCCCTGGCCATAAGGTGCGCGAGCCGGGGAGGACAGCTGGAAGAAACACAGCTGCCCAATCTTCATGCCCGGATAAAGCAGGATCGGCATAGTGGCGGTGTTAGACAGCTCCAAGGTGACGTGACCACTAAAACCGGGGTCAATGAAACCAGCCGTGGAGTGGGTCAGTAGCCCCAAACGTCCCAGCGAAGATTTACCCTCCAGACGTGCGGCCACGTCGTCGGGTAGTGTCACGCGCTCATAGGTGGAGCCCAGTACGAACTCGCCTGGGTGCAGCACGAAAGGCTTATCTGCCGCTACTTCCACCAGTCGCGTCAGATTCTTCTGTTCATGGGCGGGATCAATGACGGCGTAACGGTGGTTATCGAACAGGCGAAACCAACGGTCCAGGCGCACATCAATACTGGCAGGCTGAATGAGCTCTGGATCGTAGGGCTCAAGAGCCACACGGCCAGAGTCAATCTGGGAGGCTATGTCGCGATCAGATAACAGCACAGCGCCAGTCTACCCGGTCAGTCAGTTGCCCAAAACAGCGGGATTTAACTGATAGTAGTAGAACTGGCGCCGCGAATGGGAGGCTGCACCTCTAAGGCAGTACCCCTAAAGAAGCGCTTTCAGGAAGCTAGCAAAATTCAGGAAGCTAGCGGAACGCCGTTAGCGTCGTGGCCGTACATCTGGTCCGGAGTGGCAATCAGGATCATGACGAACTCAACGAAACCCCAAATCGCCGCAGCCGAAAGCAAGAAAACGCCAATGACAACAATGCTGAGCACGATGCCAGCAATGGCCAGGCCCAGCTGGTAGGCGCCACGCTTGGTGTAGCCCAGGTAGAAGTTGTGAACACCAAAGGTGCCAAAGAAGAATGCGAGCGCAGCCGCAACAATCTTGTTCTTGGGTTGGTCGCCGAACGTGGGCATCTGGGGGGCAGTCATATGTCCTCCTAATAAATATTGGTTTCTTGAGACCTGCATGCGTTATAGTAGTGCATGGTCATTCAAGCGATGACTGCGCGGGTGTAGTTCAATGGTAGAACTTCAGCTTCCCAAGCTGACAGCGCGGGTTCGATTCCCGTCACCCGCTCCATTTTGGCGATAAAGGTTTTTACCGCTTTTTCCCTGATTTTTTAAGGTCCCGGTGCGACTCTGGTTTGTTCACGCCCGGCTGCCGCGAGGGCTTTTTTGAGCAAATGACAGTATTTTTGCCGACGTCGCGATTCATGGCCCTTTTCACATAAAATTGTGACCAGTGGGACGCAAGTGACTAACCAAAAACCTTACAAACACTAACAAAACCAGCAATAGCTGGCATTGCTAGCTAGTCGACCCATAGGGGTTAAAGGACGAAAAGAGTTGGTCTGGGGCTGGGTGCGTGGCGCTGCGGAGAGGCTCCTGGCGGTGGCTGATTCGGGCTGCGGAGCGTCCTCCCGGTTGGTGGATTCGCGGGTTGAAGCCGGAAGCGTCAAAGAGTATGGGGCCTGCATCAAAAAGTATCGAGCAAGCGTCCAAAGGTTCACCTTCGTTGATTAGTAGTACTCACGGATGTATTCGTGAGCCTTGCCGAAAACGTCGGTGGACTTGATCTTGAACTTGACGACCAGTATCAGTCGCAGTTGTCTGCGAACCTCTCGGCCCCCCTCACTCGTAGACTGCCAGCCGTCGAAGCGCACCTGCATGACGACGTTGTCAATCTCTTCGACGACCTTCTCCACAATGATCGGTGTGGAGTCGCTTCGCACGGTCTCGAAAAGTTCTGTAAGCGCTGCCTTGCCGCGTTCCTCGCATGGCTCGCCGGCGAAGAAGTCACCCTACAGACCTTCCGTTAGGGCAAAGACCTCTACTGCCAGACTGCGAGCAGGATGTTCGGTGTCCCAGTCGAGAAGCACAGGACCAACGCGGAGCTGCGTCAGAAAGGGAAAATCACGGTCCTGGACTGCGGATACGGCGGCTCGGTCGGAGCCCTCAAAGCCATGGGTGCACTACGCATGGGGCTCGATGAGTCCGAGTTCAAACCCTTGGTGGACGGCTTGCCGCTGGATGCTGACGGATACGAGTGCGCCTTCTACATGAAGGATTAATGAGTACGCGAAGCTGAAGTTTTGT
>ERZ773001.198-NODE-198-length-26015-cov-91.0846_pt1 | contig 26015 bp, 17 predicted proteins | sample MGYA00511673_ERZ773001 | MGnify/ENA primary metagenome ERZ773001 (study PRJEB29015, sample SAMEA2738091) | human oral metagenome | biome: human oral; feature: human-associated habitat; material: saliva | place: China | collected 2162 ... | reverse complement strand
TCCCGAGGTAGGTGCTGGCCGTCCGCGTCGGCGGTGACGATGACCTCACCGGGGCGGTTTGCTTTCGCCCAGGCGATGCCGGTGCGCAGTGCCGCACCCTTGCCCCTGTTGGCGGGGTGGGTCTGCACGGTCACGCCGTCGATGCGCAGTTCGGTAAAGATGGGTGCGTAGGCGCTGCCGGATCCGTCGTCAATCACGAGGATTTCGACGGCAGGGTCCTGTGCGCGCAGGGCCCGGGCAAGGCGGACCAGTGATTGGTCCGGCTTATAGGCGGGTATCAGGATAATCACGATGCGCTCCCCTGCAATGTAGAGGATGTCGCTGGTGCCGCGTTCCTTGGTGCCACCCTGCGGGCGGTTGACCAGCTTGTTGTTGAAGACCATGGCGGAGGAGCCACCACCGTCCAGGTTGTAGGCGCTCACGCAGCCGAGGTCCTTGAACATCTGGGCGAACTCGGGCATGGTCACGCCACGCGAGTAGTTGGTGGAGCGGCCGTCGACCACGATGAAGACCAGGTGGTTGGTGCCGAGCACGCCCACACCGGTTCGCGGCTGGTAGCTCTGGATGGAGTGGTTACCGAAGTTGGTGTCCACCTCGACGCTGTCGATGCCGTCGACGATTGCGGAGTCCTTGACCAGTGCGGGGCCGAAGGAGAGGGTGTTCCACACGCCCTCGTTGACGAGGGTCTGGGCGTTGGTTGCGGTTTCGTCGTAGAGCTTGACGGAGCCGTCGCGGTAGAAGGCCAAACCCTCGCGAGCGCCGGAGTCACGGTAGACAACACCGTTTCGAATCACGATGCCGGTGGTACGGAAGCCGTAATAGTCGCCGTTGATTGCCCAGATGCCGTTGTGTTCGGAGGCAATGTTCGAGGGGGTGTCGATGATGTTCTGGCCGAACTTGTTGTTGGCGAAGGCGCTTCGCAGCAGGGTTGCATTGTCGAGCTTGATGTCTGCTACGAAGGAGACGACCGCATCCGAGCCGCTGCCGGTGGTGTTGGAGGTGATGGTGATCGAGCCTTCGTTAGCAGTGAGGCTCTGGCCGTTGACCTTCACGCCGGTCAGTTCGGTGGGATCTGCGGTGGCGGAGCCGGAGGCGCTTGCGTTTGCCTGAGCTGCTGCCGCCTCGTAGGCGGTGGTGTCTTCGATTTCAGTGTGCTCTGCCAGGTAGCGGTTGTACGCCCAGCCTGCGCCGCCGCCAACTACTGCGAGTGCGCCGAGGCCGCCGCCGATGAAGATTCGACGGGTGAGCTTCTTCTTGGCTAGCTTCTGCTCTGCTGCGGTTTGTGCGGCGGTTGCTTGTTCTGCCGCGGTCTGGGTGGTCTGGTCAATGTTCTGAGTCATGTTCTGTTCGTTGTTCATGTCTCTAGAATGCCGGCCTATTCTCTGTGCCAGGCATGACTAAGCTGTGCAGAAGCTATGTATGCTTATTCATTTCAAGCTTTTTTATTACCAACTACGCTCTATTACCAGATGGCTCTATGCATATCTATGTATAAACATGTGCATTGGCTTTGTGCTCCACATAGTTAAGACCCCCGCCGGCAGCCCACCCTTGCGCTCACATCCGGGTGCATCCGCACAAACTGCGGGCACACAACAACTGCGGGCACAAAACAACTGGGGGCACGAAAAAACCGGCTGAGCACCCCGTGCGGGGCCTCAAGCCGGTTCATCATCTATGAAATACGCTCGGTCGATATGCACCGAATCATTCCGCGTATTCTTTATGCCTCATCCTCGTAGGACGCGTACTTTTCTGCGTATGCCGAGTAGTCGTCCTCGTCGTCATAGCGACGGCGGGACGAATCGGAGGACTTCGTTTTCTTCGCGCTGCTGAGCTCGCGCTCGAGTGCGCTATAGTCGGTCTCGGGGCTGAAGTACTTCATCTCCCGAGCCTGCCTTGTTGCTTTAGCCTTCTGACGGCCGCGCCCCATGGCGTGACCCCCTCTTTCATCCTGTCCGAGGCGAACAGCACGCGCGGCGCATCGCTCTCGGATCGTTCAACAGTCTTTACTACACTATAGAGTACCCTGTTTCATCCCTGAATGTCTCGCTGAACGTCACCTATTTTGCGTATCAGAGCACTTCTTCGCACCGGAACAACCGTTTTATTTTGCACTCTCGGCGAGCGCAGCGTAGCCTCCGCCTCACCGTGAGCACTCAAAGCCCGCTCTTTGCCCGCACACCAGATACCACAGAGCCCCGCACCGAACGTATCACTACGTCCGTTGCGGGGCGTGTGTCTCTGCCTCCGGCTCACTCACAAGACCGGGTTCAGAGAGGGTACCGTGCCGGTCATGACATCCAGCACGGGGCTTGAGGGGCACTCCTTCCGCTTAGCTTGCGGTAAAGGAGCGCTAGCTTGCGGTGAAAGAACCCAGCGAGGTGGCGTTAGACGCCAGGGTGGTGCTGGAGGCATCCACACTATCGGTGGTGGTGTACACGGTGTAGCTCTGACCCTTGGTGATTTTGGAGCTAGAGACCAGAATCAGCGCGGTGTTGGAGTTAGTCACCTTGTAGTTCGCCACCACGTTACCGGAGGAGTCGGCCACCTGTACGGTGGTGCCGGCGCTCAGGTTCGATACGTTGCTGATCTTCACGTAGCCGCTGGTGGAGTTAGTCGAGGGCGCCTCGAACATGTCACCGGAGTTACCAGCGGTCACGGTCGCGCCGTTGAGCAGCAGGTCGCCGTTGGTGTCTAGGGAGGCGTTGCCACCGGTGAAGGGGCCGTTCACGATCAGGGTGCCGCCGGAGAGCGTTGCCGTGCCGTTAGAGTCGATGCCGTCGCCGTTCGCATTCACGGTGACGGTACCGCCGGTGATGTTGATGGTTGCGTCGACGACCTCGAAGGTGCCGCCGCCACCGCCCATGCCACCACCGCCCATGCCACCGCCAGCCGGGGGCTGGCCCGTGGTACCGGAACCCATGGCACCGGAGGGAGCCTGACCGCCGCCTGCAGGGGCCTGACCTGCGCTACCGCTGGGTGCCTGACCGCCCTGTGCAGCATTACCCTGTGCAGCTTGCTTGCTCTGGGTGGCCTGTGTGGTGGAGGTCGAAGCCGACTTGGTACTGGTCGAGTCAGTAGTGGTCGTGGTGCTGTACGAGGCGTTGATACCGTCATCGGAGCTGGTCACGTTCACGGTACCGTCCAGAATGTTAATGTACTGCGCCTCAATACCCTCGTTCGACTGGGTAATGTTCAGGGTACCGCCGGAGATTTCCAGCACGCGCTCAGCCTTGAAACCGTCATCACCTGCGGAGATGTTCACGGTACCGCCGCTCAGGCGTACCCAGCCGCGGTTGCCGTCGGTGTCATTGGTTGCCTTGATACCGTCCTGGCTTGCGGTCACGGTGATGGTGCCGTCCAGAATATCGACGTAGTCCTTACCCTTGATGCCGGTGTTTGCCGCGTTCACTTCCAGGGTGCCGGAGGCAATGACCAGGCCGTCAGTGGTGTGGATACCCTCTTCGTACTTACCTTCAACCTTCAGGGTGCCTTCACCCGCCAGGGTCAGGTCGCTCTTGGAGTAGATAGCTGCGTCGGGGCTGCCGCTGGCGGTATCCGAGTAGGAGGAGCCGTCAGAGACGGTGTTGGTGGTACCCGAGGCGGTGTAGATAACGACCTCGTCCGCCTCAACCACGTTGATTGCCGCGCCGGTGGAGTTGGTGATGGTCGCGTTGTTCAGGATCAGGCGGACCATGTCGCCGCTGGTAGCCTCAACCTTGATCTGGCCCTCGTAGGTGCCGGTGAGCTTGTAGTTGCCCGCCTTGGTGATGGTGATGACGCCGTCGCTGACGGTCACGCCGTCGGTCGCGGTCGGGTTCGAAAGATCGATAGTAACTTCGCTGGAGGAGTCCCAGGTGACATCCTTCGCGGAGTAGTGGGTGTCCTCTGCGAGCTTCGCGCCGCTCTTCACGTCGGTGGAGAAGGAGTCAGTCACCTTCGAGGTGGTGTCCGAAGTGCTCGACGAGGAGGTGCTGGTTGCGCTCGTAGCGCTGGTATTCGATGCCGAGTTTGCCGAGCAGCCGGTCAACGCCAGGGCTGCGAGGAGGGTAATAGAAGTTGCGCTCTTAATCATATTGCTCTTTTTCACGGGTTTTCCTTTGTGTTTGGGTGACCACTCGCGTAGAGCCAGCGCCACAGGGGTAAGACGTATGTGAAATGTGAATATGTGTGAGAGCGGTTATTGCCTGTGTGGGGCGAATACAGCCGATGTTGTGTTTGGTTCGGGGGTTTATAGATTCGGGGTTTAGAAGGTTAGGGGCTGGGGGTGCGGGTAAGGTAGGTGCGCTACCCTACCCGCGCATCCCCAATTGCCGTTTTAGGCGGCTGCGAAACGCTCGGTCAGCAGCTTCTGGTAGTCCTCTTCGGTCATGTCATCCACGTTGAGGCGGGTGCCGTTGACCGGTTCCAGGTGCATCCAGTTCTTCAGGGTTTCTTCCCACTTGTTGCTTGCCAGCTGCGGGTTCAGCGCCGCCATACCGGTTGCAAACTTGGAGATCTTCGCGGGGGTGATACCCGCATCCCAGAGGTGCTGGTCTGCCACGGAGGGCTCCACACCGGACTTGGTTTCGATGATGACCGCGTTCGGCAGGCCGTAGGTGGTGCCGACCAGGTTGCCGTGGTAGTTGCGGTAGTTCACGCCCGCCATGAGAATGTTCTCGGACATGGGGGTCCAGGTCAGGTTGGTGTCTACCGTCATGCGGGATGCGACCGGGTTCTTCTCGCTCTGCGGCAGGAAGACCGTGGTACGGCGGTAGCCGGTGGTCAGAACCGCCTCCAGCTTCTCGACCGGGCCCGCGAGGATGTCGCCGAGTGCTTCGGTGATGTACTCGTGGCCTTCCGCGGTGAGCGTATCGCGCATCTCGAAGGTGTACGGAATACGCTTCTTGACGGTTATATCCTGCTCACCATCGGTCTTGACCTCCAGGAAGGTCAGCTCCGAGTCCAGGTAGCTACGGGTACGAATCTTGAAGGTGTCATCGCGGCTGTAGGCTGCCGAGTGGTAGCTCTGCATCTGCGGGGTGTCGAAGTAGACCGAGTCGTAGGCGAAGTCGCGCTGGCCCTTGATTTCCATGACGGAGGCGTCTGCGTCGAGCGTGGAGAGTACCTTGGCGGCGGTTTCTGCGTCGACAATGTACTTGCGGTCCACGCGGGTCTGCATGGCTGCCTTCTCGTTCATGGCTTCGAGGCTGATGCTCTTCCACTCTGCGGGGATGATGTTTGCGGCTGCGTTAGTCATGGGTCTTCGTCCTTCTGGGGTGCCGCCCGGCGCGTATTGGGCTGTGCGCCGAGGCGGCGTGTCGTGGTATCGGAGATGTTTGTGCAGTTGGAGTGAATCGGAGGCTTTTACGCCGGCTGGTCTTACTTGCCCACCGGGGTGCGCTGGAGCGGAACCATCCGGGTGTCCAGGGTGGTGTGCGCCTCGGCGGTGGGAACCTGAGGTGCTACCGGCTGGCGGGTTGCACTAATCTGTGACGCTGCCGCCTCCACTGCCGCGGGGGTGCCACCCTCGGGGGTTTCCTTGGGCTGGTAGGTGACGGTGGCGCGGGTCAGGTTGTTTACCATGTCCAGCTCGGTGATCTTCGCCGAGGTGACGGTGTACCCCAGGCGAGCGCTCAGGTATGCCTTGAGCTCTTCCTCGTCGCTGATGGCACGGTCCGCGGTAACATCCTGAGTCTTTTCAGCGGAGACCGGGGTGCTACGCGAGTCGAGGACCGCGATCAGGGCGACCAGGGTAGCCATAAGGCCGAAGGCGATGTACGCCGGGCTGATGTTCACACCCGCGATCATGCCGACCGAGAGGGCTACGAAGTAGTAACCCACCTCGCGCTGGCTCAGCGCGGTGGAACGCAATCGGATAATCGACAGGACACCGAAGAGGCCCATACCCATAGCGGATGCGTTCGATCCGGCGGATACCAGCGCCACCGAGACGGTGAAGATGCCGGCGTTGATGACTGCGTAGGAAATCATCAGTTCGCGGTTGCGGTGCCGCACCATGTAGAGGGTGCAGAGGGCTGCGATGGCTATCGCATCGGCAAGCGCCATGATGAGGATGTTCATTGGGTTCTCCAGCTTCGTGTCGTGATATCCGCTGTGCTCTTCGCTGTCTGTTCTTCAGCTCTGTGCTGTGCGTTTTTTGTAATCTCTAGACTCCCGGTTGAAGCTATGTTTTTACTGTGTTTGCATTAACTTAGAGTTAAGTGTTCACCATCTCGCATAAAATACCTTGTCAAGAGCTCACGTGCAGGTAATTTTTTCCTTTTTCGTACACTGCTCCACCTATCCTCAACAGCCTGCAAAGGTACAAAAAATGGGCCCCCTCCAATATGGAGGGAGCCCATAAAAGTAGCTAAAAACTTAGCGACTAGGCGTTATTATGCCTTCTTGCGCATGCGGGTTGCCACGATGGTCGCGCCACCGGCACCCAGAGCAATCAGGCCCAGACCAGCAGCGGTCATCGCGTCGGATGCACCGGTCTTAGCCAGGGAAGAAGAGCTCTTGGAGGATGCGTTCGAGGAACCGGAGCCCAGGTTGTCGTTCGAGCCGGAGCTCAGCGAAACGCTGTCAGACTTCTTGGAGTTCTCGTAGTTCGGCTGCTCTTCGCAACCTTCGTCGTCACCATCAGCGTCGAACTTATCACGGAAGTCCGGGTCACCCCTGTGAATAGAGGTACCACGGTCTGCCCATACGTCAGCGCAGTTCTGGTACTTGTAGGCCTTCTCATCCTTTGCGGAGGAGTCGGATGCCTGGTCAGACTTCTGCTCGTTAGACTTCTGCTCTTCGGCAGGCTTCTGATCCTCGGCGGGCTTGGTTTCCTTAGCGTCCTCAACTGCGGGTGCGGAGGTCTCGTCAGCAGGCTTGGGAGCCTCGGTGGTCGGATCCTGGGTGGGAGCCGGGGTCGAGTCCTCAGAGGGGGTCGGAGTCGGGTTCTCGGTGGGAGCCGGGGTCGGGTCCTCGGTAGGAGCGGGGGTGGGTGCCTCGGAGGGAGCGGGCTGCTCTGCAACCTTAATGGTCACGGTAGCTGCCTTACCGCCGCGGGGAACGTCGCCATCCTTCAGGGAGCCGGACAGCAGGTAAATATCAACGGAAACGCTGCCGTGCAGCTCTTCCTGCCAGGGGATGGTAACGGAGAAGTTACCGGCCTCGTCAGCGTGGATTTCCAGGTAGTCCTGGCCGTTAATCTTAACGGCGCCCTTGTTCAGCTTCAGTGCCAGAACGGAACCGGAGGTGCCGTCAGCGGTCTTGAAACCCTCGCCGCCAATGTTCAGGCCCTGACCCTCAACCCATACGTCGGGGGCGATGAACTGTGCAGAGTCTGCGTAGGTGTGGACGACCTGAGGCGCACCTTCAACAGCGAAGGTTGCGGGGACGGAAGTAGCAACGAGGCCGCAGCCGATGAGTGCGGTGGCGCCGATGCGTGCGATGTTGTTTCGAATGTTCATGCCCCCCATTCTAACGAGCGAAGCTTGGGATACCGATTCCCAAGACGCCAATTTGCCATGACCTGACTCACAAATAGGGGTTTTCTTGAAGGTTTCTTGAGGGAATGGTTGAACTATATAAGCCTTTTGCACCGCCGTGCACCCCTAAAGCTTCAACCTAGCATTGAAGAAACTAACAAGTACATACCCCACCCCATCGGCACTACCCAGCAGCAAAAACCACCCCGTTAAACGCGAAAATCCCCTCCACCCAAACGCTCAAAAGCATTCAGGGGAAGGGACCCTCACGCACACCGCACCGGGCGGCGGCAATAGTTTTAGGAGTTCTTGCGGTTGCGCACAGCAGACACGCCAGCAACACCCAGACCCAGAGCTACCAGGCCCATACCAGCAATGGTAAAGGCATTGGAAGCACCGGTATTAGCAAGGGAAGAGCGCTGAGCGCGGCTCGAAGTGTAGCTGCTTGAAGAGGAGGAAGAACCAAGGTTGTCCAGACCACCAGAGTTGCGGGACGAAGAACCCGAAGAAATATTGGAGGAGGAGGAGGAACCGTCGGTCACCTCGCTATTGATGACCTCGCAGCCCCAATCATTCTTGTCGTTGTCGAACTTCTGGCGGAAGTCCGGGTGGCTCTTATGGATGGGCGCCAGACCAGCAGCCGCAACCTCTGCACAGTTCGCAAAGCGAGTGCTCTCAGCCGAAGCGGTCACCTGCTCGGTAGCGGAGGTGGAATCACCCAGCTGATCCTTCGCTTCGTTCGCACCGGACACGTTCTGATCAGCAGCAGTCGAAGCAGAAGCAGATGCCGAAGCGGAGGGGGTAGCCACCACAGAAGCGGAAGCCGACGCGGTAGCCGAGGGGCTCACCGACGCAGTGGCGGAAGCCTTCTCATCGGCGCGGTTCTTAATCTCAGCATCCACGGAGGCAACAACCTCATCAGCGGCAGTAGCCGAAGCAGTAGCCGAAGCAGATGCGGTAGCCGATGCGGAAGGCGCCACAGAAACAGAGGAGGTAGCAGTAGCGGAGGGGGTAGCCACCACAGAAGCGGTTGCCGAAGCGGAAGCGCTCACAGAAGCAGATGCAGTTGCGGAGGGGGTTGCTTCCTGAACGGAACGAGCCTCAATCTTCACGGTGGCTGCCTTGCCGCCGCGAGCGGTGTCGTTGTCCTTCAGGGAGCCGGAGAGCAGGTAGACGTCCACGGAGACACGCTCGTCCAGGTCATCCTGCCAGGGAATGGAAACGGAGAAGTTGCCCTTCTCATCAGCCTGAACTTCCAGGTAGTCCTTGCCGTCAATCTTGACGGAGCCCTTGTTCAGCTTGATAGCGATGGTGGAGCCGGAGGTGCCGTCCTGGGTCAGGAAGCCTTCGCCGGTAACCTTCAGGGTTTCGCCCTTGTACCAGACCTCAGAAATGTGAGAGGTTGCCTTGTCGGAGTAGACGTGGGTAACGGACTCTTCACCGTTCTGAGCGAACGTTGCGGGGATTGCGGTGACCACCAGACCGCAACCAATCAGGGCGGTGGCACCGAAGCGAGTGATAGTGTGTCGAATGTCCATCCCATCATTTTATCCCCGCGTGGTGGACATACCCGCCTGTCCAGGGGCTATTTGCAATGACTTGCAACACAAAATAGCACTTTTGTGCACTTACCCTTGGGTTGGTGCACGCGCGGCAATATTCGCCAGAGAAACAGCGTTCGCCAGAGAAACAGCATGCGCAGAAGAAATAGCGTTCACCGGAGAAACGCTGCCGCCTAGACCTGTGTAACGGCCTCGGCAACCTTAAACGTCAACGGCGTCGAGCATGAGTTCCAGCCCCTCGCCCACGCCGGTGCGCCACAGGTAGGTTGCCTTCGCATCCGCACGACCCGGGCCGCCATTGATGATAGCGACCGGCTTGCCGGCGCGCAGAGCCTCCAGCACAATCTTGTAGCTGCTCATAACCGCCACCGAGGAACCCACCACCAGCAGCGCCGAACACTCGGCGAGCATGGCGTCCTTGAGCGCCTTACGTTCGGCGGGCACGGACTCGCCAAAGTACACCACATCCGGCTTGAGGCGGGTCGAACCGCAACCGAGGCAGGGCACCATCTGAAAATCGCGGATATAGTGCTCGTCCAGCTCCACGTCACCGTCAGGGTTCACGCGCAGCTCTTCATCTTCTAGGCGCGCCAGGTAGCCGGGGTTCGCCGCGTCCAGGCGCGTATCCAGGCTTTCGCGGCTCTCATCCTGCCCGCAGTCCAGGCACACAATACGGGAGAGGTCGCCGTGCAGCGCCAGCAGGCGGGAGCTTCCAGCGCGGGCATGCAAACCATCCACGTTCTGCGTAATCACGCCGCTCACGGCACCCAGCTGTTCCAGCTCGGCGAGCGCATAGTGGGCGCGGTTCGGTTCGGCGCGGCGCATGCGGCGCCACCCCACGTAGGAGCGCGCCCAGTAACGTTGGCGGGCGGCGTCATCGTAACGGAATTCCTGGTAGGTCATGGGGCGGTGATCGTGCAGGGAGCCGCCGGGTCCGCGGTAGTCGGGGATGCCGGATTCGGTGCTCACTCCCGCACCGGTGAGCACGAGAACCTTACCCGCCTTGAGCAGCTCGGCAATACCCGCGGAGGCGTATTCTTCGTCGTGCGGGGTGGCATTCTCAGAGACAACGCGCTGAATCGAGCGGATTGCGGCACGGTGCACGGAGGCGATTTCTTCGCGCTGCTCACCGGCGGCGGCGAAGTTCTGGTGGTCAGTCCAGCGGTCCATTCTTCTCCTCAATGCTCTGTGTATTAGTGCGGTTCAGCGCGGTTCTAGTGCGTTAAACGGCTGTGGGGCACCCCCTTTTGAGGGTACCCCACAGCCTATTTCTTATGGTTTCGAATGTGCAAACTCAGCCACAGGCTAAGTCCGCCCAGCCGGTTGAGCTTAGTTCTCAGCCTTCTGCTCACGCTCGGAGGTCACCGACAGGCCGTCGCTGGCAACGTCCGGGTTCACGTCCACGGTCACGGTGTCACCGTCGTGAATAGCGCCGGAGAGGATACCGCGAGCCAGGCGGTCGCCAATCTCACGCTGGACCAGGCGGCGCAGCGGGCGGGCACCGAACGCCGGGTCGTAGCCGGTCTTACCCAGCCACTCCAGGGCGGCGGGGGTGACGTTCAGGCTCAGGCGGCGGTCCTCCAGACGCTTAGCCATGCTCTTGATCTGCAGGCCCACGATCTGGCCCAGGTTCTCAGCCGACAGGGGCTGGAACATGATGATGTCGTCCAGTCGGTTGAGGAACTCGGGGCGGAATGCCTGGTGCACAACCTCCAGCGCCTTCTCGGAGCGCTCCTCGAAGGGCAGGTCCTGGTTGACCAGGTACTGCGAACCGAGGTTCGAGGTCAGGATCAGGATAACGTTGCGGAAGTCCACGGTGCGGCCCTGGCCATCGGTCAGGCGGCCGTCATCGAGTACCTGCAGCAGGATGTCGAAGACCTCGGGGTGTGCCTTCTCAACCTCGTCGAGCAGGACCACCGAGTAGGGGCGACGGCGTACAGCCTCGGTCAGCTGACCGCCCTCTTCGTGGCCAACGTATCCGGGAGGGGCACCGACCAGGCGAGAAACGGTGTGCTTCTCGGAGTACTCACTCATGTCGATACGAACCAGGGCGTGCTCGTCATCGAACTGGAACTCAGCCAGTGCCTTAGCCAGCTCGGTCTTACCGACACCGGTCGGGCCCAGGAACAGGAAGGAACCAATCGGGCGGTTCGGGTCGGAAATACCGGCACGGGCACGACGCACAGCGTCAGAGACAGCCACCACGGCAGCTTCCTGACCAATCAGGCGGGCACCGATGCGCTTCTCCATTTCGAGCAACTTCTCGGACTCACCCTGCAGCATGCGGCCTGCGGGAATGCCGGTCCAGGAGGAAATCACCTCGGCGATATCGTCCGCGGTGACCTCTTCGGAGACCATGGATTCGTTCTTGGCGTTGTCCTCGGCGCGCTGTGCTTCTTCCAGCTCAGCCTGCTTGGCGGGAATCTCACCGTAGAGCAGGCGGGATGCCTCAGCGAGGTTACCTTCACGCTGTGCAACCTCTGCGCGGGAACGCAGCTCGTCAATCTGGGTCTTGATGTCACCCACGCGGTTCAGGTTTGCCTTCTCCGCTTCCCAACGGGCGTTGAGGGCGTCAAGCTGTTCCTTCTTATCTGCCATGTCCTTGCGCAGCGCCTCCAGACGCTCAACCGATGCGGGATCGGTCTCGTCGGCAAGTGCCAGCTCCTCCATGGTGAGGCGATCCACGGCGCGGCGCAGCTGGTCGATTTCCTCCGGTGCGGAGTCAATTTCCATGCGCAGGCGGGATGCTGCCTCGTCAATCAGGTCAATTGCCTTGTCCGGCAGCTGACGGGAGGGGATGTAGCGGTTAGACAGGGCTGCTGCTGCGACCAGTGCGGAGTCAGCGATCTGCACCTTGTGGTGTGCCTCGTAGCGTTCCTTCAGACCGCGCAGAATACCGATGGTGTCATCTACGCTGGGCTCACCCACGTACACCTGTTGGAAGCGGCGCTCCAGTGCAGGGTCCTTCTCGATGTTCTCGCGGTACTCATCCAGAGTGGTGGCACCAATCAGGCGCAACTCACCACGAGCCAGCATGGGCTTGAGCATGTTGCCTGCGTCCATGGAGCCTTCGGATGCGCCAGCACCGACGACGGTGTGAATCTCGTCGATGAAGGTCACAATCTGACCCTCGGACTTCTTGATTTCTTCGAGGACTGCCTTCAGGCGCTCTTCGAACTCACCGCGGTACTTTGCGCCCGCGACCATGGAGCCCAGGTCCAGGCTGATGAGGGTCTTGCCGCGCAGGGATTCGGGCACGTCGCCGGAAACCATGCGCTGTGCCAGGCCTTCCACGACGGCGGTCTTACCGACGCCGGGCTCACCAATCAGCACGGGGTTGTTCTTGGTGCGGCGGGAGAGCACCTGCACGACGCGGCGAATCTCAGAGTCACGGCCGATGACCGGGTCGAGCTTGCCAGCGCGGGCAATGGCGGTCAGGTCGGTGCCGTACTTTTCGAGCGCCTGGAAGGTGCCTTCGGGGTCGGGGGTATCCACGGTGCGGTCTCCTCGGACGTTGGGGATGGTCTGTGCAATGAGCTCTGCGGTAGCGCCGAGCTTATGCATTGCTTCAGCAGTGCTATCGGTTCCGCTGGCAATGCCCAGCAGAATCATTTCGGTGGAGACGTAGGTGTCTCCGAAACCCTGAGCGCGGGTCTGTGCCGCCTGCAGAGCAGAGAGTGCGGCACGGCTGAAGGAGGCGTTCTGCACGGAAGCGCCCGATGCCTTGGGCAGCTTCTTGATTTCGGCGGATGCCGCCTCGGAGATAGCGTCTACATCCAGGCCTGCAGCCTTGAGGACTGCTACGGCGATGCCTTCGCGCTGGTCCATGAGGGCCTTGAGGATGTGCGCGGTTTCAATAGTGGGGTTGCCGGCGGTTTGAGCATTAGTATTTGCCGCCGAGATGACTTCTTGACTCTTGGTCGTGAACTTGATGTCCATAGTGTCCTTTCGTGTTTCGGGAGGCTTATCCTATGCGCCCCTGTATTACATAACTTGAGTCTACTACACTCAATTATTTTGCGCAAGGGGTTAACCATGATTTTTAAGAATAAATTTTCGACAACGACCAAGAGACTCTTCACACGAATAAAGCGGCGAAAACACAAGCTCCACCCAAAGCCCTATTGTTATAGTGACGACACTGGGCGCTTGCGGGCTCCCACAACAATCACAGACACGAATGGGGACCCACATGAAAATACTGGTTCTAGGTGCAACCGGCCGCACCGGCCATCTCTTCACCCGCAAAGCTCTGGAGGACGGGCACGCGGTCACCGCCTACGTGCGCAGCCCCGATAAGGCGCTAGCACTTTTGGGGACGCACCAAAATCTCACTATTGTTCAGGGAACCCTGGACGATGCCGAGCGGCTCGCCGCTGCATCCTCCGGGCAGGACGTGATGGTTAGCATCTTGGGCCAGAAAGCCACGGTGCGAGAGTTTCTCTCCTCCACGTTCATGCAGGAGCGCCTGCCTCTCATCATGCAGGCGGTCACGGGCGCAGGCGTAAAGCACTGCGTTCTAATGAGTGCCTACGGCGTGGGCGATACGGTCCGGACCGCATCCCTGCCCATGCGCCTGGTGTGTAAGGTCATCATGCGCGGCATTTTCACCGACAAGGTTAAGGCGGACGCCCTGGTCGCCGAGTATCAGCCGTATATTTCGCGTGCGCATCCGGGCAGGCTGACCGATAAGCCCGGCAGGGGCGGAGTGAAGATATATGACATGGCGAAAGTTGAGCGAACTGCAGGCATCCCGACGATTGCCCGTGAGGACGTCGCCGATGCACTGCTCACTATCGCCAAGAACCCCCAGAACGCGGGTGCAGATTTTTTGGTGACGATTGGGGACGTCGTCCTACGCTCGCCTCAGGAATAAACCGGTAGGCTTAATGGCATGACGACTACGAACACCTTCCCCGCCGCCATTCTCTTCGACCACGACGGAACCCTTGTCGATACCGAACCCGTATGGGCTGCCGCAAAGGTGGCTCTCGCCGCAGAATTTGGCGGCACCTGGACCGAGCAGGACACCCTCGACTGCCTGGGCCTGTCGATGCAGTTCACCCTGGATCGCCTGCGTGAGCGTGGCGTGAACCTGCCGGACGAGGAGATTAACAACCTGCTGGTGGCGAAGGTGCATGAGACTCTGGCGCAGCAGCCGGTCGAGTTCCTGCCCGGTATTGAGCGCTTCCTCTTGGAAGTTCGCGAGGCGCAGATTCCGGCGGCAGTCGTCACGAATGCGACCACCTCCGTGGCTCGCCGTACCGCGAATGCGGCACCCGAGGGCACCTTCTCGGTGATTATTGGCAATGATGAGACGACCCACCCGAAGCCGAACCCGCAGCCCTATCTTTTGGCGGCGGAACGTCTGGGTGTTGACCCGACTCAGTGCGTGGCGATTGAGGACTCTCCTTCGGGTGTGCGCAGTGCGACTGCGGCGGGTATGCGCGTCATTGTTGTGCCGGGCGAGCTGGAGGTTCCGGAGGGGCTGGGCACCGTGCGCCTCAAGCATGAGGAACTGACCCTGGAGGCGGTTCGCGCGCTGGCGTAGCCGCCCGGCTCGCACGCTGGATGCCCTGCAGAGAAAGTTCTGTAGAGAAAGCTCTGCAGAAAACTGAATACGCTTCACCGTAAAGGGTGGGATGCGCGAGATGTGATACCGCGCGTCCCGCCCTTTGCGCATGCCTGGGCGGTGAGGGTTTGAGGTTGGCGCAACACGCATATGACGATTTATTACGAATTACTCAAAATAAACTTGACACTGGTTTCTTAAAATGATTTACTCATAATAACGATTCGGCGGGGATACAAACCCCACCGAACCACAAGCATTACAGCATCATGAAGGAGACCATCATGGCATTCGCAAACTACACCGCACCCGGTCTGACCATCGAAGAAGGCAAGGGCATTTCCGAGGTTCTCCAGGCACGTCTGCACGACCTGAACGACCTGCACCTGCTGCTGAAGCACGCTCACTGGAACGTGACCGGCCCCGGCTTCATCGCCGTTCACGAAATGATTGACCCCCAGGTCGACACCGTCCGCGATTTCGTCGACGCCATCGCAGAGCGTATGGCAACCCTGGGCGCAACCCCCAACGGTCTGGCTGGCGCACTGGTCGCACAGCGCACCGTCGAGGATTACCCCGTCGGCCGCGCACGCGTTGCTGACCACCTGCGCGCTCTGAACGACGTCTACACCCGCGTGATTGAGGCTCACCGCAAGGCGATTGCATTCGCCGGTGAGTCCGACCCCGTCACCGAGGACCTGCTGATCGGTCAGACCGCTGAGCTGGAGAAGTTCCAGTGGTTCATCCGCGCGTTCCTGGAAAACGGCGAAGGTAACATCTAAGCCAGCGTTCTAAAGACACGAATTTTAGAGTCAGAAACCGGGCGGGTGCACTCTCCTTTGTGGAGGGTGCACCCGCCCGGTTTCTGTGCTGTTTCGGTGCTTTTTCCCGACGTTTCGCCTCGCCCGCGGGGTACTCTAGAGTACGTTGAGGCGAACATTATTATCGGGTTAGGCCGTCCTAGATTTTCTGTTCAGAGTGCTCTAGAGTGGTTCACTGTTCATGACAGAGCGCACAGACATGAACGCATCATCAGGCGCAGGGATCCAGCCCTGCACGCACGGCACCCGTGGAAAGGGAACTATGAGCACGCACGCCCAGCACGAGCACCCCCAGCACAAGAGCACCCAGCACGAGCACGGCGAAGAAACCGAGAAGCTCCAGCCGGAAAACACCGCTACCGAGGCTCCGCAGGCCACCCGCCATAGCGCCGTCGTCTCCCCCTCCCCCACGCAGATTAAGCGTTGGCGCCGCTACCTTGCCGATGAGGAGTCGGAGGCGCGCATCTACCGCTACCTGGCTCGCCGTGCCGAGGGTACCGACCGTGAGATTTTGCTGCAGGTTGCTGAGGCGGAGAAGCGTCACCAGCAGCATTGGCGTGACATGCTCGGTGAGCACGCGGATGTGCACGTGCGCCCCTCCCTGCAATCGCAGCTACTGCAGTTCTTGGCGAAGAACTTCGGTTCGGTGTTTATTCTGGCGATGGCTCAGCGCGCCGAGTCCCGCTCCCCCTACGCTGAGGACCCGGACGCCACCGAGGAAATGGCGGCTGACGAGGCGATTCACGAGGAAATTATTCGTGCCCTGGCGACTAACGGTCGCGAGAAGCTTTCGGGCAATTTCCGTGCGGCGGTCTTTGGCGCTAACGACGGTTTGGTCTCGAATCTGGCACTGACTATGGGTATTACCGCTTCGGGCGCGTCCAGCTCGATGGTTCTGCTGTCGGGTATTGCGGGCCTGCTGGCGGGCGCACTGTCAATGGCGGCGGGTGAGTTCGTGTCGGTGCGTTCTCAGCGTGAGCTGCTGGATGCCTCCCAGCCGACCCAGGTGACCCTGCGCGTTGCACACGATTTGGATTTGGACTCGAACGAGCTGGAGCTCATTTACCGTGCCCGCGGCATGGAGCCGGAGGCGGCGCACCACCGTGCGATGGAGCGTTTCGGCTACCTGGATTGCGATTGCGATCCCTCACTGTCTCACCGCGAGGATGATGAACGTGAGGAGAACGTGGCTTTGGGCACCGATATTGGTGCCGCCGCTGCGTCGTTCGCATTCTTTGCCTCGGGTGCGTTGATTCCGATTCTGCCCTATATTTTCGGATTCTCGGGCGTGTTCGCGATGGTGCTGTCCCTGCTGTTTGTGGGTGCGGCTCTGGGCTTCACCGGCGGCGTGGTGGGTCTGCTGTCGGGTGCGTCCCCGCTCAAGCGCGGTATCCGTCAGATTCTGATTGGTTTCGGTGCGGCGTTTGTGACCTACCTGCTGGGTCTGGCGTTCGGCACGACGGTTGGCTAGTCGTAACGCCTCCAATAAGCTCTCCCAAGTGTATATAGCCGCTCATGCATGTGCCACTTCCCCTGCAAGTGCCACATGCCTGACGAGTACCGTAGCCTGACGAGCGTCACAGCCTGAGCGCAAAGAAACCCCCGGCGGGTGAATCATCCGCCGGGGATTTCTTTATATGCACTAGCCCTATGTTATTACGGGTTAATCTGTGCGGTGGTGGCCTGACCGGAAACGCTCTCGGAGCCGGTCGCGCCGTTGCCGGAGTAGGTCAGGTTAGCGACCTGAACGCTGGAGGTCTGCTTGTACGAGATCCAGCCGTCGTTTGCCGGGAAGCGCAGCTGTGCCGGCATGAAGTTGGTCTGGCTGTAGTACTTGGTGCCGGTCTGCTTCATGGTGTACGCCTTGCTGGTGGTGTAGACGATACGACCCTTGAAGGTGTAGGTGCCGTCGGAGTTTTTGGTGACGGTCGGTACTTCTGCGGTCCAGGTGCCGGCGGTCTGCGCGACGGACAGGTACTTTGCCTGGCCTGCGGAGGCGACCAGCTCGGTGGTCTTACCGGTCAGCTTGCGGCCGGTGGGGCTCCAGGACTGGCCGTTGATCTTACCGAACTTGGTGAGCGACTGGGCGCTGGCGGAGACGGTGTACTCAACCTCGGTCACGAAGGTTGCGCCAGCTGCGAGGGTGACGCTGCTGCCGGGGATGTAGCCGGTGCCGCTTGCGGTGTCCTTGGTCGGCACGGACCACCAGAAGCCGCTGGAGGACATGTATGCGCCGTTTGCGCCGGTCTGGGAGTTGGTGACGGGGGTGAACTTACCTTCGCCGTTGACGTAGGTTGCGCTCTTGGGCTTGGAGGTTGCGTCGTCCCAGTTGATGTCGGAGTCGGGGTTGGTGGAGGCGGTGAAGTGCGCCTCGGGGCTTGCCGGGTTGATGGTGCCGGTGTTGTTGGAGGACGCGTAGCCGACGTAGCCGCCGTTGTTCTGCACGCTGACGTACACGCCGTACTGTACGCCGGGGGTTTCCTTGGATGCGGCGTAGGCGGGTACTGCTGCGGAGGCTGCGACGACGGGTGCGGACCAGACGCCTGCCTTGGCGATGGTGCGACGAGAGATGGGCTGGGTCATGAGTGTGGTGATCTCCTGTGAGTGTTTGGTGTTTCTTGGAGCCGCTGAAAATAATTCTGACTAGGCTCAATGCACTCCAGTATACAAAGGTTAAGGTTATATCTGCACGTTATGCGGGTGAATGTGCACAATCTTACTTGGCGTGTTCCTGGTGTGCTCGCCGTTAAAGCAGAGATGCCGGTAGCCTCATGGACTACCGGCATCTGTCGCGTTTTATGCTGTTTACTTCGCTGCGAAGATTTCGCGCATCAGGTTTGCAGCCTCGGAGGGGGTCTTACCGACCTTCACGCCTGCTGCTTCCAGAGCTTCCTTCTTCGCCTGAGCGGTACCGGAGGAACCGGAGACAATAGCACCTGCGTGGCCCATGGTCTTACCCTCAGGAGCGGTGAAGCCTGCAATGTAACCAACAACGGGCTTGGTCACGTTTGCCTTGATGTACTCTGCAGCACGCTCCTCAGCGTCACCACCGATCTCACCAATCATGACGATTGCCTCGGTCTCGGGGTCAGCTTCGAAAGCTTCCAGAGCGTCGATGTGGGTGGTGCCGATGATGGGGTCGCCACCAATACCGATAGCGGTGGTGAAACCAATGTCGGACAGTTCGTACATCAGCTGGTAGGTCAGGGTACCAGACTTGGAGACCAGACCGATCTTGCCCTTGCCGGTGATGTTCGCCGGGATAATACCGACCAGGCACTCCTCGGGGGAGATGATGCCGGGGCAGTTGGGGCCGATGATGCGGGTGATCTGCTTGCCGTTCTCGTCCACGGATGCCTTAGCAGCTGCCCAGAACTCTGCGGAGTCCTGAACCGGAACGCCCTCGGTGATGACGACGACGAGGCCGATCTTAGCCTCGATAGCCTCGAGAACTGCTGCCTTGGTGAAGGCCGGGGGAACGAACACGATGGAGACGTTCGCGCCGGTCTTCTCCATAGCCTCAGCTACGGAACCGAAGACGTCCAGCTCGATGTCGGAGCCGTCCTTCGCCTTGTGGGTGACGGTGGTGCCAGCCTTGCGAGCGTTCACGCCGCCCACAATGTTGGTGCCTGCTGCGAGCATGCGTGCGGTGTGCTTGGTACCCTCGCCACCGGTGATGCCCTGAACGATGACCTTGGAGTCCTTGTTCACAAAGATAGACATATTACTTCCTTGAAATCCTTTGCTGGCGATTACGCCTTGTGAGCGAGCTCTGCTGCCTTGTCAGCGCCGGAGTCCATGGTCTCAGCCAGAACAACCAGCGGGTGGTTCGCCTCGGAGAGGATACGGCGACCCTCAGCAACGTTGTTGCCGTCCAGGCGCACAACCAGGGGCTTGGTTGCTGCGTCGCCCAGAATCTCCAGAGCCTTCACAATGCCGTCTGCCACTGCGTCACATGCGGTGATGCCGCCGAAGACGTTCACGAAAACGCTCTTGACCTGCTCGTCGCCCAGAATGATTTCCAGGCCAGCAGCCATAACCTCAGCGGATGCGCCGCCACCAATATCAAGGAAGTTTGCGGGCTTGACGTTGCCGTGGTTCTCACCAGCGTATGCAACGACGTCCAGGGTGGACATAACCAGACCTGCACCGTTACCAACGATGCCGACCTCGCCGTCCAGCTTCACGTAGTTCAGGTCGAACTGCTTTGCCTTAGCTTCCAGCGGGTTCTCAGCGGACTTGTCCACGAGAGCCTCGTGCTCGGGCTGGCGGAATTCTGCGTTGTCGTCCAGGGAGACCTTGCCATCCAGGGCGAGGATGGTGCCCTCGGGGGTCAGAACGAGGGGGTTAACCTCAACCAGGGTTGCGTCTTCCTTGGTGTAGACTTCGCCCAGCTTGACGAGAACGGGAACAACCTTCTCCTGCAGTTCTGCGGAGAAACCTGCTGCCTTAGCAATTTCCTCAGCCTTAGCCTGGTCCAGGCCGACCAGCGGGTCAACCTCGATCTTTGCCAGTGCCTCGGGGCGCTCAGCAGCGAGCTGCTCAATTTCCATACCGCCTTCTACCGAGCACATTGCCAGGTAGGAGCGGTTTGCGCGGTCCAGCAGGAGGGAGAAGTAGTATTCTTCGGCGATGTCTGCGCCGTCAGCGACCAGCACGCGGTGAACGGTGTGGCCCTTGATGTCCATGCCGAGGATTGCCTTAGCGTGCTCGTAAGCTTCTTCGGGGGACTTTGCGAGCTTAACGCCGCCAGCCTTACCGCGGCCGCCGGTCTTAACCTGAGCCTTAATGACGGTCAGGCCGCCAATTTCCTCAGCTGCTGCCTTTGCTTCTTCAGGGGTGGTCGCAACAATGCCCTTGAGCACGGGTACACCGTGCTTTGCGAAGAGCTCGCGCGCCTGGTATTCGAAAAGGTCCACAGGTGTCCTTCTTCTTCGAAGTGGTGCCGAGTACTGGTGCACTCGGCCTGGTCATTAGAGGTGTCTTCCCCTGTGTGTCCGGTACGTGCGATAGGTATCTCTCGCACCCGGCGCACACGCATCATTGACGCGGGGAATTTCTCTCGTCTCTACTCTATCGGATTCGGCGTGAGCTCGCACTCACGGACCCCCAAATCTGAGATTTTAGCGACTCAGCTCACAAATATTTTGGGTATGTTCCACCCAAAGGGTGTGCACCGGGTAACTAACCCGAGCTGCCACTCCCCCATCTGCCGCGAAATACCGGCGAAAATGCGGCATTTACCGCCGTGCTCCGCCAAGCCCCGAAGCCCTTCTCAGCAGGCGGACAACACGCCCGACACAGCCCACACAAGTGGGGCGGGCACCTCAGGTACCTGCCCCTCCATCGGCGCTATCAGGTTCTTACGCCCGACGCGTTAGCTCACCTTCTCCAGCGGCGCGTAACGCAGCAGCAGGCGCTTCTCTTCGGAGCCGAAGCGAACCTTCGCCACGGTCTTATCGCCGCTACCCTCAACGGCGAGCACGCGGCCCTCACCGAACTTGGTGTGGCGCACGGTATCGCCAACCGCCAGGGTCGGGATTTCCTTGCTCTGGTGCACGCGGGAACGGTTCGTCACCTTCGAGGAGGCGGCTGCCGCCGCCAGCCCGTAGCTTGCCGAGCCGTTAATATCCGCGGTGGACGGCTCAGAACGGCGTGCGGGGCGGGACTCGTAGGGGTCATAGGAGCCGCGTGAGCTACCGGAGCTGTAACCACCGGAGTAGCCCCCGGAGCCGTAGCCGGAACGAGAACCGCCCGAATAGCCGCCACCATAGGAACTACCGTAGGAGCTGCCGCCGCGAGCGCCGTACGCGCCCATACCGGAGGCGCCAAAGCCCGAGAAACCGGCGGTGCGCTTCCACTCGATGAGCTCCTCCGGAATCTCTTCCAGGAAGGGCGAGGGCGGGTTGAACTGGCTCTTACCCCACATGGTGCGGGTCTCCGAGCGGGTCAGGTACAGGCGCTCCATGGCGCGGGTCAGGCCCACGTACGCCAGGCGGCGTTCCTCGCTCATTTCCTTCTCGTCGGTTAGGGCACGCTGATGCGGGAACAGGCCGTGCTCCATACCGGTCAGGAACACCACGGGGAACTCCAGGCCCTTGGCGGTGTGCAGGGTCATGAGGGTGACCATGCCCTGCGCCTTCGCCTCAGCTGCTTCGGCGGCAATCTGCGCGGCGGAGGCGTTCTCACCCTCCGCGCTGGCAGGGCGGTTCGGGATTGAGTCGGCGTCAGCGACCAGAGCCACGTGTTCAAGGAACTGCTCCAGGTCGGCGCCGGGGTTCTCGGTCTCGAACTCGACCATGGCATCGAGCAGCTCGGAGAGGTTCTCTACGCGCGATTCGTCCTGAATGTCCTTGGAGGCGCGCAGAGCCGCCAGGTACCCGGTCTGCTCCAGGACCGCCTCCAGGCAGGTTGCGGCGGGTTCGGTGCGGGCAATCTGCGCCAGGTCGTCCATGAGTCGCACGAACTCGGCGTACTTCTTCACGGCGGCGGCACCCAGGCCGGGGATGTCGGCTGCCTGGCGTGCGGCGGCGTAGAAGGAGATGCGGTTCGCACTCGCGTACTCCGCCACCACGGACTCAGACTTGGCGCCGATACCGCGCTTGGGCTCGTTCAGAATGCGGCGCACGTTCACGTCGTCATCGGGGTTGCTCAGGGCGCGCAGGTACGCCAAGGCGTCCTTAATTTCCTTACGCTCGTAGAAGCGGGTACCACCGACCACCCGGTAGGGCAGTCCGGCACGCATGAGCATGTCCTCGAGGGTTCGGGACTGCGCGTTGGTGCGGTAGAAGATGGCGACGTCACCGGGCTGCACGCCGTGCTCATCGGCAAGGCGGTCAATTTCGCGGGTGATGTAGCGTGCCTCAGCGTGCTCGGACTCGGCGACGTAACCAATAATCTTTGCGCCCGCACCGGAGGCGGTCCACAGCTTCTTGGGGCGACGGTCGGGGTTGCGTTCAATGACCGCGTTCGCCGCGGAGAGGATATTCTGCGTGGAACGGTAGTTCTGTTCCAGCAGGATCGTGTGGGCGTTCGGGTAGTCCTTCTCGAAGTCCGTGATATTGCGGATATCCGCGCCGCGGAAGGCGTAGATGGACTGGTCGGAGTCACCCACCACGGTCAGCTCAGCGGGGGGCACGGCGTCCGGGTAGGGGCCGCGGTCAGCCGGTGCCTTCGCGTGGGCGCCGACCAGTTCACGCACCAGCTGGTACTGGGCGTGGTTGGTGTCCTGGTACTCGTCCACGAGGATGTGGCGGAACTTGCGGCGGTAGTAGTTCGCGATTTCGGGGAACTTCTTGAGCAAAAAGACGGTGCGGCCAATCAGGTCGTCAAAGTCGAGGGAGTTGGCGGCGCGCAGACGCTGCGTGTAGACAGTGTAGATCTGCGCGATGGTCTTCTCGTACGGGTTATCGCTCGCCACGCGGGATGCATACGCCTCGGCGCTGACCAGCTCGTTTTTCAGCGCGGAGATGCGGTTGCCCACGGCCTTGGCGGTGAACTTCTTGGTGTCCAGGTTGAGCTCTTTAATGATCAGGCTCAACAGGCGCTGCGAGTCGGTCGAATCGTAGATAGTGAAGGTGGACTTCAAACCCAGGGCGGCAGCCTCACGGCGCAGCACGCGCACGCAGAAGCTGTGGAAAGTAGAAATCCACATGTGCTTGGCGCGCGGGCCGACCAGCGCCTCAATACGTTCACGCATTTCGGCGGCAGCCTTGTTGGTGAAGGTGATGGCGAGAATCTGGCCGGGGGTCGCGCGGTGGGTTGCGAGCAGGTACGCGATGCGGTGGGTGAGCACACGGGTCTTGCCGGAGCCGGCGCCCGCGACGATGAGCAGGGGCGATCCGGAGTGCAGCACGGCCTCTTCCTGGCGTTCATTGAGCCCGGCGGTGAGGGATGCGGGGTCCACAGCGTTGAGGCTGTGGGTGCGTTCGCCGTAGGGGTCGGCGGGGTCGAAGTCCTCGCCGTAGCCGCCGACGCGGTAGGCGGGCGGCATGAAGTCCCCGAGCGGGTCTGCGGCGGTGAAAGCTGCGGGTGCGCCGGATTCAGGAACGGGCGCGCTGGTGGCAGGCGCGCTGGTGGCAGAGGCACTGGAGGCGGGCATGCCGGTGGGCAGGGCGGCGGATGCCTCCTGTGCGGGTGCCTCCGTCATCGGGGTATCCATGGGAGGGGCGTAGTAGTCATCCTCGGCAGGGGGTACGTCGTAGTAGGGATCGAAGGGCGGCTCGTCCACCGGTGCTGCGGGGGTGACGAGTTCGGCGGCGAACAGGCCGTCCTGTTCGGTGAAGGGCTGCTTCTGCTGTTCGGGCTTGTCGCTCATCATCTACCTCGCTGCCTAGAATACACGTTCGATATTCCATGCTACCGCATTTGCTGCGCGGCTCCCACCCGTTCGGTCATCCGCCGCACGTCCTAAATCGGCAACGGCACACCGGTGGTACAGAATAGTCATGTTAGGATGACCGCATGACCCAGACCTTACCTCCGAGCCTCTCAATAGCCCTATGGTGCGATGGCTCAGCCGACGAAGCCGCGCAGTTCTATACCAGGGTTTTTCGCGATGCTTCCATCATGGAACAGGTGCCCGGACTCACGACGACTCTAAGCATCCACGGCTTCCAGCTCTCACTCATTAACGGTGATAACCAATACGTCCCGAACCAGTCCATCAGTTGCATCCTAAACTTTGACCCGCTCCTCTTCGACGGTGAGGCGCAGGCGCGAGCATACCTCGATGAACTCTACAACGAGCTAAGTACCGGCGGTGTGCTGATGGAACTGGGTGAGTATCCTTTCTCCCCGCGCTACGCCTGGGTGCGTGATCGTTTCGGTATGACCTGGCAGCTGATGCTTACCAACCCCGCAGGCGACCCGCGGCCCTTCGTCGTGCCCTCTTTCATGTTTGGCGGTACAAACCACGGCAATGCAGAGGAAGCCACCAACCGCTGGATTTCCCTTTTTGATGATGCTCGCCGCGGCACCCTGTACTACTATCCAGAAAATAGCCCCTTTGAGGCAGATGCAGTGATGTTCACCGACTTCAACCTGCACGGCACCTGGATGGCGGCAGCAGATTCCGGCGCTTTTCATAATTTCACGTTCACGCCCGGAGTTTCAGTAGTTCTTTCGTGCCACACTCAGGAGGAGATTGATTACTATTGGGAGCAACTCTCGGCTATACCTGAGGCGGAGCGTTGCGGCTGGTGTGTAGATTGCTGGGGTGTTTCTTGGCAGGTTGTTCCGCACAATATTGCTGAGCTTATGGCTGATGAGGCAACTCGCCAAAAAATTCTGCAGCTGGGCAAGATAGACCTTGCCAAGCTTTAATATGTGCCCCATACGATTGCTAGATAGCATATTCACGCTACGCTAGGACAGCGAAACCGCCCGCGCCTGCTAACGCAAGCGACGGGCGGTTTTCTCGCACCGGCGTGATTGCCGGTTCTGTGTGCCCCCGAGACGATTCGAACGTCCGACACCTTCTTTAGGAGAGAAGTGCTCTATCCCCTGAGCTACGAGGGCGTACCTAACCTAGTATAAAGCACCCCGCACCGCAGGTCGGTACAGCCCACGACGAGCCGTCGGTATCCACTGGCAGTCACCCCACGCTCATACCGCGTCCAAGCCTTGTTCACCACCCGGTGTTCACCACCCGAAGACACCCGCGCCCGGCGGCAGAACCGCTCCTACAATGTACGAATGAGCATCTACATTGACCCGCACACCTGGCCCGCACACGGCACCGTCTTCTCACACCTCATCTCCGATGTGTCCCTGGCGGAACTGCACGAGTTCGCCGCAACGGCGGGCATCAGTAAGCGCGCCTTCGACCGCGACCACTACGATGTTCCGGCGCACCTCTACGAGGACCTAGTACGGGCGGGCGCGAAGGAGCTCAGCGGCGCACAGCTGACTCGCACACTCATTACGAGCGGTCTGCGCATTCCGCTCAAGGAGCGCCCCGAGAAGATTCGCCCGCGTCTGCTTCGCGCCTGGGAAGCGGCGTTTACGCCCCACCTCAAGCACGTGGAGGCCCCTGCCGAGCTGCGGGCTCAACTCACGGCGCAGGTGGCGGAGCTGGGTGAGAGCCTGCTGCAGGCGTGGGAGCAGCCGCACCGCGCCTACCACCACAGCGGGCACCTTTCGCAGATGCTCTCCGACCTGGACCGTCTCTACGCGCATCGCACGCAGGGTTCTACTCCCCTGGCGTTGATTCTGGCGGCGTGGTTCCACGACGCGGTCTATGAGGGTGCACCGGGTGAGGATGAGCGCCGTAGCGAGCAGCTGGCGAGCGCCTCCCTAAAGCCGCTGGTTACCGCGGGCTTGCTCACCGAGCAGGAGCAGCAGATGGTGAGCCTTCTGGTGCATGCCACGGCAACCCACGAGCTTCCCGAGTCTGCCGACCTACCGGCGGGCTATGAACCGACGGATATTCAGTTGTTCCTCGATGCCGATATGGCTATCCTGGCGGCTGATTCGGCACGCTATCGCCGCTACCTGCGCGGAGTGCGCAGTGAATACTCCCACTTTGACAATGAGGCCTTCCGTACCGGCCGTACGACCTTCCTACGTTCCATTCTGGGTCGCGAGCGTATCT
>ERZ773001.197-NODE-197-length-26113-cov-154.569_pt1 | contig 26113 bp, 19 predicted proteins | sample MGYA00511673_ERZ773001 | MGnify/ENA primary metagenome ERZ773001 (study PRJEB29015, sample SAMEA2738091) | human oral metagenome | biome: human oral; feature: human-associated habitat; material: saliva | place: China | collected 2162 ... | reverse complement strand
CGACGTTGAGGATGGAGGATTCACCGGCGGGGATCGTCTGCTTGTAGTGGAAGACAGTCAGGTATTCGTCGGCGGCGAAGGAGGAGAAATCGAAGGCCTTGCCGCGGTAGACGGTCTGCGTGCCCGTGGTGCCCTTGTTGGTCCAGTAGGTGATCTCGATGGGCGTCGTCGTCTGGGTGTCGATCGTGTGGACACGCATGAGGGGCTTCGAGCAGTCCGTGGAGCCATCGGTTGGCGAGACCAGGCCACAGGTCATGTAGTCGGTGTACTCCATGACGACGGGGACGTTGGAGTTGTTGGAGTAGCTGTAGAGCCAGTTGCCCTGCTTGCCGCGCTCGAACTGGCTCATGGCGCGCTTGTTGAAGCCGCCACCGTAGCGGATTTCGTTGTCGAAGTGGTGCGTGAACGAGGCGTTCGCGGTGACCGTCTTGGTCTCGTTGTGCTTCTCGTTGCCGGTGAGCTTGGCGGTGTTGGTGACCGTGTCGTCGGCGCAGGTGTCGTCGTAGTGGACGGTGACGGACAGGACGACGTTCATGAAGGCGGGGCTGACCTCGCCGAGGTTCCAGGTTACGGTGTGGGTCGCGGCGTCGTAGGAGCTGGGCACCGTCGCCGCCTTATTGGTGATGGTGTTGCCCGATGCCGAGGAGGACACGTACGTCGCGCACTGCGGGAGTGGGTCGGTGACGACGACGTTCGTCATGTTGGTCTTGCCGTTGAGGCCGTCGACGGTCGTGTCGTACTTGGGGGTGATCTGGTAGGTCACATCGACGTTCTTGGGGGTTGCGACGGGGCCGGTCTTGGACAGGAGGGGTGTGGGCTCGGATTTGATCGTGACGGTGTCCTGAGCCGTGACGCTGGTCTCGCCCGAGGTGAAGGTGGCGACCGGGGTGACCGTGGAGCCTCCCGGGGTAAGGCCTCGGGGAGCGGTGAAGGTCAGGACGGTCTGGAAGGAGGTGCCGGCGGCGACGGTCCCGAGGTTGTAGGTGACGAGGCCGTCGGTCGTGGCTGTGGGGCGCTTGATCTCGGGCGTGACGACCTTGTTACCCGCGGTCGCGGTGGCGTTGACGCCATCGGGGGCCGAGTCAGGGTTGGAGTTGCCGTCAGGAGTGATCGTGTGCGGCAGCGAGATGGTCACGACCGAGTCCAGGCAGTCCTCCGTGGTGGAGGCGCACGAAAACTCGACGACGTAGCGCTGCTCGACGCCCGACAGATAGGAGTCCTCGTCGGCGTTGATCGCCAGCTTGAGTATCGGAGCTGCCGCGAAGGTGGGCAGCGACGTGATGCCGAGAATGACGAGAGCCGTTGTTACGAGCATGGCAAGCATCTGGGCTGGCCGTGTGGCCCTTGACCACGTGTGATTGATATGCACAGCGTTCTCCTGGTCTGCGGGTATAGGAATGAGACAGGCTAATCCTATCGGTTTTGCAGCAAGTGTGAAAAGGCAGCGACCATCATGAATTCAGCTATATACATAGGGTTTATTAGGTCAGATTTGGTTTTTTTGACCACCTTTGTTAAACGTCCATCCACAAGGTTTATTCACAACTGTGGACATCCCTGTGGATAACTAATGACGCAATAGCGCCTCAAGATCGACAATCCCACGCTCACACACACGCGGCTCGGACAGTCCACAGCGATGACCAGCTGGTCGGACACATTAATGTGAGGGCCAGCTCTTCAAGGAACCACAACCTCGAATCCGAAAAATGCGCAAGCTCACAAACGACAAAACCCGCAACCATCAGGTTGCGGGTGAAACGTGGAGCTAACGGGACTCGAACCCGTAACCCCCTGCTTGCAAAGCAGGTGCGCTACCAATTGCGCCATAGCCCCGTGGGAGAATCTCAGTCCTCCACGGCGTCCGTAACGGACGTCCACAGGTCGGCATTATCAGAGAGATCGAAGAGAACTTGTCGAACGACGATACCAACGGCCACGACGGATCCGACAGCCACACAACAAGTGACCAGCTTCTTCATGATGATCCTCCGCTCATACTCGCCTGCGGATGGTGGGCCTAGGTGGGCTCGAACCACCGACCTCAGTCTTATCAGGACTGCGCTCTAACCTACTGAGCTATAGGCCCAACCGGCACCCTTGCGGGCACTCGGATATAGTACACAGCACCGGGCCCTCCGGCAAAATCGAGACTTGGTGACGTCCAACACGCACCCTCGCAACGACGCGCGGAGCAGAAAAGAGAAGCCTCGTGAGCACGATTATCGACTACGTTCGCACCGCCACGACGCCCCTGCGTTCCACCCTCTGCCCCGCCGACGCGCTCGCTCTCGCAACACTGACCTACGTGGACTTTCACGCCCTCGCCGGCCCGCGATCGCCCAACGGATGCCTCCTTGGCGAGGTCGCCCAGGCCTCGTCCATTCGTGCCCTCTACGACCGAGCGATGGTGACCGACCATAACTGCGCGCTCCTGCGTTCCCTGCTGCGCGCGGCCGGGCAGAGTCCGCGTTTCCGGAGCCTGCGCGTGCGCGACGCCGTCACGAGGATCGGCGTGCAGCCTCTTGCGCAGTTTGGCGCGGTCACCTTCATCGACGAGGCCGGGGCTACCTACGTGGTCTTCCGCGGGACCGACGGCACTGCGGTCGGATGGGCCGAGGACGCACGCTTTGGCCTCGATTTCCCAACGATCGCCCAGCTGTGGGCGGCGCGTTACCTGCGTTACGCAGCCGGTCGCGCCCCCGGGCCCGTCACCGTCATCGGCCATTCCAAGGGCGGAAACCTGGCGCTGTATGCGGCCGCCGCAGCCCGCGTGCCGATGCTTGAGCACGTGTATTCTCTCGATCCCGTCGGCTTCCCCGAATCCGTGATTGACGACGGCTTCTTTTCCGGCATCGCGCCGCTCGCCAGCGTCTACACGCCGGCCGAGTCCTGGGTGAGCCCCCTGTTTCCTCTGCCCACAGGTGCCTCCATCATCGCATCACTATGGCCTGGACCACTGAGTCACAACCCCTATACGTGGCTGATCGACGGGGATGAACTGGCGCGGGATACTCGGACGCCGTCACGCTCGGGAAAGGCCCTCGGAGGGCTTGTGAGCCTCATGCTGCGTCTGAGGCCCATCCGCGTCGCCCCAGGCCACTGACGGGCCCCTTCCTGCCCCTGTGGGGTTTCAGGAAGCACTCGCTTGGGGGCTTCGAGGATTCCCAGGGACATCCTGAGCCACTCGGGATTCTGGGGACGCTGGGAGTGGCGGGAGCTCCACTGCTTGTGGGCACTCAGATCAGACCTGGTGTCCCGCGCACCGCAGGTAGTCACTGGGCGTGTCAGGTGGCAGCACGAGCCCCTCCACTGCGCACGTTAACCCCACAGGTGGCAGCCCGGGCACACCGCCCACACCGCCACCTAAAGGACCCGCCTGCGCACAGACGGGCCACCACTCCCCCATCACCCCAACCACCGTGCCACGACTCAGGCGCCGACAGTGGGCTCGATCATCCCGGCAGCACGCATGAAAGAAGGACACGCCCTACCCGCCGCCCCGCAGAAAGCACCTCACCCCACACCACTGCGCCCAAACCGTAGTCCACTACACCCCAAACACCCCATGTCACCCGCATTCCACCGAGGTGGACTGCACGTTGAGCAACCACACGGGAGATTTACAACCATAGACCCCTCCACGGGCACGCGACGCTGGCCCTTCCGCGCAAGCACTCGGGGGGTTTTGCGACCATAGACCCCCGACACGCCGACGACACGCCGCAAGGCAGCGCCTATGGTAGCAATTCCCCCCAAGCCACCAACGAAAACAATCCACACCACCACAACAAACAGACGAAGACATGTCGAACACGACCCACGCCACAACGACACCAGAGACATACCACCAGCCACCACAGCAAACCCAAGCCACCACACCACCAGCCACCACACGGGGACGCAACCGCGCAACCACGCAATCACGCAACCACGCGCGGGTGGAACACCGCGCGGGCGTAGCAAAAGGGGCCGGCGTGAGCCGACCCCTTGCACGTGGTGTTCTCACTCGTCCATGAGAGACACCTTGATGCCGCCCACCAGGGAGGCGACGACGTTGTAGAGCATGGCGCCCAGCGTCGACAGCGCGGTGAGGAGGATGACGTTGATGACGGCGACGATGGTTGCGTAGGAGATGACGCGGGGCAGTCGCACGTAGTCGAGCAGGTCCACGAAGCGGCCGGCACCGACGGTCTGCAGGAATTCTTCGATCTGGCTGAAGACGTGCATGGCGTCGATCATGAGCCATAGGACGATGGTGGCAACGACGAGGGCGATTCCCAGGGCGACGGACAGAAGGAAAGACACCTTCATGACGGTCCACGCGTCGATACGCGCGATCGCCAGGTCAACTCGGCGGGGAGCGTCTGTGCGGGCGCTCGTGACGTGGTCGCTCATGGGATTCCTTCCAGGTCGCACTTCCTACAGGCCAGGCTACCGCATCGCCGGGCCCCAGCGCACAGTCCGCGCCGCTTTGGAATGTTGATCACGGGACGAGGCCGACCCTCGTCCCGTGATCATTGTTTACTTTTCGGTGGTGTTGGCCTCGGCGCCGCCTTCGGTGGGGGTGTCCTCACCGGTGGCGGTGTCCTGACCGGCGGGGGCGTCGGCCTCGGGCGTCTCGGATTCTTCGTCGTCGCCGGAGTCGGGGTTGCGGGTGATCGCGATGATGCGGTCGCCTTCGTCGGGGCGGGCGAAGATGACGCCCATGGTGTTGCGGGCGGTGGGTCGCACGTCGGAGGCGTTGACTTGGACGAGCTTGCCGGATTCGGTGATGACCATGACGTCTTCATCGGGTCGCACGACGAGGGCGCCGACGAGGCCGCCGCGTTCGTCGACGAGTTTGCCGACGCGCACGCCGAGGGTGCCGCGCGACTTGGTCGGGTATTCCTCGACGGGGGTGCGCTTGGCGTAGCCGGAGTCGGTGACGATGAGCAGGTCGGTGCCTTCGCGCGGGACCTCCATGCTGAGTAGTTCGTCGTCGCCGCGGAACTTCATGCCGCGCACGCCGGAGGTGGAGCGGCCCATGGAGCGCAGCTGTTCGTCGGTGGCGGTGAAGCGCACGGCCTGGCCGTCGCGGGAGACGAGGATGAGGTCCTCGTCGGCCATGATGGTCTGTGCGGAGACGAGCTCGTCGGGCTTGCCGTCCTCGTCCTCGCGCAGGTTGATGGCGATGATGCCGCCGGAGCGGGGCGAGTTGTACAGGCTCAGCGGGGTCTTCTTGACGAGGCCGCGCTTGGTGGCCAGGACCAGGAAGTCCGCGTCCTCGTAGGTGCGGATCGCGAGGACCTGTGCGATGTGCTCGTCGGGCTGGAAGGCCAGCAGGTTGGCCACGTGCTGGCCCTTGGCGTCGCGACCGCCCTCGGGGATCTCGTAGGCCTTGGCGCGGTAGACGCGGCCGAGGTTGGTAAAGAAGAGTAGCCAGTTGTGCGTGGTCGTGACGAAGAAGTGTTCGACCACGTCGTCGCCTCGCAGCTGGGTGCCGCGCACGCCCTTGCCGCCGCGCTTTTGCGAGCGGTAGTTGTCGGTGCGGGTGCGCTTGGCGAAGCCGTCGCGGGTGATGGTGACGACGACGTCCTCTTCGGGGATGAGGTCTTCCATCGACATTTCCCCGTCGAAGGGGAGGATGCGTGTGCGACGCTCGTCGCCGAACTTGTCGACGATCTCGGACAGTTCGGCGGAGATGATGGCTCGCTGACGCTCGGGCTTGGCGAGAATGTCGTTGAGGTCGTCGACGCGGGCTTTGAGTTCGCCGTACTCGTCCATGATCTTCTGGCGCTCGAGGGCGGCCAGGCGGCGCAGCTGGAGGGCCAGGATGGCGTCGGCCTGGATGGTGTCGACGTCGAGGAGTTCGATCAGCCCGGCGCGGGCCTCGTCGACGGTGGGGGAGCGGCGGATGAGGGCGATGACCTCGTCGAGGGCGTCGAGGGCCTTGAGGTAGCCTTCGAGGATGTGCAGGCGCTCGAGGGCCTTGCGCAGGCGGAACTTCGTGCGGCGCACGATGACGTCCATCTGGTGGCTGATCCAGTGGCGGATGAAGCCGTCGATGGACAGGGTGCGCGGCACGCCGTCGACGAGCGCGAGCATGTTGGCGGAGAAGTTCTCCTGCAGGCTGGTGCGCTTGTAGAGGTTGTTGAGGACGACCTTGGCGACGGCGTCTCGCTTGAGGACGATGACGAGGCGCTGGCCGGTTCGGCCCGAGGTTTCGTCGCGGATGTCGGCGATGCCGCCGATCGCGCCGTCGCGCACGAGCTGGGCGATCTTGTCGGCCAGGTTGTCGGGATTGACCTGGTAGGGCAGTTCGGTGACGACGAGGCACTGGCGGCCCTGGATTTCCTCAACATTGACGACGGCGCGCTGCGTGATGGAGCCGCGACCGGTGCGGTAGGCGTCTTCGATGCCCTTGCGGCCCAGGATGGTGGCGCCGGTGGGGAAGTCGGGTCCGGGGATCAGCGTGAGGAGTGCTTCGAGGAGCTCTTCGCGGGACGCATCGGGGTGCTCGAGGGCCCACTCGACGCCGCGCGCGAGTTCGCGCAGGTTATGCGGCGGGATGCGGGTGGCCATGCCGACGGCGATGCCTTCGGAGCCGTTGGCCAGCAGGTTCGGGAAGCGCGCGGGCAGGATGGTGGGTTCCTGGTTGCGGCCGTCGTAGTTGTCCTGGAAATCGACGCATTCTTCGTCGATGTCGCGGACCATTTCCATGGCCAAGGGTGCCATCTTGCACTCGGTGTAACGGGGGGCCGCAGGGCCCAGGTTGCCGGGGGTGCCGAAGTTGCCCTGGCCGGCGACGAGGGGGTAGCGCAGCGACCAGGGCTGCACGAGGCGCGCGAGGGCGTCGTAGATGGCGGCGTCGCCGTGGGGGTGGTAGTTACCCATGACCTCGCCGACGACGCGGGAGGACTTGGAGAACGAGGAGGTGGGGCGGTATCCGCCGTCGTACATGGCGTACAGGACGCGGCGGTGGACGGGCTTGAGGCCGTCGCGCACGTCAGGTAGGGCGCGTCCGACGATGACGCTCATCGCGTAGTCGAGGTAGGAGCGCTGCATCTCCTTTTGCAGGTCGACCTGGCGGATGCGCTCGGTGTCCGAGATATGCCGCGCGTCAGTAGTCTGCTCGTCGCTCACGTTTTTCCTTACGTTGTTTCTGCTCGATCAGGCCCGCCAGGTTCGAGGCCTGGGCTGGGCTGGTCGTGGGGTGTCTCAGATATCGAGGAAGCGCACGTCGGTGGCGTTGCGCTGGATGAACGTGCGGCGTCGGTCGACGTCGTCGCCCATGAGGATCGTGAAGGTTTCGTCGGCGTCTGCGGCCTCGTCGAGGGTGACCTGCTTGAGGATTCGGCGTTCCGGATCCATGGTGGTCTCCCACAGTTCATGGTCGTTCATTTCGCCCAGACCCTTGTAGCGCTGGATGCCGCCTTCCTTGGGCAGACGGCGGTTCACGGCGGCGCCGGCGGCGAGGAGCTTGTCGCGTTCCTTGTCGGAGTAGGCGAACTCGTGTTCGGCGTTGGTCCACTTGATGCGGTACAGCGGGGGCATCGCGATGAAGACATGACCGTCCTCGATGAGGGGTCGCATGTAGCGGAAGAGGAGGGTCAGCAGCAGCGTAGCGATGTGCTGGCCGTCGACGTCGGCGTCCGCCATGATGACGATCTTGCCGTAGCGCAGCTTCGAGATGTCGAAGTCTTCGCCGATGCCGGTGCCGAAGGCGGTGATGAGGGAGCGGATCGTGTCCGAGGACAGGGCTCGGTCCAGGCGCGCCTTTTCGACGTTGAGGATCTTGCCGCGGATCGGCAGGATGGCCTGACGCTCGGGGTCGCGGCCGCCGACGGCGGAGCCGCCTGCGGAGTCGCCCTCGACGATGAAGATTTCGCACTCGGAGGGGGTGCGCGAGGAGCAGTCGCGCAGCTTGCCGGGCATGGAGGCGGATTCGAGGACGCCCTTGCGGCGCGTGGCCTCGCGGGCCTTGCGGGCGGCGACGCGGGCGGCCTGGGCGGCCTGGCCCTTGTTGATGATGGCCTTGGCGTCGGCGGGGTGGGCGTCGAACCAGTCGGTGAGCTTGGAGTAGACCTGCTGGGCGACGAAAGTACGAGCCTCGGTGTTGCCGAGCTTGGTCTTGGTCTGGCCTTCGAACTGGGGCTCGGTGAGCTTGATGGAGATGACGGCGGTCAGGCCTTCGCGCACGTCGTCGCCGGTGAGATTGTCGTCCTTGTCGCGGATGATGCCCTTGTCGCGGCCGTAGCGATTGACGAGGGAGGTTAGCGCGGTGCGGAAGCCTTCCTCGTGCATGCCGCCTTCGGTCGTGTTGATGGTGTTGGCGAAGGTGTGGACGGAGGAGGAGTAGGCGGTGGTCCACTGCATGGCGATTTCGACACTCATGGTGCCTTCGTCGTTTTCGGCTTCGAAGTCGATGATCTCGTTGTTGATCGGGTCGGACTTCTTGGCGGAGTCGAGATATTCGACGTAGTCACGCAGGCCGTGCTCGTAGCAGTAGGAGACGGTGCGGTGGCCCTTGGTCTTCTTGTCCGAGGCCTCCTCGCCGCCGGCGATCTCGTCGCCTTCGTCGGTGGCGAACTCGCGCTCGTCGGTCAGGGTGATGCGCAGGCCCTTGTTGAGGAAGGCCATCTGCTGGAAGCGCTGGCGCAGGGTCTCAAAATCGAATTCGACGGTTTCGAAGATCTCCGGGTCCGGGTAGAAGACCTGCGTGGTGCCGGTTTCGTCGGTTGCTTCGCCGCGTTCGAGGGGGGTGATGGGGGTGCCGCCGTTGGCGAACGACATGCGCCACACGTAACCCTGGCGGCGGATCTCGGTGTTGACGCGGGTGGAGAGGGCGTTGACGACGGAGATGCCGACGCCGTGCAGGCCGCCCGAGACGGCGTATCCGCCGCCGCCGAACTTGCCGCCGGCGTGGAGGATCGTCATGACGACCTCGACGGTGGGCTTGTGCTCGGTGGGGTGTTCGTCGACGGGGATGCCGCGGCCGTTGTCGACGACCTTGATGCCGCCGTCTGCCTGGATCGTGACTTCGATGTGGTCGGCGTAGCCTGCCAGGGCCTCGTCGACGGAGTTGTCGACGACCTCGTAGACGAGGTGGTGCAGACCGCGTTCGCCGGTGGTCCCGATGTACATACCCGGGCGCTTGCGGACGGCTTCCAGGCCCTCGAGGACGGTGATGTCCGATGCGCCGTAGGACTGCTCGCCTTCGGCGGTCTTCTCGTTGTCAGCCACGTGGCTCCCCTCGCAGTGCGCGAAAATAGATGTTTAACCTTGTAGATTCTACCAAAAGTGGCGCTTGTACCCAGGATTGACAGACCCGGAGGGTTACTTTACAAACTGTGAGATTGCAACGAAAACATAACTGTGATCAGTCGCATTGCGACTGTTGTTGTGTGCGCAAGACACGGGGCCGCCCTCCCGGGTGGGAGGGCGGCCCCGTCGCGCTCATGGGCGCTGAGATGACTGTGAGCTAGCGGCGTGTCCGTTTGGGCGCCGAAGGACTCGTGTCAGGCACTCGTTGCAGCGCCGATCACGGCTGCCAGTACCAGTCCGGGATGTCTGCATCCCAGTCGTCAAAGTCGGTCGTCTTGAAGGAGACAACCTCGTTGGGGTAGGGGAGCTTGTAGGCCTTCTGGAAGGTCTTGGTCTGGCCGACGGGCACCTTCACGAACAAGGAGGAGTCGTAGCCAGCGGGCTCCTTGCCCTTGGCGTAGTAGGCGGGGCGCATGTCAATACCCTTCTGCTTGAGAGAAGGGGTGTTGAACAAGTCGGACTGCTCCTCATTGGAGTTGTTGGTCAGCGAGTAGGTAACGACGATGGTGTCGGAACCTTCCTTATCGGCGGGGCCCTTTTCGATCTTCGTGATCTCCACGTGCACGCCCGACGCCAGATCGACGGAGTAGGTGCCGTTCTGGTGGGCATTGTTCGGGTTCGGCACGCCGGTCGGACCCGCTGTCGGGTTGCTAGTCGCGGAGCTCGGGCTGGGAGCCGGAGCCGAGGTGCTGGGGCTGGGAGCCGGAGCCGAGGTGCTGGGGCTGGGATCTGCGGTGGCCGAGGTGCTGGTCTCGTCAGCATCCGGCTCTTCCTCATCCTCACTGCTCATGAAGAAGTAGAGACCCACAGCGACAATGATGAGTACCAGGACGCCCGCGATGCCGCCGATGATCAGTGGAAGCTTCGACTTCGGCGCCTCGGGCGTCATGCCGGCTCCATACTGAGCGGGGTACTGGTCCATGTAACCATTGGGCATTTGCTGGGTCTGGTCCACGTAGCCGCCCTGCGCGTATGCGTTCGGGTCAGCCTGGCCATAAGACTGCTGCGAACCAGGGAAACCACCCTGGCCATTTCCCTGGTTCCAGGGATCCTGGCCCCCGGGAGCGTACGGGTTACTCATAGTGACTCCTCATAGAAATCGCACTGGTGTGCGGGATGACATTTGGAAGCGTAGCAAAATCTGACCGAAATGTGGAGTGCTTCTGACACACTTCCATCTGTCGAACAGTACCTTGCGCGTGCTTCCGCGCCTATTGAGCCCTATCGATCAACCCGGAGACCCTGTCGTCATAAGGGGCGCGAGGCCCAGGATGTGATCGATTGAACGTCAACAGAACAGGATAGCGCCTTTGTCACATCGCCCTCAAGGGGCAATATAGTGATGCGCACCATAGTTTCAGGGCGTTCCTCGTTGCTTTAGGCGGGGCACAACACCCATTCGTCGGTAATGTTCGCCCTACTCCACTGCCTGAACACGACTGGCTCGTCCGGGTACAGGTACTTGACGGCGACCGTGACCTGCCGAATCTCTCCCGGCTTCATTATGTCGTTGGACGCGGAATCGCTCTCTCGCCGAGACTCGTTGTCCTCCTCCTCGAAGCGAGCCGAACCGAAATAGGTTCCCTTCTGACTCATGGTGGGCTGAAATTCGTGGGGGTATTTGGACGTTCCGGACGTGTTCGTGATTGTGAATGTCAGCACCAGCGTCTGCGCACCGTCGTCGTCGACCGGGCCACGCTCAGCGGAATCGAGTGTGACGTGCCCCAGGTTGTCGGGCAGATCCCGGGAATATTGGCCGGTCGAACATTGGTCCAGGCCCGGTGGTTCTTGCGTCGTTGAGCGGATGATAAAGATTCCCGACGCGAAGCCGCCGATGAAGAAAAGAAGGAGCACGGCAGCGGCGCCAACGAGAAGCTTTGTCGTGTTTTTGCGCCTCAGTTGGCGAGCTAGCTCGGGGGTGACCGGCTTGTAGGTTCCGGTATTGCCCAAGCCGCTGGATCCTTGCGGCATCATCGGATTGTCCATCATGTGTCCTTCACTCATCGTTCGCGCGCCGCACTAGGACGGCTGCCAGGTCCACGTGGACAGCTCGTCGCCGTCCCAGCCGAAGGTGACGGAGTCACCCACATATATGTACTTGAAGGCGAGCGTGCCGGTCACGCTCTGGCCAGGTGAGACGGAGTCGATGCCGACCGTGTCATGAAAGTCGGCTGGCGCGCCCATGTTGGTCGTCACATAGGCGGAACCCAACGGGGTTCCCTTTTGAGACAGTCCCGGAATGTACTCGTGAAACTTGCGGTCCTCGTCGGTGTTGTTCACGACAGTGACATCGACGAGGAGCGTCTGGGCGCCATCTGCATCGAGGGGCCCGAGACGGAAGTTGTTGCACGTCACGTGGAGCGTGTTGTCGTACAGGTCCAGCGTGTACTCCCCGGAGTTGGACTGAGCCTGTGATGAGTCCATGTGTCGCCATGGCGATTGATACGTGAACCCGGCATACATTCCAGCGACGAAGAGTGGAATGACTGAGAGGACAGTAATTGTAACGACGACGATCTGTGTGACGAGGGGTACGCTCGTGCGCGGCGTCATGATGGGGGGTGGTCCGAGGTAATACGAGGGGTATCCGCCCCCGTGCATCATCGGATATCCGCCGGTCGGTGGCACCGGCTGGTACCCGCCCTGACCAGGGCCATACTGGGTTGGCGGTCTGTGCATGTTGCTCATCTCGCTCCTCGTCGTTCCTCCGTTGGAAGGGCTACGTGAAGAAGCCTAGCAAAGGATGGCCAACCGTAAAAAGGGCCACCTTCCGGGTCTACCCGTAGTCCGCCCGGGGTCCCCGGCCTCGTACCACGTAGGGGCCCTTCTTCCAGGAGGGGGCGACGGGCCCCAGGATGACGAGCTGTTCGACGACGCCGGAGCCGACTTCCTCGGCGATGCGTCGCTCGATCGTGGGCAGGAGGAGCTGGAGCTGTTTGGCCCAGGCGGTGGAGTCGGTGCGCACCACGAGCTTGTGTCCCTCGAAGGTCTCGATGCGCGCGTGCTCGGCGACCTGAGGTCCGACGATGGCGCTCCACGAGGCGATAATGGACCCCATTTTCGTGGGTGTGTCCCACTCGCGGGCCTTGATCGTGCGCGCGAGGATCGCCCCCAGGGAGTTGGCCCGCCGGTAGCGCGGGCGCATGGCGGCCATGCCGGGGGAGCGGCTCCACGAGGCGCCCGTGCCTTCGAGGGCTTGGCGCAGTGCCGCGAGGTCGCCCTCGGGATCCTCGTCCGTGGACGAGGCCGGGGCGCTCACCCCGTTCGCGTTGCCGTAGGCGGCGGCGCGGGCGGCGGCGCGCGCCTGGGCGCCATCGGCGTCGTCCGCGGCGAGTCGGCCGAGCCCGTCGGTTTCGATGGCCGCGTATTCGCTGGAACCGTCGAGGCTGCGCCTGGGGCGCGTCTCGTCGAGGCCCCACGAGGGCAGGGTGGATCGAATGTAGCCGTGGTTGCGGGCGACGCGCTGTGCGCGTTCGAGGGCGCGGACGACGAATTCGTCGGCGTCGGCTTCCTCGGGGCCGAGGCCGTCCGTGCTGTCCGGGTCGAGGCTCGTGTTGTCGCCGCCCGGGTCCGACGCGGGAGACAAGCCCTCGTGCTCACGCATGGTCGGCCTCGTCGATGACGGTTCCGAGTTCGGGGTCGAGGCGCACGTGCAGGGGGTGGTGGTCGAGGGAGGGCGGCAGGTCGCCGGCGACCGCGCAGGTGACGATGATCTGCTCGGCTTTCGAGGCCAGGGCGGCCAGGCCGGCGCGACGGGAGGAGTCGAGCTCGGCGAACACGTCGTCGAGGATGAGGATCGGGGTGTCGCCGTCGTCGCTGAGCAGCTCAAAGGCGCCCAGGCGCAGGGCGAGGGCGACCGACCAGGATTCACCGTGGGAGGCGTACCCCTTGACGGGCATCGTGCCGAGGCTGAGGGTCAGGTCGTCGCGGTGGGCGCCCACGAGGTTGACGCCGCGTTCGGTTTCCTTCTCGCGCACGCTGGCCAGGGCGGCGAGCATCCGCTGCGTCTGTGCCTCGACGTCGGTCAGGTCCGCGGTGGCCGGGTTGTCGGGGTCCGTGCCGATGACGCGGTCAACCGAGGCGTCGAAGGACAGGCGAAGGTGGCGCGGCGAATCGGCCACGTCGTCGTAGGAGCGGGCCGCCGGCTCGGTGAGCGAGGACGCGATGGACGCGCGCGTAGCCGTGATGCGCGCCGACAGCGCGGCGAACTGCTGGTCCCACACTTCCAGCGTCGACAGGTCGGGGAGGGCGCCTCGCCGAACCGAGGCCTGGGCGGCCTTCATGAGCGCCGCGCGCTGACGCGCGACCCGGTCAAAGTCCGAGCGCACCGAAGCGTGGATGGGGGAGAGCTGGGTGGCCAGGTCGTCCAGGAAGGAGCGGCGCACCGACGGGTCGCCGCGCACGAGGGACAAATCCTCGGGCGCGAACACAACCGTGCGCACGATGCCCAGAATCTCGCGGGGCCGAACCTGCGCGCGGTTGATGCGGGCCCGGTTGGCCTTCCCGCGCACGATCTCCAGTTCGACGACCTGCTCGCGGCCCGAGGCCACCACCCGCGCGCGGATGACGGCGCCACCCGGGGCGGCCTCGGCCTCGTCGATGGGGATGCGCACGAGCGCGCCCTCCGCGCCGACCCTGTGCGACGAAAAGGTGGACAGGTAGGCGAGCGCCTCGACGAGGTTCGTCTTGCCCTGGCCGTTCGCGCCTACCAGGACCGTGGGGCCGGCGGGCAGCTCGACGACCCCGTGCTTCCAGGAGCGGAAGTCGTCGAGGGCCAGGTGGGAGACGCGCACGTCAGATGCCGAAGCGGATAGGCATCAGCAGGTAACGGAACTGCGTGACCTCGCCCTCGTCGGCCTTCTTCTGGCCGGTGATGACGGCCGGCTTGGTGGGATGCGTGAAGCCGAAGCGCACGAAGTCGGTGTCCAGAACCTGCAGGCCGTCGATGAGGAACTGCGGGTTGAACGCGGTGGAGATGTCGTCGCCGTGCAGGGTCGCCTCGATGGCCTCGGAGGCCTGCGCGTTGTCGCCCTGGCCGGCCTCGAGGACCAGCTGGCCATCGGTGAAGGCCAGGCGCACGGAAGTCTTGCGCTCGGCGACCAGCGACATACGCTTGACGGCCTCGAGCAGGGCGTGACGATCGACGACGGCCTGGATCGGCGTGGACTCGGGGAAAAGTCGACGCACGGCGGGGTAGTCGCCGTCCATGAGAGTCGAGGTGGTGCGGCGACCCTGAGCGGTAAAGCCAATGAGGGACGAGGCCCCGGGCTGAGATTCGCCGGAGAGGCCGACCTCGACCTTGGCACCCGAGGTCATCGACTTGGCGACGTCCTGGAGGATGCGGGCCTTGACCAGGGCGACCTCTTCGATGGAGGTGTCGGTGGGCTCCCAATCGAGCTCGCGCATGGCGAGGCGGTAGCGGTCGGTGGCCAGCAGCGTGATCGCCGGGCCGTTGATCTCGATGCGCACGCCAGTCAGCAGGGGCAGGGTGTCGTCGCGCGACGCGGCGATTGACACCTGGGAGACGGCCTGGGACAGCGTGGAGGAGTCAATCGCGCCGATGCCCTTGGGCTGGGCGGGAAGCAGCGGGTACTCGTCGAGAGGCATGACCGCGAGCGTGAAGTGCGAGGATCCGCAGACCAGGTTCACCTTCTGGCCGTCAAGCTCGACAGACACGGGCTTGGAGGGCAGCGACTTGGAGATGTCGGCCAGGAGGCGTCCGGACACCAGGACCTCGCCGGCTTCGTCGACGGTGGCGGGGATGTGCGAGTTCGCGGAGACCTCATAGTCGAAAGAAGACAGGGTCAGCTCGTCGCCTTCAGCCTTGATGCGCACGCCGGCCAGGATCGGCGACGCCGGGCGCACGGGGAGCGCGCGAGCGGTCCACGACACTGCTTCGGCCAGAACATCGCGGGCGACGGTGAACTTCATAGCTGCCTCCAAAACACAAAACGGAACGAGAACTACTTTACCCACAAGTGTGCCCACGTGGGGCGCGACCGAAGGCTTGGCACTCGCGCCGTCAACGCCTCACCGGCGCTGTTGTTGGACGGAGACCTGTGAAAAAAATTTTGTCATTCGACTCTCCCTCCATCATAAGGGTTGTGAGTTCTGTGGATAACTCATTTTTTCGTTGGGAAGTCTTGAAATTACATCGGTGTAATGAGGTGGACAAATCTGTGCACTGCGCACGTGGACATGTGGACGGGCGAAATAACAAGTTTTCGTCATTCACAAAGACCCCTGTTTTCTCCACAGGGTTTGCCTGTTCATCCACGCGCTGTCCACAGATCCTGTGAACGGGGCGCGGGCGCCGACTTTCGTCAGCGCCCGCGCGGGTTTCACGACTCCCTGGCCTTCTGCTTGATGCGATTTGTAAGCTCGGACACGTGGTTGAAGGTTTCGCGCTTTTCCTTCATGAGCTTGGAGATCTTCTTGTTTGCGTGCATGACCGTTGTGTGGTCGCGCCCGAAAGCCTGTCCGATCTTGGGCAGCGACAAGTCGGTGAGCTCGCGGCACAGGTACATGGCGATCTGGCGGGCCTCGACCACGTTGTGGCTGCGCTCCGACGATCCCATCTGTTCGATCGTCACACCAAAGTAGACGGCGCACTGGCTCATGATGAGGCTGACCGTAATCTCGTTGTCGTCCGGGTTAGACACGAAGTCCTTGAGCATCATCTGCGCCAGATTCAGGTCGATGCGCTCCTTGTAGAGGGACGCCCACGCGCCGATGCGCACGAGCGCACCTTCCAGCTCACGGATGTTGGAGGAGATGCGCGAGGCGACGTACTCGAAGACCTCGGGGGTGACCTCCAGGCCTTCGGCGTCGGCCTTCTTATGCAGGATCGCGATGCGTGTTTCCAGGTCCGGCGGCTGAACATCCACGAGCAGGCCCGAGGAGAAGCGCGAGCGCATACGGTCCTCGAAGCCCTTGAGCTGGGCGGGAGGCAGGTCGGAGGTGAGCACGATCTGCTTGTTCGCGCTGTGCAGCGCGTTAAAAGTATGGAAAAAACCCTCGACCGTCTGTTCCTTATCGCCGATGAACTGGATGTCGTCGATGAGGAGGATGTCGAGCTCACGGTAGCGGCGGTGGAAGGCCTCGACCTGAGAGTTATCCGTCTTGTTCAGGCGAATCGCGTTGATGAACTCGTTCGTGAACTCTTCGGAGTTGACGTAGCGGACCTTCAAGTGCGGCATCATCGACAGCGCGTTGTGGCCGATGGCCTGGAGCAGGTGCGTCTTACCCAGCCCGGAATCGCCATAGATAAAGAGGGGATTGAAGGCGGTGCCCGGGGTTTCCGAGGCGGCCAGCGCGGCGGCGTGCGCGAAACGGTTCGACGGGCCGATCACGAAGGTATCGAAGGTGAACTTAGGGTTCAGGTGCGTGGGACCGGCGTCGGTGGGGGAGGAGACCAGCGCTGGGGATCGCGCCTCTTTCCTCTTCTCCTGGTACGAGGCCGGTGCGGGGGCCGGGGGAGCGGGTGCGGGAGGGGCCGGCTCCTCCCGAGTTGTCACGAGCTCCAGGGAAGGGTCGACCGTGATCGCGATGCGCACGGTACGGCCCAGATTCACCGACAGAGCGGTCGTCAGCTTGGACTGTGCCTTCTCCTCGATCCACTGCTTGGTGAAGCCGTTGGGGACCGCCAGGAGGATCGTGCCTTCAATATCCCCGAGGGGCCGCGCGGAGCGCAGCATCGACGTCGCGACGGGGCCCAGCTCGTCTGTGGGGACCGTGTCGAGGGCCGCAGCCCACGCGCGTGTGAGGGAATTCGACTCCACGACAACCTCCGGACAGAAAATACGGTGAGTTCAGTCACGACTCTGGAGTGATGTGCGTGACCTTATGACATGTCCTGAGTGTAGTCCGCACACATGCTTATACACAGACTGGGGATGGAGCTGTGGAGAACTATCACAGAATCACATGGCTGTAGTTACAACTTTGGGTCCGCAGCGTGGTGCGGAAAGCAAAAATACGCACTGCCTGTGGATAACTTTCGTCATCCACCGTTGTGGACGAGGTTGCTCCACAGCGATTTCCACAGCTGTGGAAACTGTGTGTGACGCGGTGGGTAACCCCGCCGCGTTGACTAGGCGCGCCCATCCGCTTAGTCTTGGAACTTGTTTGCGCCCATTTCGGGCGTGCGTCCCCGCTATCGCGCCCCGCGCGTCGATAGCCCAACCGATCAACGAGTGGGAAACCACTCCCCGCCGAGGAGAATTGCCGTGACCACCAAGCGGACCTTCCAGCCCAACAACCGTCGTCGTTCGAAGACGCACGGCTTCCGTCTGCGCATGTCGACCCGCGCCGGCCGCGCCATTCTGGCTGCCCGCCGTCGCAAGGGCCGCGCCAAGCTGTCCGCCTGAGACACCCCGGTGCTGCCGCGCGCGCACCGCATGGTTGACCCAGCGGATTTCACCGCCGCGATCCGACAAGGAGCGCGCGCAGGAGATCCGCTGGTCGTCGTCCACGTCCGAGCCGACGAGGAGCGCAACAGCCGCCTCGTCGGTTTCGTCGTACCCAAGCGGGAAATCAAACGCGCCAACGGACGCAACCGCGTCAAGCGACAGCTCCGTCACCTCATGCGCGAGCGCGTCGACGACCTGCCGGAAGGAACCCGGCTCGTCGTGCGTGCCTCCTCCAAAGCCCTCGGCGTGCCCTCCACAGAACTCGGCACCCACCTCGACCGCGTCATGGAGCGAGCGTGGCGCAAATGGAACGCGCGATGACCGTCGTGAGGCGAGTGCTTGTCGCACTCGCCTCCGCGCCCATCGTCGCCTACCAGCGCTACATCTCCCCGGCCCTCGGCCCCCGGTGTCGATACGTGCCCACCTGCTCCAACTACGCGCTGACAGCGATCCGCGTCCACGGACCCATCAAAGGTCTGATCCTCGCGTCCTGGCGGTTGCTTCGATGCAACCCCTGGAGCCACGGGGGAGTGGACCACGTGCCCGACCGCGGACGCTGGAAGCCCGACCCGTGGATTCCACCCGAGGACTGGGCCGGGCACGACAACTGGGAACGTCCCGCCCCCATGGGACTGGGCCCCGAATATGACCTGACCGAGCAGCCGACAACGGCCTCGGACAACTAAGGAACAACGAAACAGCGGCGCGAAGGCGCCACGGCGAAAGCGAAAACTATGTTCGACGCAATGCTCCACCCCTTCGCGTGGGCAATCTCCTACGTGTGGGTCTGGATCCACGACCTCCTCGTGCTGCTCGGAATGTCCTCCGGCTCCGGCATGGCGTGGGTCCTGTCCATCGTGCTGCTCACCATCCTGGTGCGCATCGCCATCATCCCGCTGTTCCTCAAGCAGATCCGATCCTCGCGCGCCATGCAGGCCATCCAGCCTGAGATGCGCAAGATCCAGGAGAAATACAAGGGCAAGAAGGACCAGGTCAGCCGTCAGAAGATGATGGAAGAGACCCAGGCCCTGCAGCGCAAGCACAAGGTCTCGCCCTTCGCCTCCTGTCTGCCGATGCTCGTGCAGATGCCCGTCCTCTTCGGCATGTACCGAGCCATTATCGCGGTTTCTTCGATCTCCGCCGGCACCTACACCTACCGCGGCGAGGCCACCGACCACCTCGGCCCCCTGACCGCCTCCGTCTCCGAGGAGATCGTCAACTCCACCGTCTTCGGCGTCCCGCTCTCCCACACGCTGCGCGAGTCTCTCGGCCAGCCCAGCGTCGTCGCCGTCTTCGTTGCCGCGATCGTCCTCATGGTCGGCCTGCAGTTCTTCTCCATGCGGCTGTCCTTCTCGCGCAACATGCCCGACATGGGCGACAACCCGATGGCCCAGTCGCAGCGCTCCATGATGTACGTGATGCCGCTGATGTTCATCGTCTCCGGCGCGTTCTTCCAGATGGGCGTCGTCATCTACACCGTGACAGCCTCCTTCTGGGCGCTCGCCCAGTCCTTCTGGACCATCAAGGTCATGCCGACCCCCGGCTCCCCGGCCTACGCCGACCTGCTGTCCTCGCGCGAGTCCGCCTACCAGGAATGGGCCAAGCCCTACTTCCAGAACTACGACCGTGAGCGCGCCGCCCTCGGCGCACCCGGCTCCGACCCGCGCGTTGAGGAGCTCAACGAGCGCACCCTCGCCGAGGTTCGCGCCAAGGCCAAGAAGCAGCACGTCGCCTCCGACTTCCCCGCCTCCATGACCCCCGGCGAAATCGTCACCGTCTACCGCAACCTCGCCAGCCAGTCCTGGACGACCCTGCCCGACGAACAGTGGATGCACGGCCTGACCCTCGCCGTCGAAAAGCGCCTCGCCAAGCAGGAAGCCTCCGCCCAGCGCGCCGAACTGCAAAAGAAGCAGCGCGAGCGCCGCACCGCCGAGCGCGAGGCCACCAAGGCCTCGTCCGAGGCCCCCTCCGAGTCCCAGGAATCCGCGCCCTCGCACAGCTCCCTGAGCGCCGACGAGATCGAGCGTCGCCGCGTCGAGCGACGCAAGGCTCGCCGCCGCTCCGGCAAGAAGCGCTGACCCCTTTAGATTCACGGTCCCAGAACCCCAGCGGGTACCCTGGACACCAGCAAGACCCCATTCCCCACCACGGAGGACCCGTCATGAGTGACGACAACGCAGGCAAGCTCACCCGCCTCGAAGAAGAAGGCGAAATCGCCGCCGACTACCTGGAAGAACTGCTCGACATCGCCGACCTCGACGGCGACATCGAAATCGACGTCGAAAACGGCCGCGCATCCGTCGAGATCGTCGCCGACGACCCCGAGGCGCTCGACCGCCTCGTCGGCGACGACGGCGAGGTCCTGGATGCCCTCCAGGAACTGACCCGCCTGGCCGTCCAAACCGAGACCGGCGAACGCTCCCGCCTCATGCTCGACATCGCCGGCTTCCGCGCCGAACGCAAGGAAGAGCTGCAGGACATCACGCGCGAGGCCATCGCCCGCGTGCGCTCCACCGGCGAAGCCGTCAAGCTCGACGCCATGAATCCCTTCGAGCGCAAGGTCTGCCACGACGTCGTCGCCGAAGAGGGCCTGACCTCCGAGTCCGAAGGCGCCGAACCCCACCGCCGCGTCGTCATCCTCCCCGAGGAATCCGACGGTGAGTGAGAACCCGAACGGGACGGGAAGGGGTCGCCAGGTGGGCGACCCCTTCGTCCCAGAAGAGCCCACCCAGGCGGTCCGTGACTTCTTCGGCCACGCCTTCTCCGACGTCGCCGAATACGCGCGCATGCTCGAGGAGGAAGGCGAGCTGCGCGGCCTGCTGGGCCCCCGCGACATGGAGCGCATCTGGTCGCGCCACATCGTCAACTCCGCGGCCGTCCTCGACTTCATGCCCCGTCGTGAAGGACAGGAAGTCTTGGACGTCGGATCCGGCTCCGGCCTGCCCGGCATCGTCATCGCCGCATGCCGCCCCGACCTGCACGTTCACCTGGCCGAACCCATGGTGCGCCGCGTCGAGTGGCTCGAAGACGTCGTCGAAGGCCTGGGCCTGGACAACGTGACAATCCACCAGGCGCGTGCCGAGGAACTGCGCGGCAAAGGCAAGGCCGACGCGGTTACTGCCCGCGCCGTCGCCAACATGAGCAAGCTCGTGCGCATGACCTCCAAGCTCATTGCTCCCGGCGGCTCGCTCGTCGCCCTCAAGGGCCGCCGCGCCCCCATCGAGGTCGAGGAAGCATCCTCCGAACTTCGTCGACACCACCTGCGCGCTACCATCCACGAGGTTCCCTCCATCATGGAGGACGAGTCCACCTACGTCGTCGTCTGTACGCGCATCAAGTAACACGTGTCTCCGGCTGCGGGTCGGGTAGGGGCGCCACGGCTGAGGCCGTGGCGCCCCTTCGTGTGTGTTGGGAGTGTTGTGTGGCTTGCGGTTGCTTCGGGGTGCTCTGGTACTGGCTTGGGGTGTGTTCGGTGTGTTGGGGTTGCTTCGGGTCGCTTGGGAAGATTTTGTGTGCGGCTTTTCGGCTGGCTTGGGGGTGCTTTGGGCTGGCTTGGTGCTGGCTTGGGCTCTGTGGGGGGAATTGCTACCATAGGCGCTGCTTTGCGGCGTGTCGCCGGCGTGTCGGGGGTCTATGGTCGCAAAACCCCCCGAGTGCTTGGTCGGAAGGGCCAGCGTCGTGTGTCCTTTAGGTGGCTGTGTTGGTCGTGTTCGGCATGTCTTCGTCTGTTTGTCGTGGTGGTGTGGCTTGTCTTCGTTGCTGGCTTGGGGGAATTGCTACCATAGGCGCTGCTTTGCGGCGTGTCGCCGGCGTGTCGGGGGTCTATGGTCGCAAAACCCCCCGGGTGGTTGCTTGGAAGGGCCAGCGTCGTGTGCCCTTTAGGTGGCAGTGTTGGTCATCTTTGAGATGTAGTTGCCTAGCTGTTGTGGTGTGGTTTGTCTTTGTTGGTGGCTTGGGGGGAATTGCTACCATAGGCGCTGCTTTGCGGCGTGTCGTCGGCGTGTCGGGGGTCTATGGTCGCAAAACCCCCCGTGTGGTTGCTTGGAAGGGCCAGCGTCGTGTGCCCTTTAGGTGGCAGTGTTGGTCATCTTTGAGATGTAGTTGCCTAGCTGTTGTGGTGTGGTTTGTCTTTGTTGGTGGCTTGGGGGGAATTGCTACCATAGGCGCTGCGTTGCGGCGTGTCGTCGGCGTGTCGGGGGTCTATGGTCGCAAAACCCCCCGAGTGGTTGCTCAACGTGTAGTCCACCTCGGTGACATGCGGGTGAAATGGGGCGCTTGGGGTGTAGTGGACTACGGTTTGGGCGCGATGGTTCGTGGCGAGGCGTTTTCTGCGGGGCGGCGTGTTGGGTACGTCGGGCCTCAGTGCGTGCTGCCGGGATGATCGAGCCCACTGTCGGCGCTTGAGTCGCGGGGCGGCGCGGGAGGGAGGCGCATCTTGGTGTGTGTTGGTGACGTATTTCTGTGCTGCGGCAGGGGAGGTGCTGCCGCGTATGGTCAGGTTATTCTGCGGCGGGATAGGTTGGGTATCGTGTGCTCGTGTGCTCGTGTGCTCGTGTGCTCGTGTGCTCGTGTGCTCGTGTGCTCGTTGGGACCATCGACCGCACTGTCGGAGCGGGAGTCCCGATGCAGCCTTTCCCCAAACGCCGAAAGTGTTCACGTCGGCGCCATACACGTCGGGGGGTGCTTCTTGGCAGCCGCGTTCATGCGTCGTAGTGGTGTCGTAGTCTCGTTCGTCCGTCGACCAGAGCAAGCGAGGAATAGTTCAAGAATTGAATAGTATTCGAAGCAGTATCGACGTCGCTCACCTACGGCAGTAAAACGTTTGAATGTGATTGAGGCTACGAACGGCTATTGTTTCGTCGTTTTGCTCTGTGCCTCGTGCTCCGGGCGCATCTGATCGAGGGATGATGCTGCGCTCTTCATCGCCAGGAGAATCGATCCTACAGAACAACACTTTTGCCGTTTGACGGATTACTTCGGCAATCCTGTGTCCATTCCTGCATCGCGGGATTTCGATGCAGGAAGTGCCGGTGGAGGCCCGTAGACTATAGGCAGTAGCTAGGAAGGTGTCACGTGACTGTAGAAAACACCCCTCTGTCCTCTCAGATCGAACGCAATATCGCCGATTTGCAGATGCTCGCGCACGCTGAGTTCCGCAAGCCGCCGTCGACGCGCATCATCGCGATCGCCAATCAGAAGGGCGGGGTCGGCAAGACAACCTCGGCCGTCAATCTTGCCGCTGGCCTCGCGCTGGGCGGTCTGTCGGTGCTTGTCATCGATGCCGACGCGCAGGGTAACGCCTCGAGCGCTCTCGGCGTCGCGCACCCCGCGGGAACACCGTCGACCTACGACGTGATGATCGGGGGAGCGGAGCTCGCGGACGTCCTACAGCCTTGCCCGGACATTGATGGCATTCTTGTGTGCCCTGCGACGATCGACCTGTCCGGCGCCGAAATTGAACTCGTGGACGTCCCGGACCGCGAGGCCCGCCTCAAGACTGCGCTTCGAGCGTACGTCTCGGAGCACCCCGAGATCGACGTAATCCTCATTGATTGCCCTCCGTCCCTCGGGCTCGTGACGCTCAACGTTATGGTTGCCGCCGACGAGGTGTTGATTCCCATTCAGGCTGAGTACTACGCTCTCGAGGGCCTGAGCCAGCTGTGGAATACGGTCGAGCGCATCGGGGCGAGCATGAACCCCGGTCTGCGCGTCTCGGGCATGCTCCTGACCATGGCCGACAAGCGCACCCGCCTGTCTGAAGAGGTCGAATCCGAGGTGCGCGCGCACTTCCCGGATCACACATTCGACACGGTTATTCCGCGCAGCGTCCGCATTTCCGAGGCCCCCAGCTACGCCCAGACCGTGATTACATACGACCCGCGAAACGTTGGTTCGATCGCCTATCGCAAGGCTGCGCTCGAACTGTGTGATCGGCTTGCCAATACACTGTAAAACAATGTTTCACGTGAAACATTGAACGTCAGCGGCGGTTTTCTGTAGCTAAGAACGTAATCACCACGACGCTTGACCAAAAGTTCAACAAAGTGATCAAAGACGCTCATCAGCTGAGCGCAGGGCATTGTTTCACGTGAAACAATGAACGAACGTAATTGAAGGAGTTATGCAATGGCGGATGTAACACCGAAGTCTGAGGGCCGTAAGGGCGCCCGCAAGCATTCCGGCCTTGGCCGTGGACTTGGAGCTCTTATTCCTCAGGCGGGTGAACAGAAGTCGCCTGCTGTGCCCGTCGCTCCCGCGCGTCCGCTCGATGTGTTCTTCCCGGAGGGCCCGTCCGCCAAGGGTAGGGGAGGATCCGCAAAGGACCTTTTGCAGCCCAAGCGATCCACGGCCTCGGCGAAGAAGAAGCGCCCGACCATGCCCGGTCTGGACACAGCCGGCACCCATCGTGCGGGCAAGCCGTCCGTCTCTATTGGTTCTGGGATCAATGGCTCAGCTCCTAGCCCGAGCGGTGCTTCCACCCGCGTCGCGGCCCCGGTGGCCACGCCAGCCCCTCAGCCTGCGTCGGATGTTTCACGTGAAACATCCGATGAGCATGAGCTTTTGCCGGTGCCCGGCGCGTCCTTCGCTGAAATTGCTATCGATCAGATCGTCCCCAACGCGAAGCAGCCTCGAGAGGTTTTCGATGAGGATGATCTGAAGGAGCTCGCCGCTTCCATCAAGGAGGTCGGCGTTCTCCAGCCCGTTGTCGTTCGTAGTATTCCCGCTGAAGGGCGCTCCGCGAAACTCCAGGAGTTCCTCGCCGAGAAGCCCGAGGCCCGCTACGAGCTGATCATGGGTGAGCGCCGTCTGCGCGCCTCCGAGCTCGCGGGCGAAACCACGATTCCCGCGATCATCCGAGAGACCGACGACGGAGATCTACTCCGCGACGCGCTCCTGGAAAACCTCCACAGGGCCCAGCTCAACCCGCTGGAGGAAGCGAGCGCATATCAGCAGCTCATGGCCGATTTCGGTGCGACTCAGGAAGAACTCGCCAAGCGAATCGCGCGCTCGCGCCCGCAGATCGCGAACACTCTGCGCCTGCTCAAGCTTCCGCCGGTCGTTCAGAAGAAGGTGGCCGCACAGGTCATCACCGCTGGCCATGCGCGCGCCCTCCTCTCCCTGGCAACGGCTGAAGACATGGAGCGACTCGCCGAGCGAATTGTCGCGGAAGGTCTCTCGGTGCGCACCACCGAAGAAATCGTCCGCCTGGGCAAGGCGAAGGCCACTCCGCGTCCGCGCGCCCGCCAGCAGCGCCCGCTCTCGCAGCTGGGGGAGACCGTCGTGTCGGCCCTGTCCGATGCTTACGACACGCGCGTATCCATCACCGAGGGGCGTAAGAAGGGCCGAATTATCATCGAATTCGCAGGAGCGGACGACCTCCAGCGAATCGCAGACCTCATTCTTCGCTGAATTTTCTTCGTATGTCTTTCCGCAGATCAGACGGAGTATGTTTCCAATCATACATTTTCCGTTCTAATCTGTGGCTGAAACTATGTTTAAACTACTCTTAAAGGGTCCGACGTCGGGCTCTCGCAGTACTAGAAGGAAAGAAAGGCATGCACGCTCAAAGCAGTTCGCGCACCGTGCTTTTCGATGTCGGGGGCGTCCTCGTGGAATCGCACCCCGATCCCGCCGTTATTGCCCGGATGTTTGGGGACGAGTCGCGTGGCCTCACGACGCTCGTTGATCAAGCCATGTGGACGCATCGCGGAGAATACGATGCAGGCTTGCCCGACCGCGACTTCTGGGACCGCATCGCTGGTGATTGCGGTCAACCCGAGCCGTCGCATGAGCTTTTGAAGGCACTGGTCGAGCTCGACTCTTCGCGCATGGCCGAGGCAAACGCGCGTTCGCTCGCACTTGTTCGCTTGCTGCGCCACCAGGGTGTCCGCGTCGGCATCCTCTCCAACGCTCCGTACCCGATCGCCAAGGCCATCCGTCGATCCGAGTGGGGGAGCCTTTTCGACTTCTTCGCATTCTCCTGTGACTACGGAATCTGCAAGCCCTCGCGAGGCATCTACAGGGACGTCCTGCACCGCCTAAATACGCCCGTTGACGATGTTGCGTTCATCGACGATCGTCGCGAGAACGTGCGCGCCGCCGAACTTATGGGTGTCAAGGGCATCCTGTGGCAGGATGCCGATCAAGCTGAGGCGCGCCTCAAGGAGCTCGGCTTCCTATTCTGAGAGCCTCCTCTGTTCGCCTGTGTTCTGGTCGCCGCGGTGCCTGCCCGCCCGCGAGAAAGCCACACACGAGCCTGCGGCTCGGAGTGGTCGATCTCGAAGCCCGGCCAGGCCCTGCATGCCCCGCGGCGTCCTTTCCTCCACGGGCTTCTGACAAACACATTCAGGACCCGTGGCCCCGCCTGGAACCGTGAAGTCTACCTGCCCTTGTTC
>ERZ773001.184-NODE-184-length-26968-cov-126.475_pt1 | contig 26968 bp, 23 predicted proteins | sample MGYA00511673_ERZ773001 | MGnify/ENA primary metagenome ERZ773001 (study PRJEB29015, sample SAMEA2738091) | human oral metagenome | biome: human oral; feature: human-associated habitat; material: saliva | place: China | collected 2162 ... | reverse complement strand
GCTCATCGAGCGATGCGGGAACACAAAAGGGTTTCGTGTCGCGGTATGTGATGCGCCCACTCATGCCGCTCTCCTCTCATGCTCGCGATGTGGCGGCCTGCTCGTATGTCTAGCTTAGCGTGCGATGAAGCGGATGATGAGGATACGGCGGGTGGCAGCGCTTAGCCTGCCCCGCCGCATGTGTTCAGACGTTGGACTTCCAAGAGCAGAAGGCAGCGTCAGGAGTCAGCGCCACTGCCGTTCCTGGTGACGGCTTTGAGCTTGTCCATACGGCGCGTGGATACTCCTGCTAGGTAGCAGTGGGCGACCACTGTGATCAAGGCGCTTTCGCAGCGTTTGCGACGCTGAAGCAACCACTCTGGAAAGTAGGTTCCTGAGCGCAGTTTGCGGATCGCCACGTCAATGGTGCCGACTCTGGTGTCCAGGGGCAGGATGATCAGCAAACGCCGCATAACACACACCACGCACACACCCACAGCAACAAGGACAGCAACAAGCATTCTCCTAGCAAGCCCCCACGCCCGACGCATACAAGACACAAGACTCGCCATCATGAGGCCTTCCCCCACTCGCCATTCTTATTCTGGAAGTAATGGATCCCCTGACCATTCAAGGTCAGATAGCCGATAATGTCCCGAGCGCCATCCGTTGCAGGACGAGCTACCAATTCGCGCGCCTGGTCCTCTGTTGCCTTAAAGGCAGGCGGTTTCATCAACTGCTGATACGGCGTCTTATCACGCAATTCAATAATATGAACCAGACGCCACGACCCATCCACCACCTGCAACTGATACGTCCGATTCAACCACCCATAAAACTCATATGGAAGACCACGCGCACTTTCCACATCATCAAGTGGTGCGATAATAGAAATCGCTGCTGTCTTATCCGTTTCTGAACACTTAAGCACCTGAACCACGCCATCCTGAACACTCGGAAGAACATCAGGCTTTGGATCATCAACTGAATATCCCACAAGCATTCGAATAACAGACTCCTCCCCAAGGTTTCTTTTGTCGCTTGACCAGTTTATTGCGCCTGGCGCGATGGCAATTTCATCAGTAAATGCACGCAAACCCGCGTCATTGTCGCGCAACATGGCGTCGCGGCGTTCGGTGCTTTGGAAGACTTTCTGAGCCCACTCAGCCGTGGCTTGGATAGCGCCTACACACGTTGCTGGGAATCGTGTACCTACTCCTTCAAAGCCGGGCGTCTGGCTTGTGGCGATGGCGCCGGTGCCCGCCACGACATCATCCATGGACGTATTCACCGGCGTCGACGGCGCAGACGGAGCTGCGGGAGTGGAATCACCACCCCTGCTGCCCCCGCCTGCCAGCACACCCACAAGCACACTGACAAGCAGGACAATCACCAAGACAAGACCAATCAGGAGCGCCTTCTTCTTGTTCATCGCTCACCCACCCCCATTCTCTTTTAGGCGAACAAGCCCGCAGCAGCACCGAAAATCGTGGCGATACCACCCAGAGCCGCATACGCCTTATTACTGGCCACAGTCCCCCAGAACCCCACGTTAGGTGAGGTCTGCCCAAATGGATTCGTCACACCAGACTGAGCATCATCGATGGGGAACAGGAATGGGTAGAGATTCATGAGTCTTCTCCTAGCTACTTGTTGTTGATGGTTCGATAGGTATCCATAATGGCCGCACCCAAGCGGATGCCAGCAGCCTGCGTCGCGGGCGCAAGATCGCTGTAACGCAACATGTCACGCGCATCAATATGAGCGTCATAGGGAATGGGAACCGTGCGCGCACACGCGCCCTCCAACCACACCTGCCCCATATCACCCACACGACCGGTGGGCACCTGTTCAACCGTGGGAATCACTCTCTTCTATCCTTCCCTCGTTATGCAGGCAAGTCACGGAGGCCAGCCCTAACACCCACCCTTATTAACCAACTATTAGATGGAGTGTTTTCCTTCAATCTATACGATTAACCGACCCTGCGCCCCTCCTTTCATGTCTGCGTGCGCGCCCAAATTCTTTCACCCACCATACGCATCTGCGTCCACCCCTTCACACGCGGCGCCCATCATGAGACAACACGACACCACACAAGAGAAGAAAGAAAAAGGAGGACCTGACACGAACAAATCGCGTCAGGTCCTTCCGTCCGTATCAGGTCAGATCAGAATCAACAGGCCCATCAGCAGCGAGAAGCTCAGGGACCGGAGAAGGCGCATACGACAACACCACACCCCCACGCACGAACGTCACGGGTCAAGTCCTGTGGAGTGGTGTAATCGTTTTGTGTCCTTCGGGTTGGGTTATGCGCTGAGTTGGAGTGGGGTGTCCTCCTGTTGGGTGGGTTGGGGTGTGAGTCGTGATTTGGTGAGGATGTCGAGGCTGAGGTAGCGTCGGCCTTCGGCCCATTCGTCGTTTTGTTCGGCTAGGACGGCTCCGACCAGGCGGATGATGGCCTGGCGGTTGGGGAAGATGCCTACGGTGTCGGTGCGTCAGCGGATTTCGCGGTTGAGGCGCTCATTGGGGTTGTTGGACCAGATCTGGGTCCATACCCCGGTGGGAAAGGACGCGAACGCGAGGACGTCTGCTCTGGCTTGATCGAGGTGATCACAGGCGGCGGGGAGCTTGTCGTGGACGTAGTCCAAGAGCCGGTCGTATTGGGCGTTGACTGATGCGACATCGGGCTGGTCGTACACCGAGTGCAGCATCGCTTTGATGGCGGGCCACAGCGCTTTGGGGGTGATCGACATGAGATGAGCGGCGTAGTGGGTGCGGCACCGTTGCCAGGCGGCTCCGGGTAGGTTGGCGGCGATGGCCTCAACCAGGCCCAGATGGGCGTCACTGGTGACCAGGCGCACGCCGGTGAGGCCTCGGGCGACCAGGTCAGCGAAGAACTCCTTCCAGGCCGGGCCGGTCTCGCTGGTCGATACGCGTACCCCCAGTACTTCTCGGTGTCCGTCATTGTTAACTCCGGTGGCAACCAGGACCGCGCACGAGACGACGCGCCCTCCTTCACGCACCTTCATGGTCAGTGCGTCAGCGGCGACGAACGTGAAAGGCCCGGCATCGTGAAGAGGGCGATGACGGAACTCGTCCACGTGTTCGTCCAGGTCGGAGGCCATACGTGAGACCTGGGACTTCGACAGTCCTGTGATCCCCAGGGTTTTGACGAGCTTGTCCATACGGCACGTGGATGCTCCCCCCAGGTAGCAGTGGGCGACCGCTGTGATCAAGGCGCTATCGCAGCGTTTGCGGCGTTGAAGCAACCACTCTGGAAAGTAGGTGCCTGAGCGCAGTTTGCGGATCGCCACGTCAATGGTGCCGACCCTGGTGTCCAGGGGCCGGCGGCGATACCCATTGCGCCTGGCGTGACGCTGCGGATCTTGTTGACCCCACTGAGTCCCGCACACGGTGTCAGCGTCCGCTGAGAGCAGCGCGTTCATGACGTGCTGGAGCAAGGAACGCGTCAAATCTGGGGATGCCTGGAATAACGCCTGGCCAAGCAGGCCAGCAGGGTCGATAAGATGAGGAGCGGTCATCGTTGTGCCTCCACATCATTTCGAGTCAGAAGTAGAGAGCTTTCTCGAAGGATCACACGGTGACCGCACCCATATCAAACGGGCCAACCACCACACGGTGACACCACCATGCGGGACGCTACTGATACATCTGTGCCCCAAGTCGGGCTTGAACCGACGACCCACGGATTATGAGTCCGCTGCTCTGACCGACTGAGCTATTGGGGCGTAGCTATCTTAGCGGAGGAAGGAGCCAGCCTTCCACCGACACCTCGTCTTGATCCGTCGATCACACTGAAGCGACAGAGGACCTTAGTCACACCTATGGTGATTTTACAAGGCCGCAGCCAATCAATTTAAGGAGATGGCATGAACGTCGCGGAACAGATCGTGACTCAGCTCGTCGATGCGGGGGTACACCGGATCTACGGCATTGTCGGCGATTCCCTCAACCCGATCGTCGACGCCGTGCGTAAGACCGGCGGCTCCAAGAAGGGCGGCATCGACTGGATTCACGTCCGCCACGAGGAGGCGGCGGCGTTCGCGGCTTCGGCCGAGGCTCAGCTCACGGGCAAGCTCGCCGTGTGCGCGGGCTCGTGCGGCCCGGGCAACCTGCACCTCATCAACGGCCTGTACGACGCGAACCGCACGGGCGCGCCCGTCCTGGCCATTGCCTCGCACATCCCGAGCGTCCAGATCGGCTCCACCTACTTCCAGGAGACGCACCCGGACCGCATTTTCGAGGAGTGCTCGGTGTACAACGAGCTCATCTCCTCCGCGGCACAGTCGCCGCGCACCGTGAACTCGGCGATCCGCCACGCGGTCGGCCTGGGCGGCGTGTCGGTCATCACTCTGCCCGGCGATGTCTCCGACCTCAAGGCCGTCGAGCACGTTCCCACCTACGCGCCCGCGCGCCCGGCGACGCTGACCCCGAACCCGGCGGACATCGACGAGGCCGCCGCCCTCCTCAATAAGGCGGAGAAGGTCGCGATCTTCGCCGGCGCGGGCGTCGAGGGTGCCCACGACGAGGTCATCGCCCTGGCCGACGCGCTCAAGGCCCCGATCGGCCACTCCCTGCGCGGCAAGCACTTCATCCAGTACGACAACCCCTTCGACGTGGGCATGACGGGCCTGCTGGGCTACGGTGCGGCCGCGGAGGGCATGAACGACGCCGATGTGCTGATTCTGCTGGGCACCGACTTCCCCTACGACCAGTTCCTGCCCGGCACCCCGACCATTCAGGTGGATACGCACGCGGAGAAGCTGGGCCGCCGCACAGACGTTGGCCTCGCGATTCACGCTCAGGTCAAGCCCTTCATTGAGGCACTCCTCCCCCACCTGCGCACGAACCGCTCCGATTCCTTCCTGAAGTCCAAGATCAAGAAGCACTCGGAGATCATGCACGCTCCCGTGGGCGCCTACACGCGCAACGTGGAGAAGATGCGTCCGATCCACCCCGAGTACGCCGCTCATCTCCTCAACGAGACGGCCGCGAAGGACGCGATTTTCACCGCGGACACGGGCATGTGCAACGTGTGGACTGCCCGCTACATCGATCCGCTCGGCACGCGCCGTCTCATCGGTTCGCTCCTGCACGGCTCGATGGCCAACGCCCTGCCGATGGCCCTGGGCGCGCAGGTTGCGTACCCGGATCGTCAGGTCGTGTCGGTGTCGGGCGACGGCGGCCTGTCGATGCTGCTCGGCGAGCTGATCACCGCGAAGATGTATGACCTGCCCGTCAAGGTGGTCGTCTTCAACAACTCGACGCTGGGCATGGTGAAGCTGGAGATGCTGGTCAACGGCCTCCCGGACTTCCAGACGGACGTCCCCGATACGAATTACGCGGAAATCGCCCGCGCAATTGGCTTCCACGCGGAGCGCGTCGAGGATGCATCGCGCCTGGAGGGCGCTTACCGCGAGGCGTTCGCGGCGCCCGGCCCGGCCCTCGTCGAGGTCATCACGGACCCGAACGCCCTCTCGCTCCCGCCGGCCATCACGGGCGGCCAGGTCGTCGGTTTCGCGACCGCGATGAGCAAGATCGTCCTCAACCGCGGCATCGCTGAGGCTTTCTCGATGGCAACCTCCAACATGCGCAACATCCCGCGCCTGTAGCTCTCCCTCGGGAGGCTCTCCGGGGACGAGGCCGGGGCTGGGCCGCACAAAGCGACCTAGCCCCGGCCTCGCTCTTAGGCGTACCTGCGGGCGATTGCCATGACCTCGGGCACGTAGGAGCGCCCGAAGACGGCGCAGTGGATCATCATGATGTGCGCCTGGTGCAGGGCGGTGCGTTCGCGCCAGCCGTCGGCCAGGGGCGAGGCCTCGTCGTAGGCGGCGAGGATCCGCTTCAGGTGGGGGCAGCCGAAGACGGCGAGGGCCGCGAGGTCCTCCTCGGCGTGCCCACCCTGCGCGGCAGGGTCAATGAGGACGGCGCCGCCCGGGGTCCACATGACGTTGCCGCTCCACAGGTCCCCGTGGGTGCGCGCGGCACCGGTGTCTCCGGGCGCGGCGATGGCTTGGGCGACGAGGCGCGGCTGGCCGTGGTCGAATTCTCCGGACTCGAGGCGCTCGCAGAGTTTTTCGATGAGCGCACGTTCGGCGGCAGCGAAAACGCGTGACCTCACGTAGGGAGCGATGCGCTGATGCGCGTAGAACGCTCCCCACGACTCGCGAGAGGACGAGGCCGTGGCGCGCTCGCCCGGTCGCGCACGGTCGGGTCGCGGGCCACCTTGACCAACCTCGGCGATCCCGCGAGCGCGCGGCCGCTCGGGTAAGGACAGTGGTGCCTCTCCCATCCAGCCCGCTCCCTCGAATCCGGGCGGGGGTGCCCCTAGGTGGCTTGCTCCGGCGGCGTGCGTGTGGGCGAGAGCACGGCCGAACTCCTCAGCCGCGCGAGGGGTTGGCGAGACGGACACCAGGCGCGGCTCGTCGAGCCACGTCGCGCCGTGATCGAGAACGGGCACGACGGCCGCGCCCGGGTCCGAGGCCTCGGCGAGCCATGCCAAGCCCGCGACCTCGTAGGCGATCCGCCCGCGGCGGCTGTCCGTCTTTCTCATGGTCTCCATCGACGCTCCCCGTTCCGTGTCGTCGGCCCCGCGGGGGAACCGATCCTCCTACCCACCCATGCTATCGCCTGCCCCGCCACACACAGGGCGCGCGGAGGAGCGAGGGTGCCCAGGCCTCGTCCCGCTTAGACACATACCAAACAAACATCGTTATACTTCCGATTAGAGTAAAGTCCCCCGACGAGGATGTAGGCCTCCATGACCCTCACGACGACACAGAAGTCACTCGATACCCTGCTCACCGGCGACCGCCAGTACCAGATTCCAGACTTCCAGCGCCCCTACGTGTGGGAGGAGCCGCAGGCGATCGCGCTGGTCAACGACCTGCTCGGCGCGTGGCGCACGGACGACGGCGACTACTTCCTGGGCTCCGTGGTGCTCGTGTGTCACCCCAGCGGCGACGACGTCGACATTATCGACGGCCAGCAGCGCATGACGACGCTCTGCATCCTCCTGGCCCTGCTGCGTCACCTGGCGGGCACCGAGTCCGGCCTGCACGGGGACCTCAACAAGCGCCTGAGCGTCGCCGAATCGACGATCAAGGGGTTGGACGAGCGGCCGCGGCTGCTCGTGCGCGAATGTGATCGTGATTTCTTTGACACGTTTATTGTCGGCGACAATATCGACTCTCTGCTTGACGTCGACGCGAGTGCGCTAACCCCGGCCTCGGTGCGCCGCATCAACGACAACGCGCGGGCGATGCTCGACGTACTGAGCGACCCGGATGTGCTGGCACCGGACGAGGTCCAGAGTTTCGTCCAGTACCTCATGCTGCAGGTCTCCCTCATCGAGGTGTCGACCGACTCCTACCAGGCCGCGCACCGCATTTTCGCGGTGCTCAACACGCGCGGCGTCCCCCTGTCGGCCGCCGACATCTTCAAGGCGCGCGTCCTCGCCCACGTCGAGTCCGACGCCCGGGCGCGCTACGCGGCCCTGTGGGAGCAGAGCATCGACTCGCTGGGCACAGAGAACCCGGACGCCTTCTTCGGGCACCTGCTCACCCTCGCTCTGCGCGCGCCCGCCAAGCGCGCCCTCATCGACGCGTTCGGCGAGCAGGTCCTCACCCCCTTCCTCGTGTCCAAGAGCGGCGAGGAGTTCATCGACGAGGTCGTGGTTCCCAACGCTCGCGCGTATGCTTTGGCGACGCTGGAGCCTCTCGTCGGGCACCCGGCGGCCACGCCCTTGCAGCTGCTGCGCCTGTACGAGTCCTCCGACTGGAAGCCTGCGGCCATGGCGATTCTGACCGCGGATCGCTCGAACGAGGAGACCGTGTCGCTCCTGACGTTGCTCGAGCGCGTGTATGGCACCGCTGTCGCCGCGCGTTTGGTTCCGAGTTCCCGAGAGTCGATCATCACGAAGTTTATTGCCGCCCTCGAAGACGGGGAGTCGCTCAATGCCGCATGCAAGGTCCCCGATGACGTTCGTCAGCGGGCGGCGAAGACCCTGTCAGGCCCGCTGCCCCAGTCTTCGATCCGCAAGGTCCTGCTGTACCACGCGATGGTCGCCGAACAGGGCGGCTTCCCGACGCGCCTGCCGCGCAGCCTGGGCGTCCTGTCGGGCCTCCCGTCGGCGCCGATGCGCGGCATAGGCACCGACGTCGACCTGCGCGCGTGGAACAGGCGCCTGGGCGGCCTGGTCCTGACAACCATCAAGTCACGCACCGTCAACCAGGCGCCCGACTGGGACACCGTGGCTCGCGCGCTCCACGAGGCACCCACGGTCGGTGCCTTCACCGTTGGCACGCTGCCCTCCGATGGGGGCGAGATCAGCACCGCCGCTCTCGAGCTACGTCAGACCCACCTGACGCGTAGCATCCTGGACTATTGGGACATTCGCCGCGATTCCGATGGCGTGGATCTGTCTCTCTTGTCCAGCTCCGAGCTGGAAGCCGCCGTCGACAAGCGTTCCGCCGCGCGCGGTCGACAGGTGCGCCTGGCCGACGTCGTTGCAACCGGCATCATCTCCCCCGGTGACACTTTCGTGTGGCGACGCCGCAACCTCGGCAGCGTTTACGTCGTGACCATCTCAGCCGAAGGCACCATCGTCCTGCCCGACGGCACGGACGTTGCCTCTCCTTCCGCGGCTGTCAAGGAGTTGACCGGCAGCAGCAGCGCCGCCGCCCTCGACGTCTTCGTGCGCGAGTCCGACGGAAAGAAGCTGCGCGCTCTATGGGACAGCTACAGGAGCCGCTTCGCCTCGTGAGTGGTGACGGCTTGGGCCGCCCGCGCAGCTCCCGGTCGGCCCAAGCCTCTACCTGCGAAATACCTCCCATGGGAACGGAACGATGCTGCTCAACGTCTGACGAACACTCGTGAGAGCGTCTATCAGTGCGGCACACGCATCAACGCCATGGTTGTCGGTCAGCGCCCACCAGACAAAGAACCCAAGGAGTGCCAGGAGCACGATCACATGAACTGCGCTCCAGCACAAGCGGAAGCCCCAATACAGAGTGGGGAGTCCTTCTTTCATGAGACGCTCGCTTTCTCGTCGGCATCCACGAGTTTCGATGTGTCCGCTGCCTCAGGGCGCGGCTTTCCCTCGGAAGAAACGAGCGCAATCGGTACCTTCTGCGATGTCAACGCCCAATTCATGACCCGCAGGGGGTTAAGAGGGTCGTCCGGCTCGCGCAACGCCAGGGAATCGACCGCGAAGTAACGAACGGTCCCAAAATCGCCTTCCATGCGTCGGACAAAACCATCCTGATCGACGCCATTGAGCCAGTCGCGCACCCCGTCCGTAGTCGTGGGATCCAGGTTCTTTCCCGACGGAAAGTTGCGCAGAATCTCCGTCTTCGTCAGAACCACGGCAAGGTTCCTCTTGGACAGATCAATGGCCTCCGATCGGAGCCTGTCCACCACCGAGGCGTAGGCCGCCTCCTGGTTTCCCGTTGCAACCAGCGTGTCCGCCACGTGCGGCGCGCTACCCGTATCCTCGCGCACACGAGGAAGGGCGAGCGGGTCGAGGACAAAGATCATCGTGCGGGCCGAGTTCACGTAGGTCAGTTCCTCGGTCCCCTCAAAGGTCGTGAAGCTCTCACCGGCGGCGTCCATGATCTGGAGTTCAAGTACTTGGCCCGAGGCCTGGGTGAGCACGAAGGGGCGTCCCTCAGGACGCATGGTGTGGATCGTCTTCTCAGTGGCTTGTTCAGATGTCATCGCCTGAGACGAGGCCTTGAGGAAGCCTCGCGCTTCTGTGTTGAGTCCCTTGAGTGAGCCGTTGGAGGAGGACAACTGTTTGCGCGCCGCCGTCATTGCCGCCGCAAAGAACCGCGTCTTGCCCGCGCCGACGGAACCGAAGGCGGGGAGCTGAATCGTCCTGCGTGCACCACTGCCTTGAGCCAAGGGCTCGTCGCAGCTCGGGCACAGCGCGACAAGGATCTTCGAGGCGCCCCTGATCGTCGTCGGCAGATGCGTCCCACACTCACAGCGGCGCTTGATAATTCCCAGCGGGCCCGGGGAAATGTCACGGTGAATGATCGTGCACGCCCGATTTGGGCAGCAGTAGCTCGGCCGTGGATTCGTCTCATAACAGTGAGGGCATTTCACCTGAGCCCGAACACGCATCAGCACGGCGCGATCCCACCATCGGTATGTGATCGTCCAAGCCTGCTGGCAAAGGTAGACGGCCCCTCCAATCACGCCCATGACGAGGAGCCACAGGGCGTAGGAGGTGTACATTCCGACGACGAAACCACCGAACGGAGCCGGTACGGCAATCCCCCAGACAAGCTTGGTGAAGGAACCGCCCACCTGCTTCGTGCCGATTGGCGTTCCATATGCGTCGTAGCGAATGACCCACCGCGGGGACAAGCGGACCTTTCTCCACGTCGCGCCACGCACCAGCGTGATCTCCTTGTAGACGGCGGCTGCATCACGCACGGCCTGGTAGGGGTTGTACTCGGGCCATGCCTTGTCCCAACCGAAGTGCTTCGTGAAGCCGGCAGGCTGATGTCGGATAACCTGGCGTGCCACGACCTTCTCCGGTGTTGCAATGTCCGGCTTGCTCACCGACCTGCCCAAAAGCACGCGGAGCGGAGCGCTCACGCCGACGACCATCCCAACGACGAGAGCGAGAGCAAAAGACGCGAGCATGTAGCACACAATCCAGGCAATCATGCGCATGATCGTGGCGATAATGATCCACGACATGGCGATAACGATGGTCACGGCAATTGCGATCGCAGCCAGTCCGCCATCTCCGTATGATGATCGATTGTTCACTGCGTGCCCTTTCCGTATCCTCCGAGAAGGCCGTTCGTGGCTCGTTCTAGTCGTCTCTTCAAACGGCTTTTCTTCGCCTCCGCCGAGAACGTCTCGAACATCGCGAACGACACTGGATCGATCAGCCCCTCCTTGCTGGCCTGACTCACCTCGTTCCTGCGCGCACGGTCGTCGCACACGTCTACAAGGAAATCCTCGGCTCCCCGGGTACGCGCGGGAATGAGATGGCTTCTGCGAACTCTCAAGGCAAGCGTGACGGCTTGAGCGAGCCCCCGCCTCGTGGATGCACGACCTGTCAGGGCGACGTGCACGCACCGCCGGGCCCACTCTTCATCAGCTGTGGCGAGGCGCATCACCGCGCTGGTGTCGGCGCACGTCAGGATGATCCGACCGAGGTAGTCCGCCATCAATGCCGACATCGCCGGGACAGAGGATATGAGCGTCGACAGGTGCGGATTATCCGCGCGCCTACACGCGATGGCTTCCCGGCAGCACTGCTCTGTTGCACAGACCTGCGCCACATACGTTGCCAGTCTCTCGTCACGGATGACGATTCCCGACAGATGCAGGCCAGTCAGCAACTCACGCAGCGCAATCGCCGGTTCCTGAGTCGCAATCACAGCGCTGACCTGGCGCATGACCCACTGACATGCCGCCCCTGTGAGCTCACGCTGAGTCTGCGCCCACGCGTCAATCAGCGCACAATCGTTGGGCAGCGCCGCGCGGTTCCACACGAGGCGCCAGCTGTCCGGGGGTAGTTTCCTCGCGCCGGAGAGCTGCTCGGCGCGCTGATTAACGGGGAGCGACGCGATCCGCACCGCTTCGTGCCACGCCTCCACGCCGCGTCGCGTCGCCGGGTCAAGGCCGGAACACTGCCCCAGCCACTCCCACGTTCCCCGCGACAGCAGTGACAGGTCGCCCGGCGCTCCCCCACTCCAGCGGCGGAAGAGCTCGCCCGCGAGCGCCTGGTCGATCTCGTCGCCATGCGCCCATCTCTCGCGGTTACGTCCCACGGCAGGGGTGGCTGCCCACGCGCGGGCTAGTCGGCCCACGACGTCGGCACGAGCGGGAGCAGTCAGCGGAGTGTCCATCGTGCGAGCGGCCGACACCACCGCTGGCAGGAGATCGTTCGGGCAATGCTGCGCTGCCTGCGTCAGGAGGACACCGGCCTGACCCCGCGCGTCGTCGTCCTCCCACCGCAAGCGCGCTTGGGCAGGTGCGGCGGCGAGCGCTGCTATCAAAGCCTCGCTGGCACCCGAGACATCTCGCGAGGATTCGAGTGCCGACATGAGGACACCGCCCGCCAAATCGTGGCTGTCAGTCCCCACAAGCGCCACGACCGCCGCACCCGCGGCTTCCGCATCGGCGGGAGTCTCAATCGCGCAGGTGACGGCGACGTCCAGCAGTGGATCCCCGTAGAAGAACAGTTCCTCGTCTTGTCCGGCCACCGCCAGGCCTCGCAGCGTTTCCATCACTGTGGCCCAGTCGCCGACACCGCCCCGTTCCTTCGTGAACGAAGCCAGGGCTGAGGCTCGCGTGGCCAGGTCGCGTCCAAGGAACTGCTCCCATCGACGCGCGACCTCGATCGCCGCGAGCGCGTCGGCGGGGTCTTCGTGCAGGAACCAGTCCGCCTGAGTGAGTGCGGACTCCGTCGGGGTGATCGGTGTGAGGACACGGCGGTCAAGGTCAATGATGGTAACGCCCGCGCGCACCACACTCGGGTCAGGTTGGGGGCCAAAAGCCGGGCTAGCTGCGACGATGTCCGCCTTCGTCGTCATCGGATCGGGGACGAGGCCTCGGATCGAGAGCGACAGGGCGCGTGTGGTCTCTACAAAGAGCGTGCCGAGGGCGATCCACCTGGTGGCCACGGCCTCGTCCGCGGTGATCACGACGAGGCGCTTGGGGTTGTCGGAGGTCACTTCCTCGACCATCGTGAGGAACTGGGCGAAGTGCTCAACTGCCCATGCGTCTGCTCGAATCATGTCGCGCAACGCCTCGGCCTCGTACTCGGGGGTGATCGCGAGCGGAGACGGCCACCTGTCGATCCTCTGACCGGGGGCCTTCTCGAGGCGCCAGTTGAGCGCGCCGAACAGCTGCGCAGGTCGCATCATCCCGAAGTCGTCCGGATCGGATGTCGCAATCGCCTGGGTCAGGAGATTTCCCGGGCGGCCATTGTTGGTGACACCCGTGGAAATACCGCGCGACAGATAGTATCTGCCCGCATGCCCGCAGTACGCGAAGGAGGGCGGGTGATCCAGCGGATCGTGGTCAGCATTCCATCCCACGACAACGCGGTGAAGCAACGTGTCACGGATGACCTGACGGTCCTGGGCGTTCATCCCCTCAGAGATTGCTTGGAAGTTGAAGCCGTCGATCCCGTCAATGGCCTCGCTGGCCCGCGTGTCGGTGTAGAGCGCGACGTCGAACATTGCGTCACCCCTGCTTCGGCAGGAAGCCGCGCTGCGCCATCAGCCAGAGCAGAGGCTCGGCCACCCTGTGGGGCATGAGGCCGCGTTCGTCCACGCGCTGCATCGCGTAATCCGGTTCCGATCCCAACGCTGACAAGCCGAAAAAGCGGTAGTTTTCGTAGTTTGTTTCGAGCATTGTCAGCAGTCCGTCGCCTCCCCAATGAGACACCATCGATGCAATGTGATCATGCACGGAGGCACCCTCTGCCTCGTCGTAGTAGCCGAGAGAGGAGGAGGGACGACGGATCGGATTGTTTTCCGGGATATCCGACCAGAATGCGTCGATCTTTGAGATGACAATGGCGACCGGCTGCTTGATTTTCCGGTTGTGCTTCGTGGCCTCGTTCTGACGCATCACCTCCGTGATGGCGTGCAGAACATTTTCCGGCGCTGTCTCGACCCGCTGGTCCTTCGCGGCCGATCCCCGCCCTGCGTTGCCTGGGAAGCTGAAGGGGTCCAAGAGCAGGATGATCCCATTGGTCGCCAGCAGGTAGGTCATGCTGAGTGCGCGTTCGTCAACCGCGAGGTCCTCGCCCGCGGTGTCGTAGAAAGAAAACACCGTCGACGTGAAGTCACCGAACACCGTTTTCGCGATCCCGCGTCGTGCCCGCTGCCACTCGAAGACGACGGGGCTTGTCTTGTCGCCGTCGGCCTGTTGCGTCTGCGCTGGCAGCTGACCCGACGGTGATTCCATCTGCTTGAGCAGGCGCTCCAGTCGCACCTCCTGGCCGCTATTGTCACCGGCCTTGCACAGGCGAATCGTGTCCCTAAAACGTCGGCCGACCGGCCCATTCATGGCAAGTTCGCGCATGAGGACGGCCAACATGACAGTCTTGCCCGACGAGCGCGCTCCAACCAAGCCAAACAGTGAGGAATCGCTAGAAAAACCGCTCGGCAAACGCGAGTGGCACTGCGGACACAGGCGTACACCCGTGCTCCCCAAGCAATCGGGGCACTGCGTCCTCCTCATATCGCTGAGCAGCGACGTACGGGAAGGCACGAAGGCCGGATAGTACTCTTTGAGGTCGCCAAAGTGGGTGGCGCGCACGCGATCAATATCTTTGACGCATTCCTTCTTGCCAACAGCCGCCCGTCCCGGACAGCGGAAAGCCACCTTCCGCAAATCAATGTCCGTGTAGCAATAGGGGCACGGCGCTGTCACGTGCAGCAGGCTCATCAGTCATCCTTTCAGGGACGAGGTGGGGGGATCATTGAGCTGGATCCGCGCGGCCATGCCCGCGAACAGACGCACCCAGTAGGCCCCCTTGATTGAGGGGACATGAAACGTGCAGGACTGCGTGAGACCCGAGCAGAAGTCCAGTTGCAGTCGGGCAATCTCCTCGCCGTCTTCGGCTCGGGCCGGCATGTAGGGCCCCGTCGACAACACCGCGACCAGTTCCACCGTGCCGAGGAATCCCTCGCTCGTCACGCTCGCTGTCGCGTTGCGTCCTCCGAAGAAACGCCGGGGCAGCTTGAGCGTGTAAGACATCGTGGGCACCGACGCGTCCAACTCAACCGTGACCGGCGAACACACCCTCTCACTACCGAGGCCGACAACGACCGTGCCCACCGACACCTCTGTCACCGTATCCGCGTCGGCGATACGAACACCGCCATCTCGCCTGTAGGAAAACTTGTCGACCCTCATGCGTTCCGTGCGCCCGTCGACGCTCGACCACACGACCTCCATGAGGTAATCTCCACTCGGCCAGACCCACGAGACGCCCAGCTGTGACCCGAAGCGTTCCACCCTGACGTCACGGGGCGCGGGTGCAGTCCCAGCGACGACCGCCCGACCGGCCACGGCCTCGTCCCCATCCCATGTAAGCGGAACATAGAGACACACGCCTGGCTGCTCGTGGAGATCCATCGACTGCCGGTGAGCACTGCTGCGGATCACTCCGACAACCCGTGTACCGTTCAGCTCGTCAAGGCGCTTCACCGTCAGCCGGTCCCCTACCGACACAGGAGCGTCAGCGGGGAGCATCCACACGTCTGTCGTATAACCTGGAATATCCGTCCACTCAGCGCGAATCCCCGGCTTGCGGTTCGGCATCCGTATGTTCCCCAAGCGCAGGTCCTCCACGGGGCGCACGAGGCCGCGCGGAGTCACAGACACCGCCACCGTCTCCGAGAGCGCGGACCGACCACCGACAACGTAATGGGCTTGAAGGAGCGCCGTATACGTCTGCCCCAGACGCAGACCATTGAGGCGCTGGCGCCCCTTCGTGGACACCGGAAAGGCACGTCGCGCCCCGTCCGCACCGACAAGCTCCACCGACACTCCGGTCGCCTGATCCGGGGTCCGCCAAAACACGGTTGCCTCCGTTGCCGACACAACGACTCCGGTCTCAAAGGGGGGCGGCAGTACGGTCACCCGGGCTGTCGCGGGAGCGGAGTACTCACCCCCCTGGCGGAAGGCAAACACCGCGTAGAGGACATCCCTGGCCACCGCAGGTTTCTGGTCGAGAACCTGCTGGTCGCGCACAGTTGACGCGACCTGGAAGCCAGACGTCGGATTCGCGGGAGTACCCGCCTCGCTGCGAACCACCGCAAAACACACGTCGTCGTCCCGAGTGCCCCTCCACGACACGAGCACTCCACCCTTATCGGGATCGTAAGCGGCACTCACCTCAGCTGGCGGGTCGGGCGGGATCTGCAACAGGAGGTCCGAGATTTCCTCGTCTTCACGGTCGACCGAGCGCGCGTCGATTAACGCCATCCTCGCACCGGCGTAATCCTTCATCAAGAGGGCCCGGCGGTAGGCGTCCATCGCCACGCTCTTGCGGTGTTCTGCGGCCGCGAGTGCCTCCCCCACCTGGGCGGCCAGTGCGCTCATCGCGTCATCCGTGGGGCTGGCGGCCAGCGCGGTGTAGGTCCTGCGCGCGCGAGAGAGCACCCGCGGCGATCATGTCCGTGACACTGGCGAGGTCCGGCGTCGGTTCGCTGGTCGGGACACGCGTGAGCAATCGTCGCGCGTCCAGATCTGCCAGGCCACAGGACGTCAGGCGGCCCAGCGCTAGCGTCGGGGTGAGTCCCTGGCGCCGCAGTCGCTCCGCTTGATCAGCGAACCACGCCAGGACACAGGCGCGCATATCCGCGTCGTTCGAGCACTGTTCTTCGATCGCAGTAAGCGTTTTCTTAGCCATCTCCGAGGCATCATCCGAGCGGGCATTGGCGGCCAATTTCGACTGCCGCAGATCCGCCATATTTATCACGCGACGCCTGTTGGCACCCATGACGGCACTCAGCTCATCGATGACACGAATGTCCGTCGGACGCACTGCACGCTCGTGGAGCACCAGCACATCCACAACGCTTCGATAGGAGGGATGTAACCTGATCTTGGAGGCCAGAGCATCCTTACATTCCTCCGAGACATCGACGCGCGGGCACACGCGGATGCCCTGCCCGGCGGCCGCCGCAGACAAATCACGATCCGTCATCGAAGAACCGATACCGCTGGATGTTGCGGCACGGCGCAAGTCCTCCTCGGTCAGGACGCCGATCGGGTTGTCCTGTTTGAGAGCCCGCACAAAGGCGTCGAGTTCCTCCTTGCCCGCCACCGACGCCTGTTTGTGCACGGCCGCCCACAACGTCGGGTCGTACAAGGACTCCCCCAGCGCTGTTTTCGTGGCCTTGAGCAGCTGACTAATCGTTAGTACGACGGGGATCCTCGATTTGTTCAGAAACATGTCGAGGCTCTTGATGTGTTTCGTCAGTTCAGCGCTCGATATGGTGGGAGTGAGAGCGAAGAGCACGGCGGCATCTGCTTTGGCTAGCGCCTGGATCTGGGCATTGCGGTCGCTCGTGTCGCTCAGCGCTCGTAGCGCGTCCGCGACGGAGGATTGCCAGGCAGTATTAGCCTTGTAGGGCTGAAGGACAGAGTCCCGATAGACTTTTTTGTCGAACACCGTGCTCGTCGCCTACTCCTTCTGATTGTTCCTAGGACCGGGTCGTGATCCCGGCAATCTGCTTCTTCGCTTTTTGCACGTCCTCCTGCGTCAGGATCGATACGGCGGCCTGCGCCCTGAAGGACTTGCCCGTCGTCGGCTCGACGAGAACCAGCGTGGCAACACCTTCCTCGGAAATCTCCAGGGTGACCTCAAGGGGGTCCCCCTTGCGCATCGGAGGCAGGCCATCAACGGTCGTGCTCGGCCCAGATACCATCGCCTTGTTATCCGCCGGATTCTCAGACTCTGTTTCGCCACCCTGCTCGTAGAGGGCAGACTCAACGCTCGTTTGACCATCGAAGAGAATGCCGGCCGTCATCGAGGCAGTGAGCGGTAGCGTCTCGTTCGCGTGCGCAAGGAAATACACATACTGCACGTAGTGACCGGCTGCGTCCTCCCTGGAGAGTTCAAGTCCCAGCCCACGCGACAACACGTTCGTCACCACGGTGCGCCGCGGGCCGAGGCTCGGCAGGGCGCTCGATCCCGAGGCAACCTCCCCTGTTCCGGCGTCCATGTCGGCAAATCCAGGAGCGGGGATCTCACCCTGCCCGAAGATTGCCGCACCCTTGGCGACCGACAGGTCGAAGTCCGTGTTTTCTACGGTGAACCCTGCCCCGGTCAGCGCATTCCTGATCATGGGCATGCGCGAGGAACCACCGACCAGGAGGTAGCGGTCGATCTCCAGGCCGGGGAACTTGGCGCGCGCTGTATCGATGACTCGGCGCGTAATATCTACCGTCTGAGTCACCAGATGCGAGGTAGCCGCTTCGAACTCCTCTCGGGTCACTTCGACGCGTTCCTTCTTGTCCTCGTAGCGCAAGAGCAGATTGGTCGACGGTCGCACGGTGAGCATCTTCTTGGCATCCTCGACGGCAACGCGCAGCTCGGTCATGAAGTCATCGTCCATGGAGGGATCGTTATCGTCCTCGAGGCCCGCCTGCGCGATAAAACGCTGCAGGAAGATATCTTCTAGGCACTGGTCCCAGTCGGCACCGCCAAGTAGCCGGTTGCCATCAATGGCGATGACCTCGACCTCGCCGGCGCGCGTCTTGAGAATGGTCGTGTCGAAGGTACCGCCGCCGAGGTCGAAGACGAGTAGCGTCTGTTCTTCCTCCTGGCGGGCGCACAAAGCGATGGCGGCCGCAACCGGCTCGGGGATAATACCAACGACATCCAGCCCGGCGATTTCTCCGGCCTGTTTGGTGGCCTGGCGTTCCTGTGTTCCGAAGTATGCGGGAACCGTGATGACGACCTTGTTGATATCCAGGCCGTTCTGGCTGTTCGCGTTGTTCACCAGTTCTTTGAGAATCAGCGCGGAAATAGACTCCGGCGTGTATTCCTGGTCTCTGAATTCGAGGGGGTATTCCTCGCCCATGTGGCGCTTAATAAGGGAGCAGGCGTTGTCCGGGTCGCTCACCTGTGTCTGCTTCGCTTGGCTGCCGATGTCGACAGTTCCGTCATCGTTGAAGTACACAACCGAGGGAGTCGTGTCTTCTCCGACGAAGTTCTTAACGATCTCCGCCATGCCGATGTCACTGATCATGGCCACTGCGGAGTACGTCGTCCCCAGGTCAATGCCATACACCTTGTCGCTCATGCGAGGGTTCCTTCCTGATCTTATTCCTGGTTCGTGTTCGGCTCGTCAACCGAGCTGTCGAGGTCCGCGTCGTAGCGGTAGACGCTCACCTGCGCGGGCAGGAACGCGCGCTCCGCACCCGCACGGACGAGGCCTTGGCGGAGCACCTTCGCGACCGTCCAATCCAGCCCCTGCTCTCCCGTCCGCACAGTCTTGCGAGACGCATGCACAGACCTGTCGAATGGAGCCCCTGGTGCTGCTCCAACGGATTCAACGCCGATAAGGTCGAGTGTCTCAATGAGCGCGTCGTGGAAATACTCAAACTCAACGTCGGCTCGGTATCCCTCCCCGTGAATCCGTGCGAGCTGCGCAGCGTCTGCGGACTGGGTAACAAGGATGGCAAGTCGCGTCAGTACAGGTCCGAGAAGCTGTTGCACCTGATCAACTTGCAGGGATTCCACACGGTTCTGCAGCTTGCGCACCAGGTCCTCGTAAAACTCGGAACGATCACTCAACGCTCGCACGTTCTTATCCAAGCCGCCAAGCAGTTCCGCGATCTCAGCGTTCGTGACAGTGTCACCCTCACTCACCGGAGGGACGCTAGGCACCTGTCCCCCACCCTCACATGGAATGGAACTATCGAGCGCCTCATTCGCCGCGCTGGGCGAAGGCACGGTCTCCTGGAAGACCTCATCTTGCACGTCAGACACATTTCTTCCTTCAGTTACGGCCTCATCGCAATGACCTAAGCTCGTTCTCTGACCACTTATTCTAACTCTTGACGCATATGTGACAGCGACCTCATCCAAACCTTGGACAGCGGGGCAACCGTGCGCAACCCGAGGCGAGTGGGTCCTTTCGTGTAGCAGGGATCAGTCCCCCGCGTGGCGGACAGGCATAACCGGCTCAGGGATGGCGCAGTCGGCTTAGAGGTGGCGCTGTTGGCCGTACAGGTGGATGCCTGGGCCCCTTTACTGCGCAGGTTAACCCGATAGGTGGAGCGTGGGCGGGGCCGCCCACGCTCCACCTATAGGGCCCAGCTGTGCATCATCGGGCTAGTACTGCCACATCTCGGGCCCAGGTGACACCGGCAGTCAGCACAGAACCACCCGCCCAGCGACAAGTCGTTCGACCAACACGTTTTGCCCACGCCCCACGTTGGTCACCACGATCTTCAATACCGATTTTGGCGTACCACCACGCCGAAAAGTCACCCTTCCAGCAACACGATCTGTCCATCCTTCAAGTTGGCTCCCACCACCTTCAATACCGATTTTTCCGCACCAAAAAGCCTAAAAGTCACCACAAAACCAACACATTTTGTCCTATAACCCCAACCTGACCTATAAGCCGCGGAGCGCGTCCGGGCAAACAAACAACCGACATCCGGATCGGATGTCGGCCTGTGGTGGAGCTAGGGGGATTCGAACCCCCGACCTTCTCATTGCGAACGAGACGCGCTACCAACTGCGCCATAGCCCCGAGGTCGTCGCCCAGTGCGACGCGATCGTCCGGTCGGCGCGGTGGGACGCCCCCGGGGCGGGCCCCCTTGACGGGAGCGGGTCCAGGGGGGCCTCGGCGCGCCCCGCCCCGTAGACTGTGCCCATGAGCGAGAACCTGAGTTTCCCCGGGCGCGTCCGTGCCGACGCCGTCATCCAGTGCGCCATGGACATGGAGGCCGCGCCGCTGCTCCACCTCCTCGAACCCATGGGCGACGAGGAGACGCCCCGCGCGGTCCACGCGGGAGCCCCCGGGCGCCACGTGCAGCGCTTCGCCCTCGGCCTCATCCACGGGCGCACGGTCCTGGTCGTCACCTCCGGGATCGGCGAGGCGAACGCCGCGGCGGCCACCGCCCGGGCCCTGGTGCTCGTCGACGCCCCGATCGTGATCGCCGCGGGGACCACGGGCGGCCTCGCGCGCGACATCAACGTCGGCGACATCGCAGTCGGCGTGAGCGCCGTCTACGGGCAGGCCGACGCCACGGCCTTCGGCTACGCGCTGGGGCAGATCCCCCGGATGCCCGTCGACTACTCCTCCTCCGAGCGCGCCGCCGCCAGGTGCGACGCCCTGGCCGGCCTCGTCAACCACCCGGTGCGGGTCGGGCGGATCGTCTCGTCGGACTCCTTCTGCACCGAGCAGGTGGCCGAGCCGATGCGCCAGCGCTTCCCCGACGCCATGGGCGCGGACATGGAGACGTGCGCGATCGCCCAGGTCGCGTGGAGCTGCGGCGTCGATTGGATCTCGCTGCGCGCAGTGTCCGACCTGTGCGGCCCGGGCGCCGACCAGGCCTTCCACATGGACGGCGAACGCGCGGCCGCCCACAGCGCCGAGGCCGTCCGCGCCTACCTGGCCCTGCTGTGAGGGGGGTTCGATGCGCGTCCTCATGGTGTGCACCGGCAACATCTGCCGGTCGACGATGGCCCACCAGGTGCTCGACGAGGCCGTGGCGGCCGGTGGGCTCTCCGGCGCCGTCCGCGTGGACTCCGCGGGCGTGTCCGACGAGGAGCACGGCAACCCCATCGACCCCCGTGCCGCCCGAGTGCTGCGCGCCCACGGGCACGGCGTCCCCGACCACCGCGCCAGGTAGGTGCGCGCCGACAAGCTGGCCGACTGGGACCTGGTCCTGGCGATGACGTCGTCGCACTACACGGCGCTGTCGCGGCTGCGCGACCGCGCCCGCCCCGGCGGGAGGGCGCCGGAGATCCGCATGTTCCGCGACTTCGACCCCCAGTGCGCGCACCTGCCCGAGGGGCCCGGCCGGGACAAGGACCTGCCCGACCCCTGGTACGGGGACTACGGGGACTTCGTGGACACCCTGGCCGTTATCGAGCGCCCACACCTGCGCTGGTCGACTACGTGCGCCCCTAGGGCGTATCGCGTGTGCGGGTGCGGTGGGATCTTTCGGGTATTGTGCCCCCGGCAAGGCCCACTTCCGGCGGGGGTGCCCGCGCCAGGCCTCGCGCCCGCCATGCCGCGGCCTCGGCTCCCGACGACCCGACCAGGTGGCCGGTCGGCGAGGTGACCCGACCCGGCGGGCTGTTTTGCAAGCGTTGTTCCGCATTGGGGTAGGAAACAGGTCATTGGGGCAGGTTAGTAACCTGCCCCAATGAGGGCTAACCTGCCCCAATGCTTGGTTTCCTGCCCTAGTGTCGTCCACTGGGCACTGGAGGGCGCGGCTGTGGTGCGGCGGCACGGCTGCGCCTGGCCCAAGGGCGCCTGGGTCCGGGTGCGCGCCCGCGTCTGCGCCACTTGGGCATTGCCCGCACCACTTAGGCCCCCGATACGCCGGGAGAACCAGGGCCCATTTGGGCCTAAGTGGCGCAGTGGAGCCCTAAGTGGTGTAGCGGTGCGCTAAGTGGTGCAACGGCGGGCTAAGTGGTGAAGCGGCGCACGAAGCCGCGCAACCGCGAGCGAATCCCGCAGCACAGCGTACGAAGCCGCCCAAAGCATCGACAACGAGCCGCACACGCAGCCCCTCCCCACAACCACGCACACAAAAGGACCGGAATCAGACAACACGGCCTAGTCGGGCACGCACGTAAGGGGACTGATTTCCGAAACACACTGCGCATACAACGGCTTGATTCCGCCCTTGTACGCGGTCGCATGTTGCGTAATTCCGATCCTTGTGTGCGTAAAACGGGGCTGCGCGGCGCCGTCTACACTGCGCCCGATTGCCCGTCAGATAATCGTCCCCCCGTCCCAGGTGGGCGCGGTTGAGGGGGAGGGCGCCCCTCCCGGGGCCGGTCCGCTGTCCGGTGTGGGCGCCCCTCCCGGGGTGGGGGCCGGGTCCGGGGCCCCGACGCGCAGGACCACCAGGGGCTCGCCCGTCGGCTGGGCGGACCCGCCCTGGGGCTCGAAGGTCAAGAAGATCTCACTGCCCGGCTGGGGCATGATGTCCACGAAGGAGTAGTCCCCGCCCCGCCGCTCGTAAACGCCCAAGGATTCGACGGTGTTTCCGTGGCGCGCCCACACCTGCATCACCTGTCCCTCGGGTGCCCGCAGCGCCGAGGGCGTGGTGATCGCGGTCATCCCCATTTCCGGCGACCAGGTGAGGGTGACAACGTGCCCGTCGGGCATGGTGTCGGTGGAGCGCCTTACGTCTTGCGCCTGGTTGAGGGCGGCGTAGTGACTGGTGGACTCCATTGAGGTCATCGTGGTCCACCGGCCCACGCCGATCCCCGCTGCGAAGAGCGCGACCGCCGCAGCCGCCGCGGTGAGGACGCGCGCGAACATGGGGATGGCCCTGCGGTCGCGCGCGGGGGCCTTCCCGTGGGCACCTCCGCGGCTTCCGGATCCGGAGTCCGCCCCGGTCTCGGCCGCCACCCCGGAGCCGGAGCCCGCCTCTGATCCTGCTCCCGCCGCAGTGGGCGCCGCCATGCGGACGAGGCGCGGGCCGGCGCCGGGGCCGTCCTCCGCTGCGGCCTCCTCAGGGGCCCCCGTCCGCCGCTCCTGCTCGACCTCCTCGATCGCGGCCAGGAGGGCGTCGCGCACGCGCGCCGACGGCTCGACGGGGGCGAGGGAGGCGCCGAGGCGGGCAGCGGTCTCGTCGTCGTCGAAGATGTGGTCGCTCATCGTTCCTCCAAGATGGTGCGCAAGCGGGCGAGGGCCTGGCGGATCGTGCTTTTCACGGTGCCGAGCGGCAGTCCCGTCGCGTCGGCGATCCTCGAATGGCTCAGTCCCCCGAAGTACGACAGGAGAATGACGGTCTTGTGCGGCTCCCCCAGGGAGCCGAGCGCGCGGCGGACGTCTCCGCCCGCGATGCGGGACTCCGCCTCCTCCGCCGTCTGGTCCCAGTCCACGTCCGGGGGCGAGGCGAGTTCGCGGTCGCGCGCCGCCTGGGCCGAGCGCACCCGGTCGATGGCCCGCCTGCGGGCGATGGTGGTGAGCCAGGCGCGGACGCTGCCGCGGCCGGGGTCGTAGGAGGGGGCGTGCCTCCACACGTGGAGGAACGTGTCCTGCAGGACCTCTTCTGCTTGGGCGCGGTCCTTGAGGACGCAGCGGATGAGCGCGAAGAGCGTGGGCGCCCAGGCGTCGTAGAGCCTCGCGAACGCCCGTTTGTCCCCTTCGGCGACCAACTGCAGGTCTTCGCGGCCCAGGTCGCGTGCGGCGGTGTCAGTCACGGTGCTCATGATAGAACGCCGTGGCGCCCGGTTCCAGGGGACGCCCGGCGCCGGGCGGGGTCTCCGCCGGGGCGGCGCCGCGAAGGCCACCTGTTCCTCCGCGGCCAAGCCGTCACCCGAAGGTGAAGGAGTAGAGCGCCAAACCCTTGCTGGCCGTGACGGTGAGCAGCCCTGAGGAATCGGTGTCCCCGCTCACCAGCGTCATCGAGTTCGGGGTGCCGCTCACATGCTGGGTGTGGGACTGGCCATCCATCTCCCAGGTGAGGTCGCCCTCGCCCGAGACCACCAGGTCCACGCGGCGTCCGCGCCACATGAGGCGCAGTTCCGCCTCGTCGTCGGCGGGGCTGATCGACTGGGCGCCGATGGTCCACCGTCCCTGCAGGGCGAAGCGGTCCGCGCCTAACGAGGCCGGGGCCGCGTAGTCGCGCGTCCCGGCGGAGTAGGCCTCCGTCCCCGCGAAGCTTGCTGCACGTTCGTGGCCCAAGTAGGTCTCGGGCGTGCGGTGAAAGGACACTCCTTCGACGCCGTCGTCGGTGAAGAGCGGGTCGGGCAGCGCGTTGCCCTGGTCGGCCAGGAGCTGGCGGATCAGTGACTCCAGGGTCGCCTCGCCGCCCTCTCCGAAGTGCGTGTAGCGCAGTTGCCCGTGCGCGTCCGCCAGGTACTGGGCGGGCCAGTAGTGGTTGTCGAAATCCGTCCAGGTCTCCAGGTCGGAGTCGACGGCGATCGGGTAGGTGATGCCCAGCTTGTCGCCCCCGGATTGGACGTTCGCGGTCTCCTTCTCGAAGGCGTACTCGGGGGAGTGGACGCCGATGACTTGGAGCCCGTAGGGGTGGTACGCCTCGTAAAGCCTTTCGATCCCGGGAATGGAGCGCTGGCAGTTGATGCACGAGTACGCCCAGAAGTCGACCAGGGTCGCTCCACTGCCCTGGGGGGCCGCCCCGCCGTCCGTGTTGAGCCACGCGGTGGGTTTCAAGGAGGGGAGCGCGCCGCAGTCCGCCAGGGTCGTCGCGCCGTCGACGCAGGCTGAGCGCTGGCCTCCGCCCCTGCTCAGACCCGGATCGGCGCTGCGCTGCAGCGCTGACGTGTAGTCGGGCAGCGCCCTTTGGAGAACGGCGGGCAAGTCGGTGACGATCCCGGCGGCCAACGCCAGGACGGTGGCGCCCGCGGCGATGCGCACGCGCCGCTGGTGGCGGCTGAACGCGGAGACGCGCTCGGTGAGGCGGCGCCCCGATAGGGCGAAGGCCAGGAGGGGGATCGCTGTGCCCGCAGCGAAGGAGAGCGCCAGGGCCACGGTGTCGGCCCCGATGCGGCCGGTGGAGCCGGCGACGCTCACCGCCGCCAGTACGGGTCCGGCGCAGGGCACGTAGGCGGCGCCGAGGACGATGCCCAGGCCGAAGCCGTTGGTCCCCGTGCGCCTACCGGCCTTGGAGAACACGGCGAAGGGCTTCTCCAGGACGTGCATGAACCGTGGGACGATCATGCCCACACCGATGAGGACCAGCAGGACCACCCCGGCCCACCGGATGAAGTCCTGGGGCAGGTGGAGCGCCGTGAGCAGTGTCGAGCCGAGCAGCGTGAATGCTGTGAAGCTGAGGACCAGTCCCGCGACGACCTGGTAGGGCCGCCATTTCGAGGGGGCGCGGGGCACTGGCCGTGTCGCGCGGTGGTCTTCCTGTGCGCCGGAAGTCCCCCCGAGGGAGATGCCGGTGCCCGGAGCAACAGCGAAGGAAGGGGAGGGGCGCGCCGAAGCGGCGCCACCCGCCATGAAGATGACGGGGAGGACGGGGAGGATGCACGGGGAGATGCCCGTGATGAGGCCACCGAGGAATCCGATGAGGACCAGGGTTGTCATGATGCTCCTTTCGTGTGGTGCTACTCCTGATTCGTCGCAGTCGCAGTCGTGGATCAGCGGACGTCGTGTGTTGCATGTCACTGATGGCTGGGTGATCCGTGGCGCTGTTCGCGCCGAATAGGAGGGTGAAGGCGCTAACGGAGCGCCCGTCAACAGAAGGAATCACGCAATGAGTATTCGCCGCGCGGCTCTGGCAGCCGCCCTGTCCGTCGTCTTCGCCGCTGGTTTGGCGGCCTGTGGGAACTCCGCCAACGAAAAGATGGAGAACCCGTCGTCGCCGTCGATGACGCAGGACACGAAGATGGAGAACTCGATGTCGGGCGATGGCATGAAGGGGGGGATGGACGACGGCAAGATGGACGACGGCAAGATGGACGACGGCAAGATGGACGACGGCAAGATGGACGACGGGAAGGAGGGGTAGCAGTAGGCCGCGGCTCGGGGCGTCCCAGAATCCCAAGGGCGGCGGGCTGATCCATGTGATGTCCCGCCGCCCAGGGCCTATCGATGGGCGCTGGCGGCGCAGTGGGGCGAGCGGGTGCTGTTGCGTGAGTCAGCGCTGTGGGCACCGGGTGCGAAACTGCCTCACGCCGCCACTTACTCTGGCCGCACTGTGGCGCCTGCTCACACGTGCCCCTGGATCTGCGCGAAGACGCGGCCGATGGGCTCGCGGATGATCAGGTCGGCGCGCCCGTCGTAGGGGGTGGGCGTCGCGTTCATGAGGACGAGGCGCCCGCCCTGGTAGTAGTCGATGAGCCCGGCCGCCGGGTAGACCGCCAACGACGTGCCGCCCACGATTAGCATGTCCGCCCCCGCTATGGCCAGGACGGCCCCCTCCAGCGTCGCCGGGTCCAGAGCCTCGCCGTAGAACACGATGTCCGGGCGCACCACGGCGGAGCACGACGGGCAGTGGGGCACGCGCCCGGCCCGGGCCTCGTCGAAGTCGTCGATGGTGGAGCGCGCGCCGCACCCCGTGCACTCCAGCCTCGTCCAGTTCCCGTGGAGCTCGAGCACGCGCTTGGAGCCCGCGGCCTGGTGGAGGCCGTCGATGTTTTGGGTGACCACCGCCTTCAGTTTCGGGTTATAGGACAAAACGTGTTGGTCGGGGGTTAGTCCCAGGTGTTGTGGTAGGGGGTGGTGTGGTGGAGTTCGTTCCAGCAGATTGCGTCGCCCCAGCCGGGGATGGTGCCGGTGGCTTGGTGGGTTTGGCT
>ERZ773001.183-NODE-183-length-27085-cov-5.39911_pt1 | contig 27085 bp, 27 predicted proteins | sample MGYA00511673_ERZ773001 | MGnify/ENA primary metagenome ERZ773001 (study PRJEB29015, sample SAMEA2738091) | human oral metagenome | biome: human oral; feature: human-associated habitat; material: saliva | place: China | collected 2162 ... | reverse complement strand
CTCGTCAAAAGAGTCTGCAGGAACAATGGGAAGATGGAAAACGGAGCCGGCAGAGGAACGAATGACCTTGGGGCTTGATGCCTCGACACTCCCCTTAACGCTAACGATTGCACGCGCACCCATCGCGTCTGCAGTACGCATAATCGTTCCTGCATTGCCCGGGTCCCTGCTCTGCGCAAGAACAACAATGCAGTCGCCGGGATAAATTTCAGGAAGTTCGCTCGCAATCGCACCACTTCGAGCAACTGCGCAAATTCCTTGACTATCACGACTCAGCGCCTCAGAGACCTCGTCATTAACTTCATGAACCCAGCGGCAGGCCTGCGTTGCCTCGGAAATAAGCTCGCTGTGTAGCCGCGCTGCAGATGCAGAGTAATACACGTCCTCAACGAAAGAGGAACGATGTCGGACCAGTTCACGAACTGCCTGGGGTCCCTCAACAAGGATCTTTCCTTGCTTTGAACGTGCCGAACGCCCGGCCAATGCCGCGACTTTCTTCACGCGATCAGCGCGAGGATTATCGAGGATGGACGGGCGTTCGGAAAAGCTGCTCACTGAATGCTCAGGCCTTGGGCGCGTTCACGTCGGCGGGCAGAGCCTTCTTCGCAACCTCAACAAGAGCGTTGAAGGTGGCGATGTCGTTGACGGCCAGCTCGGCGAGCATGCGGCGATCGACCTCAACACCAGCCAGGTTCAGGCCCTGGATGAAACGGTTGTAGGTCATGCCCTGTGCGCGGGAAGCAGCGTTGATGCGCTGGATCCACAGGCGACGGAAATCGCCCTTCTTGGCCTTGCGGTCACGGTACGAGTACACGAATGAGTGCGTGACCTGTTCCTTGGCCTTGCGGTACATGCGCGAACGCTGGCCACGGTAGCCGGATGCTTGGTCAAGTACGGTGCGACGCTTCTTCTTGGCGTTAACAGAACGCTTAACACGTGCCATTTTCTAAATCTCCTTGTCGAAGGTGCGGGTCACTTGCCCAGCATGGAACGGACGCGCTTGACATCGGCGGTGGCCAGAACCTGATCGGTGGCCAGACGACGAGTCTTGCGGGAGGACTTGTGCTCGAGGAGGTGACGTGCGCCTGCCTGCTCGCGCATGATCTTGCCCTTTCCGGTGAGGCGGAAACGCTTCTTTGCACCGGAATGCGTCTTATTCTTCGGCATTATTTTGATCCTTCTTCTTCCGGACGGGGGCTAAGCCCCTGCCTTCACTACTTCTGTGCATCAGCCTCTTGTGAGGCCGCACGAGCTTGGTCCTTACTGGCGCGTTCGGCGCGCTTACCGCGGCGTTCTTCACGCTCGGCTTCGCGACGCTTACGCTGCTCGTTCACCGCATCGGACTTGCGCTTCGTAGGCGCAAGAACCATGGTCATGTTGCGGCCATCTTGACGAGGCATAGATTCGACGGTGGCGAGTTCTCCCACTTCTTCAGCCAGACGCTGCAAGAGTCGGACGCCCGCTTCGGGCCGTGACTGCTCACGACCGCGGAACATGATCATGACCTTGACCTTGTCGCCGGCAGAAAGGAAACGCTCAACGTGTCCCTTCTTCACCGAGAAATCATGGTCATCAATCTTCAGTCGGAAACGGATTTCCTTCAGCTGGGTGTTCGCCTGGTTACGGCGAGCATCACGGGCCTTCTGGGCCGCTTCGTACTTGTACTTTCCGTAGTCCATGAGTTTTGCAACCGGCGGCTTAGCGTCGGGTGCAACCTCGACCAGGTCGAGGCCCGCTTCTTCAGCAAGACGCAGTGCGTCTTCCACGCGGACAACACCAACCTGTTCTCCTCCGGGTCCCACGAGACGTACCTCGGGAACTCGAATCCGCTCATTGATGCGAGGCTCGCTAATGAGTGGCTCCTTCCACAGTCGTATCCGTGACACGAAAAAGGCCTCCGTGCCACTGTGCGCACGAAGGCTTATCCCGGCAACAACATCCGTCCGGATGCTACCGTTTAACCCGATCCCCTGGCTCTACGTGGGCAACCCGGTAACCCGGGCGGGAATCAAGGTGGGAGAAACTCCGCTTGCACGATCGGGGCGAAATCCCCGATTGGTCGAAACAATCTTAGCAAAAGATTCCATTCAACGCGAAGGCCTTTAACAGGCCACAGCGATGGAATCTCTCACATGCTCGCCCTGTAGTGCCCCTATCCGACTGTTGTCCCCCAGCGCGGAACCCACTGAATATCATCAGCAACGGCTCTCAGACGCTTATTCGAATTCAAAACGTCAATCGTATGCAAGACCTTTTCACGCAACTGCGCACGATCCGTTTCTTCCACTCCTTGCGGATCAATGACGAGGCTGACCCTGCATACGCCCATTCCCGCATACTCGACGCTCAGATCCGTAATCGATGAGCATTCATCCTGCGCCTGCCGGACAAGGAGCTCCCGCAGTTCCTGATCTTTCCAAGCTGGGAGCCAGTGATCTCCCTGAGCAAGCGCGCTCGTCGCGCTGCGCGGGATGAGAATATCGCGGCTGCTTGGATCCACGATCACTTTGCCTGCGCTCTCAACTAATGCAGCCAATGCGAGGCGGCGAAAACTCAGGGCCATGGGACGAGCATTCGAGTCATACGCACTCAGTGATTGCGCTGAGGTAAAAGTAGCAATCGCCGGCCCTGCTACCGTTTCAACGCGAATAAAGCCGACCGGATCATGCCCGGCCTCCCCCGCGTGAATCCCCGTCACCCGAGGATCTTCTTCAACACGGATCGGGACAATCACGCGTTCGTTTTCGAAGGCATGAACCAGTGCCTCAAGCTGAGACGCGCTGCCGTCCTCGCCACTTTGAAGGGCTCGAGCAGTTGAATCCAAGAGCTGACCGGAATCTTCACGATTGTGAGAAGCCATCGCTAAGCGCTGAGCCAAACGATTCTTCTGCTCTTCTCCGATTCTCACCATCAACGCTTCCTGAACCACATGAAACGGCCTCGTTTGCCGCCTTTGCCATCGGCTTGAATCGAATCGGGATAGTCTGCGGGAACCGTACGCCCAAGAAGTAAATCCTCGGTTGCCTGAGGCATTGCTCCAAGCAAAAGCCCTGCTGGAATATCGTCTTCACTATGGCCATTGACGTAGCGTTGAGCAGTGATTTGCCCCGAGACTCCCGGTTCGATTCCGTCGCCCTCGACGAGCCAGGACATGATCGCAACTGCTCCGTACTTTGAGAGTCGAGAGATTACAGAAGCAACCTTGTCAACCTCGGCGGGCATCTCTCGACGCCCGGTGAGCAGCACGTTCAGTTCGTCTTCTTGCGTCGTCTGGGTCTGCACGCGAAGCCAAACCCCCGTCCACGGTTTCAGGCGAACCACGGCCTCGTGGATTCCGGAAAGAGCAAGAAGGGAATGCAAGGCCTCGGCGGAAGGAATCGGCGCGAGGATCAACGCGACGGAGAGCTTTCCCCCTTCAAGGTGAAGAGACTCATCAACGGGAGTGTCAAGGTCGTCAGCGGCTAGACTCTGGCTGTCCGCCGCTTCTTCGGGCACACCACCCGCTTCCAAATCGGTTTCCATGCCTGCGACTAGATCGCGAAATTGCGCATCAAGGTCCCGATTCTGGTCTTCAGACACAGGCCCTCCCACTTCATGTTGATTACTTGGCCTATCGTATCGCGTGCGCGGCACGTGTGATAATACAAAGCAAAGAGAAGACTTTGGAAGCGCAGGAGTGTATATGTCATCGGTGCCCACAATCGAGGTTCGCGGGGCTATCCGCCTTGGACAGTTCCTTAAACTTTCTGGTCTTGTTGAAGACGGGGCCGAGGCACGCGAACTCATCCAAAGTGGCGACGTTTGCGTCAATGGCGAGGTAGAGACCCGGCGTGGACACTCCCTTGAGGATGGCGAGCTCGTCGAGCTTCACACTGCCACGGGGACCTATGCGGCGCGCGTGAGCGTCGTCGATTAAGCGACGAGGCCACCGGCCACCACGCGCAGATACCGCGATCCCCCACGGGCGGCATTTTCAACCGGGTTTCGCGCGATCAGTGCGAGGTCAGCACGCCATCTGCTCCGACAACCGCCTTCACGTGGCTGAAGAAGGGGCCCGATTGCGTCACTCGAAGCGAAGAGTCAAGCTCGACAATGGTCACGCGTCCGGGTTCACGCAGGTGTAGTCGCACGGGTGAGGACCCGGGGAAAGTCTCGAGGACTTCCTTGAGTTCACGTAAAAGCTCGGGCGTACAGCGCGATGCTGCCAATTCCAGGTCGAGGGGAACATTACCGTCCTCGCGCAATTCCAGAATGTTCATGGACTGCCCGTAGATCGATACCTGTTCATCACGCGTATTGACGCGGCCTTCAATCTGAACGACTAAGTCGGGAGCAAGGAAAGTCTGGACAGTCTCATAGGCACGGGGGAAGAAGAGTACTTCCACTGAACCACTCAGGTCTTCAATCGTTGCGATTGCCCAGGGATTGCCCTGTTTCGTGACCTTTGTTTGGACCGCGGAAACCAATCCCGCGATCTTCACGCTTCGATCAACCATGGACTCTTCGCCGCCAACGATCTGCGCGATTTCGACGTCTTGGTGTCTCTCCAGCGCGCCTTCGAGGCCTCGCAGCGGGTGGTCCGAGACGTACAGCCCCAGCATCTCGCGTTCTTCGGCGAGCTTTTGGCGACGGTCGAATTCAGGCAGATTCGGGATTTCGATGGCCAGTGAAGAGCCCGGTTCATCTCCCATCCCCATACCGCCGAAAAGATCAAACTGCCCGATTGCCTCGTTGCGCTTCAGGTCGATCACTGCGTCCACGGCCTCGTCGCAGCGGGCGAGAAGCGAACGGCGGGTGTAGCCAAGCGAGTCGAAAGCTCCCGCACGGATCAAGGACTGGATGGTGCGCTTATTGCACACAACCTGGGGAACCTTGTCGAGGAAATCTTGGAAGTTTGTAAACTTTCCCTTTTCCCTTCGGGTCTCCACGATGGCATCAACGACGTTAGTTCCAACGTTTTGAATCGCGTTCAAGCCGAAACGAATATCTTGCCCATCAGGAGCAAAGGTTCCCATCGAATGATTAACATCGGGGGGAAGAACCGTAATGCCCATGTGACGGCATTCCGCCAGATAAAGCGCACGGCGGTCCTTGTTGTCCTTCGTTGAGGTCAGCAGGGCTGCCATGTATTCCGTCGGGTAATTCGCTTTCAGGTAAGCCGTCCAGTAGGACACCAAACCGTAAGCTGCAGAGTGCGCCTTGTTAAAGGCGTAGGCAGAGAAGGGAACGACGACGTCCCACAGAGCTTGAATCGATTCTTCGGAGTATCCGTTATCGATCATGCCCTGGCGGAAGCCCTTGAACTGCTGGTCCAGAACTTCCTTCTTCTTCTTACCCATGGCCTTACGCAGAATATCTGCCTGGCCCAGGGAGTAGCCCGCCAGCTTCTGGGCGATCTGCATGACCTGTTCCTGGTAGACGATCAGGCCGAAAGTCGTTCCAAGAATGTCTTCAAGTGGCTCCGCAAGCTCAGGGTGAATAGGAGTGATCTCTTGACGCCCGTTCTTACGCAACGCGTAGTTCGTGTGGGAATTTGCACCCATGGGCCCCGGGCGATACAGCGCACCCACAGCCGAGATATCTTCGAAGTTATCCGGCTTCATGAGCTTGAGAAGATCGCGCATACCACCGCCATCAAGCTGGAAGACACCCAGAGTATCTCCGCGCCCCAGCAGCTCGTAGGTTGCCGGGTCATCCAGCGCCACATGGTCTAGATCTGGATCTTCTTTCCCGTTGAGCTTGATGTTCTCTAAAGCATCGGAGATGACGGTGAGGTTTCGCAGACCCAAGAAGTCCATCTTGAGCAGGCCCAATCCTTCACAGGTCGGATAGTCAAACTGCGTAATGATCGCGCCGTCTTGCGGACGTTTCATGATCGGGATGATGTCCGTCAGCGTATGTGAAGACATAATCACTGCACAGGCGTGCACACCCCACTGACGCGTCAGTCCTTCAAGGCCCAGAGCATATTGGACGACCTCGTGAATGTCCGGGTTCTCTTCGTAATACTTGCGGAACTCCGCCGCCTCAGCGTAGCGCTTGTCATTCTCGTCGAAGATACCCGCAACAGAAATGTCCTTGCCCATGACCGATGGCGGCAACGCCTTCGTCAGCTGCTCCCCTACCTTGAAGTCGCGCCCCAAAATACGCGCGGAGTCCTTCAGAGCCTGCTTCGTCTTGATTCGACCGTAGGTAACGACCTGAGAAATACGATCTTCACCGTACTTTTGCTTGACGTACTCGATGACTTCATCGCGACGACGTTCGTCGAAGTCAACGTCAAAGTCAGGCATCGAAATACGTTCGGGGTTCAAGAAGCGTTCGAAGATCAGCCCGTGGTTGAGCGGGTTAAGCTCGGTAATCTTCATCGCATAGGCGACCATGGATCCAGCACCGGAACCACGGCCCGGCCCGACGCGGATTCCTTGGCTCTTCGCCCAGTTGATGTAGTCCGCAACCGTCAGGAAGTAGCCGGGGAAACCCATCTTGATGATGACGTCTTCCTCGTATTCTGCTTGCTTACGCACAGCGTCTGGAATGCCCTTCGGGAATCGCTCCTGAAGCCCCTTTTCAACTTCCTTGATGAACCACGAGGTCTTATCTTCCCCTTCGGGCACCGGAAAGTCGGGCATATACGAGGCGCCTTCCGCAGTGGTGTGGAAGTGAACCTCGCATCTTTCGGCAATCTCAAGCGTCGAATCACAGGCTTGGGGCAGCTCTTTCCAGATCGAGCGCATTTCTTCGGAGGGACGGATGTAGTAGCCATCGCCATCAAATTTAAAGCGATCAGGGTCGGAAATTCGCGACCCCGAGTTGATACACAAGAGCGCGTCTTGGATCCCGCGATCTTCTTTTTTCACGTAGTGCGCATCGTTGGTCGCTACCAGCGGGGCATCCATGAGCTTGGCTAGTTCGAGGAGCTGCTTTTGGGTACGACGCTCAAACTCAATCCCGTGATCCATCACTTCGACATAGAAGTTCTCGGGCCCGAAAATATCGCGTAATTCCGCAGCCTCCGCCACGGCCTCGTCCCACTGCCCCAAACGCATGCGGGTCTGCACCGCCCCTGAGGGGCAACCGGTGAAGACAATCAGTCCTTTATGGAAGCGCTCGAGAAGTTCTTTATCTGCGCGCGGCCACTTACCAAATTGTCCGTCTACCGAGGCGTAGGATCCCAAGCGGAAAAGGTTGTGCATTCCCTCGGTTGAGTAAGCGATCAACGTGAGGTGATTGTAGGACCCCGAGGCCGAAACATCGTCGGAACGCTGCCAGGGCTCACCCCAGGTGACCTTTTGGCGATCAAAACGAGAAGTCCCAGGGGTCACATAGGCTTCGAGTCCGATGATGGGCTTAATGCCGGCTTTCGTTGCTGCATCGTAGAACTCATAGGCGCCGAAGAGATATCCGTGGTCGGTCAAACCAATTGCGGGCTGCCCCAGACGTTGGGCCTCTGCCACCATCGGCTTGATTCGCGCAGCCCCATCGAGCATCGAGTATTCCGAGTGATTGTGCAGGTGCACGAACGAGTCCACAGGTGCCATGCTTCCAGTCTAGTGTTTCTCTTCAGGCCGTACTGATTGAATCGAAAGATCACGCCTTAAGCTTCACGCAAAGTCTCGAGAGCTCTTTGAAGGTCATCCGGGTAAGGCGCGCGAACAGTTACAGGAAGTTGAGTGCGCGGATGGGTGAAGCCGAGTTCAACGGCATGAAGCCATTGACGTTCCAAGCCCAGTTCCTCCGCCTTCGTCGGATCCGCCCCGTAAAAAACATCTCCGACGCAAGGATGCCCGACAGCCGCCATGTGAACGCGAATCTGATGCGTACGCCCGGTCTCCAAGCGGACTTCGAGCAGCGCCGCACCCGCCATCAACTCGAGGGTGTCATAATGCGTCACCGCGTGTTTTCCCCCGTCGATCACGGCCATCCGCCACTCGCGAGAAGGGTGACGACCAATGGGTGCGTCAATCGTTCCCGAGGCCGGATCGGGATGCCCCGCAACGACCGCGTGATAGATCTTACGGACTGTGCGCTCTTTGAATGCGCGCTTCATAACCGAGTAGGCAAGTTCTGATTTGGCAACCATCATCGCGCCGGAGGTCCCTACATCGAGGCGGTGAACGATTCCCTGACGTTCAACCGGGCCGTGTGTCGTAATGCGATACCCCGCTGCTGCAAGATTGCCGACAACCGTTGGACCCGTCCAGCCGGGACCAGAATGAGCGGCAACCCCAACAGGTTTATTCACAACAACAATGTCGTCATCGTCGTAGAGAATATCCATGCCAACAACGGGAGTTACAGGCACTTCCGGATCTGGGATGGTGATTTCGAGGAGGTCGTTTTCGCCGAGCTTGAGCGATTTCGAGGCTGGATTCCCATTGACTCGAATATGTCCTTCAAGGATCAGGTCACTGCATCGCGAGCGTGAGAGTCCAAGAATTCGAGAAAGAGCTGCGTCAATACGCTCTCCCACGAGAGCGTCAGGAACAGGCATGAGGCGAGTTTCAGGCATGATCAGTGAGCGCCACGTTTGGGGCCGATAAAGCTACCGATAAAGAGAAGGATGACAGCACAGACAATCCAGATATCGGCAACGTTTCCAATAAACCAGTTCCCATAACCAATGAAATCAACAACGTGTCCGTTACCCCAGCCTGGGTTTTGGATAAATCGGTCGACAAGGTTACCCGCTGCCCCACCCAGAAGAAGAGCGCAACCGAAGGCAAGGAAGCGCGAGCGAACCCGGGGAAGATACATGATGATTGCAGTAACGACGACGCAGGCAATGCATGTGAAGATGATCGTCGTGTGAGATCCCAGCGAAAACGCAGCGCCCGGATTGGCGGTCAGTTCAAGGCGGAGGAAAGATCCCAGAAGCGGACGAACAGTGCCGTCTCCTAGATTCTTCAGTGCCCAAAACTTCGAGGCTTGATCAAGTGCGAGCGCAAGGATTGCAATGACGTATGCCCAGATGAGTATCGCGCGGTTATTTTTCTTCACATAAAGATTATGACGGTGACGCCGCTCAGGCGCCACCGTCATAGAGAAGATAACGGATGTCTAAAAGACAATCAGTTCTGCGTACCGGCGTTCACTTCCTTGAGCAGGCCCTCGAGGTGGTCACGCAGGTTCGCACGGTATTCGGATTCGAAGGAACGAAGCTCGTTGATCTTTCCTTCGAGCAGCGAACGCTCCTGATCCAGCTGAGAAAGGATGTTCTGGTGCTGGTTCTGAGCATCCGCGATGATCTCATCGCGCTTAGCGTTGGCGTCAGCAATGATTCGATCGGCCTCTTCGCGACCATCGCGCACGTATTCGTCGTGGACGCGCTGAGCCAAAGCGAGCATCGAGGTTGCAGACTCTGCGCTCTCCGGGGTCGCGGGGGCGACAGGAGCGGCAACAACAGTCTCGGTGACAGACGCTGCGGGGGCAGGTGCCTCTTCGACGACGGGTTCGGGTTCTTCGGGTGCCGTGAAGGTGGTGGCTTGGCCGTTCGACAGCTCGGCTACGCGACGTTCAGCTGCTTCGAGCTCTTCGCGCAGGTTCTGATTCTCAGCCTGGAGGGTGTAGATCGTGGAAACAACTTCATCAAGGAAATCGTCGACCTCGACCTGGTCGTATCCTTCACGGAACTTAACGATGTTGAAGGTTTTGTTCAAAACATCTTCGGTTGTGAGCAGAGCCATTTGTTTACCTCTCGGTACTTGTTACGTGGTGCAAGTGCACTCACACCACCGGATCACCGATGAGGATGACCCGAACTACACACTGGAATAATAGCGGAACTAGCGTCACAATAACACCAATTTCCCCATATTTCACTTATTACTCGGGTGACACGCAAGCGCGACGGGATCGAGAGCGCGCGTCAGCTGCACAGATCAAACACCGAAGCTCCGAATGAAAACACCAAGGTTTTCACACAGGATCGTCGCCAAGAAGACGATCAGGAAGGCCGTGTCGATAGCGACGTTTCCTCCCAAACGAACCGGTGGGATCATCTTGCGCAGAAATTTTAGCGGAGGGTCTGTGAAAAAGTAGATCACATTTGCGATCAGCAGAATGATTCCCCGTGGGCGCCATAACGGCGAAAGGAGGCGGATCCAGTCAAAGATCATGCGTGCGATCAGCACGAGCATGTAAAGACCGGCAAGAAGAGCAATCGCTCCTCCCAACCACAGGAATACCATTGTCAGCGCCCGAAGAGTGCAGTAGCCGAACGATTGGAGCCGGTGACGTCGCCAGTAACTTCGACGCTGTGGGGCGACAGGAGGAAGACACGATCGGTCACGCGCTCAAAAACCCCCTGGAGTCCGTAGGTCAGACCGACAGCGAAATCAATAAAGCGCTGTGCATCCTTATCGGAAACCTCCGAGAGGTTCATAATCACCGGAATGCCGTCACGGTAGGGTTCAGCAATTGCGGGAGCATCGTTGTAGTTCAGTGGGCGAACTGTCACAATCCGAGAAAGATCGGCCTGCTGAGAGCTGCGACGCTCCTCACGGTGAATCGGAGTGACATTCGATGCGGGAGTGGGCGTAATGTGAGCCACCTCTGTCTCCTCAAACTCTTCGGGAAGGAAGTCCAAAGTGCTCTCATCGACCTCTTCCGGGGTGTACCAACCCATGAATTGGCGTGCTTTCGCTCCGAAGCCTGACATCATGCTCTCCTTGAAATAATGGGACCTGTGCACAAGTTAATGCCCCAGAGCATCGCTTCAGCTTAAGGGTGTCGGCATGTCGCAATTACCGACGCAAAACGCCCGCATTCAGGGGAACGACGGTAGGAATGGTAAGTCGGGTTCTCGAGAGTACACTCACCCACCCAAGAAGCGCTCACCCCACATTCGCGGGCCCACTGCAAGGCAGCACCCGGCAAATCTAAGGCCTCGGTCCCCCACGATGTTTGCGAGGCAATGGCTGAGCAGCTGGCGGCGCTCTCTGCTCTCATCTGCGGAGAAACTTCATAACATTTACCGCAGATGCACGGACCGACAAGCATAGAGATTTCTTTATTTTGCACGCCTCGGCAATGAAAAGCGTCAAGGGCATGGGACAAGATTCCGTGAAGGAAGCCGACCCGACCAGCGTGGACTGCGCCGATGACTCCTTGGCGCGAACTCAACAACACCGGCATACAGTCCGCAGTCATTACCGCAAGAGCTGGCGGGGCTTCCCATTGGCGAGAATCGACGACGATTCCGTCTGATTCAATGGGGCCCCACTCCCCCACACGCCCAGACTCATACTGAGAAATCTTTGCGGGATCAAGAAGCTCAACAGTGGCCGAATGCGTCTGGTTCATCCAGACGATTGGCGCTCCGATCTCCGTAAATAGTCCGAAACGCCGCTCTTCAACAAGTCGAGGGTCATCGGGAACGTGCGCGCCATAGTTGTCCCGGTATGGGTCGGTGCCCGCGCCAACTTCAGTGAAGAAGACGCGGGCACCGGGCAGGTCAGTATGCTTCATCAGCGCAGGAAGTCCGGAATATCCAAGACATCCGAATGCTGTTCCTCTTCGAAGACGCGAGGAACTTCCAGAGAAGAAGGAACCTCCTTCGATCCATCTTCTTCGGTCGGACGCGCGATCGGAATCTGGTTGGTACGAGTCGGCAGTTCCGGATCCGCGCGGTGTGCAGCGGTATGAGCCGAGGCAACTTCACCGAGGCGGCGCTGCGGCGCTGGCTGCTGCTCGCTCTTTTCTTGGCGAGCTTGGACGGGGCGAGGCGCAATGACGGGCTCGCTGACCGGTCCCGCCTGCGTCGCGACCTCATCAAAACCCGCAGCGATAACTGTCACGCGGATCTCGTCGCCCAGCGAATCGTCGATAACCGAACCGAAGATGATATTCGCCTCGGGGTGCGCGGCCTCGCGAACAAGGAGCGAGGACTGGTAGATCTCCTGCAGGCCAAGGTCGGAACCACCCTGGAAGAACATGAGGACGCCGTGGGCGCCATCGATGGAGGCCTCGAGAAGGGGCGAAGAAATTGCCGACTCGACCGCACGCAGAGCGCGATCTTCGCCGGTTGCAGAACCGATACCCATAAGGGCAGAACCGGCGTCCTTCATCACGGACTTAACGTCGTTGAAGTCAACGTTGATCAGGCCCGGGGTCGTGATCAGTTCGGTGATGCCCTGGACGCCTGAAAGGAGGACCTGGTCAGCAGCGCGGAAAGCTTCGAGAACCGAAATATTCGCATCAGAAATCTGCAGGAGGCGATCGTTGGGGATCACGATGAGGGTGTCAACTTCTTCGCGCAGCTTTTCCACGCCTGCATCGGCTTGAGATGCACGGCGGTTTCCCTCGAAGGAGAAGGGACGAGTGACGACACCGACGGTCAGTGCACCCGCGGTGCGTGCAATCTTTGCAACGACGGGGGCAGCGCCGGTACCGGTACCGCCGCCTTCACCAGCGGTCACGAAGACCATATCTGCACCTTCGAGGGCTTCGGTGATTTCGTCGATGTGGTCTTCGGCAGCCTGGCGACCGACCGCGGGATCTGCGCCAGCGCCGAGGCCGTGCGTGAGATCGCGACCGATATCAAGCTTGGTTTCTGCGTCGGACATGAGCAGAGCCTGAGCGTCCGTATTCACGGCGATAAATTCAACGCCCTTCAAGCCCACTTCAATCATTCGATTGACGGCGTTCACACCGCCACCACCGACTCCGACGACCTTAATAACCGCCAGATGATTCTGCGGTGCGACCATAACCCTGCCCTCTTTCTGCGCACCAACCTTAAACCTCAAGTGGAAGGTTGATGTTTGACCTGCTTTTAGACGGAAAGACGGTAGGGGTAGGACACCTCTTCTTCAAGGTCATTCGTGGGCGTGTCGCTTCTCGTATTTAAGAAGTGACAGGATGCACGGGAGAAGACACGTCGTAGGTGCGCGCCTGACGCTGCGAGATCAAAACCTGAGCCACTTTCGCTTTTAGATCATTTTCGCTAGCGACTCCCCAATTCAGCGTCCGCGAGTTCGACAAGGTCATCGATACGGTCTGGCCGTCATGAGTGATCATCGTGATTTGAGAACGCAATTCGTCTCCCATTGCCGCCCAAATTGCAGCAACCTCACCGGCGGCGCGCGAACGCTCGTCTCCATCAGGCAAAGTTGTCGGCGCCATTCCTTCGGGCATGGAAGGAGAGGAGGACAAGCTCACCCCCTGATCGTCCACCAAGGACCAAGCAGCCCCTTCCTTTACCGCAAGAACCGCCTGACGCGGGCGCACAGTAACTCTTAGGCCTCGTGGCCACGTGCGCTCAACATGAGCCTCGCGAACTAAGCGCACTCCACCAACAGCGGCGCTCACTTTTGAGGTCGAAAGGCGTGGGAGCGGAGTAGAAGCAAAAGGCTCAACAGCAGCTTGTACCTCAGAGGTTGTGGCGCTATCGTCTCCCAAGCCTTCGATCGACACTTTGGACATGTCCAGCGCGAATAGAGGAGAAAAGAAGATCCCCCACACGAGTGCAATAGCCACGACACACGCCGCAGATACCGTCGCAATCCGAGTGATCACTAGTCGCCGCTGCGCCTGCTGGCGTTCTTTTCGACGCTCATTGAGGTCTGCGGTCGCGCTCTCTTCACTCGAACCTAAAACTGTCGCCGCATCCGACTGCCCGATAGGGCGGCGAAGAATTTCCCCACTGGATGGACGAGCTGCTGCTTCGCGTCGTGAACGACGCAACTCGCGATTGCGTTCACGTCTCGCGGCACGCTCATCACCTGCTTCGCTCCCCCGGCGGATCCGCGCCGCGCGTGCACCCGCCGAAAAGCGAGCTTCGCGCGCACTTCCACTTTCTTCCCCCTGTATCGAGGCCGAAGCAACACGCGATTCGCTCTCCGCCGAAGCCTGCGGGGCCTCGACCACCTCATCTGCGCCTCGGCGATCGTCTTCGGAGGCGGATTCTGGGGCTCTCGCCGGTTCTTGAGGAGGAAGAGCTCGGCTGCGACGAGGACGAGGGGGTTGTTTCACTGAGCGCTCCCCACGCCCTCGTGTTCCCACTCATCGAGCACGTCGTGATCGCATTGGGTAATTGATCCTGCACCCATGGTCAGGAGAATCCCGCCTTCGCTGACCTCGCGAGCAGCTAGACGAGCGGCCTCATGCATGTCAGGGACATAGTGTGCTTTTGGCAGATGCGAGGTGATCAGAGTCGAGTCAACTCCCGGAACGGGGTCTTCACGCGCTCCGTAGATATCGCAGACATAGACATGATCCGCATGAGAAAGCGCATCGGCAAAACGCTCCGCGAAAGACTGGGTCCGCGAATACAAGTGAGGCTGGAAGACAACGCTTACGTCCCCATTCCCAGCTGCACTGCGGGCCTGGGTGATGGCCGCTGCGACCTCCGTGGGGTGATGCGCATAGTCATCAAAGAGCCGACGACCGCCGTTTTCCCCCTTGAATTCGAAACGGCGAGAAGTCCCGCTAAACGCAGTGAGCGAGGAAGCCATGAGACCTGCTTCGATACCCAAGCGCACACCAGCAATCCACGCGGCCACAGCATTCACAATGTTGTGCAGGCCCGGGACGCGCAGATTAATCTCAACCGTTTCGGTGTTCCAAACAACGTGAGCCGATGCGACGTGTCCATCGGTTGTCGCGTCTTTGATAACAACGTCGCAGGGTGCGCCCAGTTCATGGCTTTCCTGCCCTTCACGCCCATAGGTCACGGTATCAATACCGTGTTCTTTCGCGTAACGAGCAAGGCGGGCACTCCCCGCGTCCTCGCCACAGCACACCAGTGTTCCGCCCTCGCGAAGACACCCGACAAAGTCAACGAAAACTTGTTCGAAGGCCTCGCGACTTCCATAGCGGTCCAAGTGATCGGGTTCAACGTTGGTGACGATCTCGATCCACGGCGTGTAGTTCAGGAAAGAGCCATCGGATTCGTCGGCCTCGGCAACGAAAATATCTCCACTGCCCAAGTGGGCTCCCGAACCAAGTTCCGGAATGACAGACCCGACTGCAATCGAAGGATCAGCGCCCGCCTGACGCAAGGCCATAGAGAGCATTCCCGAGGTCGTCGTTTTTCCGTGAGCACCTGCAACCGCAACGAAACGCATTCCGCTAGCGGCAAGAGCAAGAGCTTGAGATCGATGGATAACCGTCAGCCCCTCTTTACGGGCATAAGCGAGTTCTGGATTTGTCTCTCGTACAGCGGTCGAAACGACAACAACACTACCTGCGGGAACATGCGCAGCATCGTGGCCGACGAAAACCTTCACTCCTACACTGCGAAGGTGATCCAAGACAGGGGATTCCTTTTGATCGGATCCCGAAACCTCAAGGCCTCGATCTTTCAAAAGCTCTGCGACCACTGACATTCCAGCGCCGCCGATACCGATCAAGTGGAAGCGATGCGAGGTAGTCACTTTTCAGCCTTCTTCCCATGAAGAGTCGATTCAATCAGGTCGGCAAGTTTGAGCGCACCATCAGGATGAGCCAGTGCGCGCGACGCCTGCGTCATCTGCTGCAATTCTTCGCTTCCGAGCAGGGGAAAGATTTTCTCGCGAACGTAGGGGGCATTCAGATCCACGTCGGCCACGAGAAGAGCACCACCATGAGCAACGTGGTCAGCGGCATTAAGCTTCTGCTCTCCGTTACCGATAGGAAGCGGGACATACACGCACGGCAATCCAAGTGCGGTCATTTCGGCAACAGTACCTGCTCCTGAACGGCAGACAACGAGGTCGGCGACAGCAAGCGCATCCTCCATTGTCGAGAGGTAATCAATCACGTGCCAGCGTTGTGCAACGCCAGCTGCAGACACCGCCTGTGAAACTTCCTGATCTTTGCCTTTGCCAGTCAAGTGAAGCACTTGCACGTTTGGTGGAAGCTGCGCGGCCGCGGCAATCATCGCCCGGTTAACGTTGAGGGCGCCAAGAGACCCTCCGGTGATGAGGAGTGTCTCCATCGTCGAATCAATTCCCAGCCTCGAGGCCGCCTGCTCGCGTGCGCCGACGCGTCCTTCTTCGCTGGAGCGAGTAGCGGCCAGCTCCTGGATGGCAGGGCGAAGCGGCAATCCCGTAACTTCCGTAATTCCTTGCTTGGCAATCAGCGGTGTCGAGGGGAAAGTCAACCCCAAAGCTGATGCCCAGCGAGCACCCACGCGATTAGCCAAACCCGGCCGCGCATTTTGCTCGTGGATGATGATCGGAATGCCCATTTTACGAGCGGCAAGATAAGCAGGCGTGGACACATAACCGCCAAAACCAACAAGTGCCTGCGCTCCCTGGAGGACCGAGCCGCACTGAGCAATGGCTTGCTTCATGCGACGCGGCAATGTGAAGAACTGCAGGGAAGGCTTCCGGGGAAGAGGGACGCGTTCAATTGTCACAAGTTCGATGCCCGCTGCCGGAACAAGGGTCGTTTCCAAGCCCTGTTTCGTTCCCAGCGCGACGACTTCGTACCCGCGTGAACGCAGTTCAAGGGCCGTTGCGAGCAGGGGGTTCACGTGCCCTGCTGTTCCTCCGCCAGCAAGAACGATCTTGTTACTCATCGTGTTCCTTCCGTGGAGCGTTGACGTTTCTTTCCGGGATGACGACGCCGCAATGAGACGCGGGGATCACGCAAACTCGAGAATTTCAGGCCCATTGTCATCCCTGCATTCTCGCGTGCACAGGCAGCGACGACTGCAATCGCAGACACCGTGAAGAGATATGAGGATCCGCCATATGAAACAAGAGGAAGAGGAACGCCAATAACGGGCCCCATCCCTGTCACAGAAGCGATATTAATGAAGGCCTGGATCCCAATCCACGTCGCAACGCCACCGGTGATGATGGCGGCAAAGAATGAATTCGTCGTGCGAATGAGCCGCAGCATTCCCCAAATCATCAGACACAGACACGTAATAACGGTGAGGGACCCCAAAAGGCCAAACTCTTCGCCAATAATCGCCAAGATAAAGTCTGTGTGCGCAGCCTGGAGGTAGTTCCATTTCTCGCGTGATGCCCCCGGTCCGAGACCAGTCAGGCCCCCTGATCCCAATGCCCACAGCGCGTGGTCGATCTGTTCAGGAGCAGACAGGTTCCGTGCGGGACGGTTCCACGGCATGACCGCAAGGATGCGCTTCAAACGCGTTGGGTTCTGGAAGACCAGGAATACACCCAAAGGAATCACGGCTGCTGCGATGGTGAGGAACCAACGCTTGGGCAGGCCTGCAACCCACACTGCTCCGGCAGCTCCTGCTGCCATGACCATTGCGGTCCCCATGTCTTTGCCCAGCATGACGTCAACAAGAGCCAGAAATGTAATGCCACCCACCGTGACCGCCATTTGCTTCCAGTCTTGGCGCCGCGCGCCTTCTCGAGTCAGTACCCTTCCAAGGGCAATGATCAGAGCAAGCTTGAGGAACTCAGATGGCTGGAAGGTTCCCAGGCCGGGAAGAGACACCCAGTTAGTATTGCCTCCTTGAGAAGCAGCCAAGGGAGTCAAGACAAGGCCTTGAAAACCGAGTGCAAGGAGAAAAACGAAAGGTGCTGCCCGGTACCACAGCGATGAGGGAATACGTTGAATGATGATCGCTGCGACTAAGAAGGAGATTCCGGTAATTGCGAGCTGACGAGCGAAGGAGCTGTAGGGGCTACCGCCTTGGGAGATCGTCGTAACCGCTGATGCAGAAAAGCCCATGACTAGGCCGAATAGCGTCAAAATCAGTGCAGGCAGAGCAATGAGGTAGTAGGTCGCAACAGGCGAGTAGACCTTATCTTCCTCATTTCGCCGCGCAAATTCGAAGCGAGGAATGTGGAGGCGTTCAAGAAGAGAGGTCATTGCGCAGCCCAATGAGCTTCAAGGCGCGCGACTGCCTCGCGGAAAACCTCACCGCGCTGGGCGTAAGAACGGAATTGATCCCACGATGCACAGGCCGGTGCAAGCACAACAGTATCTCCGGGTCGCGAGAGAGCAACGGCCTCGTTCACAACAGAGAACATCCAGTCTTCGTGTCCGTCAACTTCAACAAAGGGAACTGTCGGCGCGTATTGCACAAGGGCACGAAGAATCGCGCTGCGATCTTCCCCAATGACAACAACTCCGCGCAGCTGAGGGGCAATTTTTGCGACTAGCTCGCCAAATTCTTGGCCCTTGGTGTCACCCCCGGCAATCCAGATAGCTGTTCCGGGAGCAATTCCACGCAGCGAAGCCGCAGCAGCATGAGCATTTGTGGCCTTAGAATCATCGATCCAAGTAACATCCGCGGCGTGAGAGATTACCGCACGTCGATGATCGGCAGGATGGAAGTCACGCAGGCCCTGTGCAACTGCCTCCGGGTTCACTCCATAAGCTCGAGCGAGGCCCGCGGCGGCAGTGGCATCCATGCGCGCAGCATCGGTAACCCCATCGTGATAAGCAATGCGCAGGTCATCGACTTCGGCGAGGAATTGCGCCTGCATATGGCGCCTCTCAACGAAAGCTCGTTCAACCAGCGCGTCTTCAACCCATCCAACTTGAGAAATCGACGGAATTCCAAGGGTCAGACCGATAGCTCGAGCACCTTCAATGACGTCTGCCTCGGCAACCATGTGCTCGATCTCGATATCAGAAGAGGGATAGAAGCAGGCAACTTGCGTTGCATGGTAAACCTTAGCTTTGTCCGCTGCGTAGGCTTCTGCACTACCGTGCCAATCAAGGTGATCAGCGTCGACGTTGAGGCAGACCGAGGCCAAAGGAGAAACCGTAGAAACCGTGTGCAATTGGAAGGAGGAAAGCTCGACGGCGAAAACCTCCGCGTCGGTATCAACGGCCTCGCAAATCGGTAAACCAATGTTGCCAACTTCAGCGACACTAGCTCCGGAGGCACGCAAAATAGATCCCAGCATTCCAACGGTCGTGGTCTTGCCGTTCGTCCCCGTCACGCACAGCCATGGCCGTCCCGCATGAGACGAGTCTTCTTGTAGTCGCCACGCAAGTTCGACTTCACCGATGACGGGAACACCTGCATCTTGAGCGACCGAAAAAATCGGGTGGTGTGCGGGAATTCCGGGTGAGACAACGATACAGTCAGGGTTCCATGCGATTGCCTCGCGTGAGAGGGCCTGAGCATCCGCGTCGTAAACAACCTCAACATCAGCGAGTTCGTCTGGCTGAGCGGGAGTCTGCACTTCACCTTGCGAGGAGGTATCGGGGCTACGCCCGTCAAACGCACGCAGCTGCGCACCACGTGCACGCAGCGCGCGAGCAGATGCCTTTCCTGATACTCCCCACCCTAGGATTGCGAAGCGGCCCTGCCAATTCACAGTCGAGACACCCATTCTGCGTAGAACAAACCGGCCCCCATTACCGCAAAGAGCGCGGCAATGAGCCAAAAACGAATAACGATCGTGATTTCTTTCCAGCCCTTAAGCTCAAAGTGATGGTGCAAAGGAGCCATACGGAAGACTCGTTTGTGGGTCATCTTGAAGACGCCGATCTGGATAACATCTGAGAGGGTCGTCAGAACATAGAGGCCGCCGATCAGTACGGCGAGGAACTCGGTGTCGGTCAGAATCGACACTCCGGCGAGCGCCGCACCAATTGCTTGCGAGCCGGTATCTCCCATGAAGATTTGAGCAGGAGACGCATTCCACCACAAGAACCCGGCAAGAGCACCAACTAAGGATGAGCAGAAGATTGCGATCGAAAGCGGATCACGTGTGGTGTAGCAAGCGGAAATATTGACCGTATCGCCCCAACAGGATTGGAGCAGCTGGAAATAAGAGATGAAGGTGTAGGAGACGAAAACAAAGATCCCCGCACCAGCAGCAAGGCCATCCAAGCCGTCTGTCAGGTTCACTGCGTTCGACCACGCTGCGACGATAAAGTTCACCCAGATGACGATGAGAACCACGGCGGCGAGGATTCCCCATTGCGTGAAGGTCAATCCCAGGGGGCGCGCCATTGAGATATCGAAGATTCCAGGAGTGCGACCATGAACATTCGGCCTGACCAAGATTCCCCACGTGAAGAGTGAGGCAATCACGACCTGGCCAACGATCTTTGCCCATGCATGCAGCCCCAGAGAGCGTTGATGCATGATCTTGAGCGCGTCATCAAGAAGACCGATGAACCCGATACCAACAAAAAGGAAAACCAGAAGCCACCCTGACCAAGAAGGCGAATGGCCATTAATCAGGTTTCCAGCCAACCACGCAATGACCGTTGCCAAGATAATAACCAGGCCACCCATTGTGGGGGTCCCGCGCTTTGTCATGTGCGCGGTCGGCCCGTCTTGGCGGATAAATTGCCCGTATTGGTGCCGGATCAGGTAATGGATCAGGACCGGGGTGAGGGAAATCGAAAGGACTAAAGCAACTGCAAAGGCAATAATGAGCCCAATCATAAAGTGCCCTCCTCCACTAGGCGATCGGCAACTTTCCATGCACCGGAGCCGTTGGATCCCTTAATGAACACGACGGCATTATCTTCCAGTATGCCGCGCAGAGCGTCGATTACCTCGTCAACATTCCGGAAGCGACGATGTGTGTGGTCCTCGCCTCGCTCAGCGAAGTAGAACTGCGATTCTTCACCGAGGGCAAGCACGCAGCGCGCACCTGCGTCTTCAAAGAAGCGCGCAACTTCGCGATGCGTTTCTTCCGAAGCCTCGCCAAGTTCAAGAATGCCACCAGCAACAATGACCAGGGGGCGTCCTGCTGCAAGATCTGCGGCGGCACGGCATCCCGCTCGGAAGGAATCCAAGTTTGCGTTGTAGGAATCGTCGATGAGGGTGATGTGCTGACCGTCAAACTCGAGTTCGTGAATGCTCATGCGATGAGGACTCGAGGCTGTTTGGCCGTTAACAGCCGCGCACGCCTTTTCCGGTGCGATACCCAAAACCCATGCACCCGCGATTGCAGCGCAAGCATTTGAGACGTGATGGATACCGACCAAGCCAAGATGCATCGGGAAAGTCAAGCCGTCGAGATGAAGATTAAAGACAGCCCTCCCCTGCTCATCAAGGTGAAGGTCTTCGGCCCACAGGTCAGCCTCTGTATTTCCAGCGGCAGAGAAGGTGATGATACGTCCCGGAGCTTGTGGAGCCATTTCCATCACATGCGGGTCATCGCGATTGAGAATGCTCACCCCAGAAGGAACGAGACCCCGAATCAATTCTGCTTTTGCATCGCGAACGCCCTCAACAGAACCAAAGCCGCCCAAGTGCGCGTGTCCCACCATGAGCTCAATGGCTACGTCAGGGGGCGCGATACGCGTGAGGTAATCAATGTGACCGGGCCCCGACGCTCCCATCTCGAGGACCAGGTGACGCGTCGATTCATCGGCACGCAAAACTGTCAGGGGAAGACCGACCTCGTTATTGAAAGACAATTGCGGAGCAACCGTTGGTGCATCCTCGCTCATGATTGCAGCGAGAAGATCCTTTGTCGTGGTTTTACCAGCCGAACCCGTCACTGCGATCACATCCAGCGGCTGGGACTGGCGCAACTCGCTGAGATAGGCGCGAGCAAGCTCTCCCAAGGCGAAGGTTGAGTCTGAAACAACGATTTGGGGAAGCGGCGAATCACAGACATGTTCAACGATTGCTGCCACTGCACCACGCGAAGCCGCCGCTTCAAGATACTGGTGCCCATCGCTAGTCTCACCGCGACGAGCGACAAAAAGAGAACCCGGAGTAATTTCTCGAGAATCCGTTTCAACTGTCGCGGTCACTTCGACATCAGTGCCGTGGAGCTGTGCGCCCAATGCTTGAGCGATCCACTTGCTGGACCTATGCATGCTTCTCCTTAGGGTTTCACCCATTTACTGCACACTAGCGTACTAGGGCCTCGTGGGATACAGCTGGGCGGTTTCTGTAGATGCAGGAATCCCCAGGTTTCGCACTGCCTCAGTTGCTACTTCTCCCCACAAAGGAGCCGCAGAATCCGAAGACAAACCGCCCACACGCGGGTTGTACAAAACAACCGAAATCGCCAAACGCGGAGATTCCGCCGGAATCAAACCGGCAGTGTTTGATACGACCGCATCAGCTCCGTTGACCTTGATGTCTGCGGTACCCGTCTTCACAGCAATGCGGTAACCCTCCACCTTTGCTGTCTGGCCGGTACCCAGTTCATCAGTGACAACAAACTCCATCATGGTGATGAGTTCTTTTGAGCGATCCGCCGACATGACTTGCTTGGGCTGAGGAGCCGTGGCTTTCTCGGCACGCCCCTGAGAATCGATCGTTGAGTCAATAATTCGCGGTGCAATCATCACTCCGCGGTTTCCGATCGCCTGAATGAGTTGATTCTGTTGGACGGCGGTAACAGCGTAGGACTGACCGAACATCATCGCGTAGCGATCACGGCCTTGGATATTGTCGAAATCGCGCATGATGCCTTGAGATTCGCCAGCTAACTCAATCCCTGTGAGTTGGTTGAGTCCCATCTTCGTCATGAAGTCGTAGCGATCGCGATCGCCTACCTGCTCGCCAATCTCAATGGTCCCAACGTTTGAGGACTCCGCGAGGATTCCGGTCGAGGTCAAAGTTTCAGTTCCGTGCTCGTGGTAGTCCTTGATCGGACCACCGGCATCGGGAGGGTTAATGCTATACGGGACGCTGTATTGACTCGTTGGCGTAGTCGTTCCCTTTTCCAGGGCCGAGGCCACAGTTAACAGCTTGCCCACAGACCCCGGTTCGTAGGGAGCTTGCACACCCATGACAGATTGAGGCTTTGCGGCATCCGGCGTCGTGGACCCCGAATCGGCAAGAACAAGAATACGGCCCGTCGACACATCAGAAATGACGACGACTCCCCAGTCTGCATTGTGCTTACGCACGCGTTCGTCAAGACGGTCTTGAACGAGGTGTTGGAGGTCAGCGTGGAGGGTTGTCCGTACTGAACCACCATCTTGAGGCTCTTTGGTCGTGCGCTTTCCACCGGGCATAATCGCACCGTTGGGCGAGATCTCGTAAGCTTCTTCCCCTGCTGTTCCTTGGAGGAAATTGTTGAAGTACGCTTCAAGTCCTGAAACACCATCGCTTTGCGCATTCACCGCGCCAACGATCGGAGCAGCAGTATTACCGTTCGGGTAGACGCGGTCGAACACCGACTCCCATTCAATTCCAGTGATATCGAGCTTGCGGATCTCACGGTATGTCACTGCATCGACATTTTTCTTGAGGTAGACATACGTGGAATCCCCCAGCATCATGCCGCCCAATTCGGCACGACTCATCCCTAAGAGCGGTGCGAGTTGCTTGGCTGCTTCTGCCGGACCTCGACCGACTACTTTGCCGTCATCGTCTTTGTGTTCGTAGGTCGTGATTGCTCGCTGGTTGACCGCAATGTGATAGGCCTGAACTGAATCTGCTAAGACAACGCCATTCACATCGAGGATGTTGCCGCGTTTCGCACCAATTTCACTGACAGCTGTGCGAACTCTTTCTCCTTCCGATGAAAGAGTCGCGCTTTGGAAAACTTGGATGACGAAAAGCTGGAGAACGCATAACGCAAAGAGGAGGGTAAACATCCTCCCGATTCCACGGGCGCGATTCGCAGTGGTATCACTCGCTTTGCGTGTGCGCTGCCACAACCTCATCGCGCGGCGACACCGCCCTCAACTGTGCCATCAGATAGGCGAATGGTACCGAGCTTACCGGCGTGCACCATTCCTTGTGCCTTCGCGGCTTTCTCCAGTTCAACAGGAGAAGCCTTTTCTTGAAGTTGAGTCTGCAGAGTCCATGATTGCGCTTCAAGTTCATTGAGCTGAATCTGGTACTCGCGAATCTCGTACGAGGTCTGGGCCATGTGGGTGTTAATCACCATGGGAACCACAATAGCGATTGCGATCATGACCAGCACGATGATCGTCATGGGAATGACCGAGCGACGAGGACGCGTGGAGTCGACCACTGTCAAAAGTGGTCGAATTTCCTCACCTACGTAGGCCGGACGAGAGGTCGCGCGTGCGCGCGCGGTGGCTCCGCTCATGGTCTTTCCTTCCAGGGACGTATCATCTGTGCGCCGCGCAACCGCACAGATGCGGAACGCGGATTATGGGATTTTTCTGTGTCGTCAGCCAACTGCGCTCCTCGGGTCAGGAGTTGCAAGCGAGCTTGAAGTTCTTCGGGGATGAGGGGAATCCCCGCGGGGCCTTGGTCCGTTGCTCCACGTCGGAAGATGTCCTTAACCAGGCAGTCTTCCAAAGATTGATAGGACTCGATGACGATCCTTCCGCCCACGCGAAGTCGTTCGAGGGCTGCGGGAAGTGCGGCCTCGAGAATCGTGAGCTCATCGTTGACCGCAATTCGTAAGGCCTGGAAGGTCCTCTTGGCGGGGTTTCCCCCGGTGCGTCGCGCGGCGGCCGGGATCGAGTCTCGAACGATTTGTGCCAATTGTGAGGTTCGCGTGAGCGGCTGGGTTTCTCGGTCGCGAACGATGCGTGCAGCGATCTTCGAGGCGAACTTTTCTTCTCCGTAAACCCGCAGGATCCGCGCGATTTCTTCTTTCGAGGCCGAGGCCAAGAGCTGGGCAGCGCTCACTCCGACGGTGGGGTTCATTCGCATGTCAAGCGGTGCGTCGTGCGCATACGAGAAGCCGCGTTCTTCTTCGTCGAGCTGAAGAGAGGAAACGCCGAGGTCCATGAGAATGCCATCGACCATTGCTCCTGGCGCCTCGTCGGCGACTGCGGCCATATTGTCGTAAGTCGTATGGAAGGCTCGGAATCGAGAGCCAAAGGGTGCAAGCCTAGCTGATGCAAGCTCAATTGCTGCGGGGTCGCGGTCGATACCGAAGACCGTGAGTTGGGGGAAACGCTTGAGTGCGGCTTCGGTGTGACCGCCCATCCCCAAGGTTGCGTCAATCAGAATTGCTCCGGGTGCTTCAATAGCGGGAGCGAGCATGTCCAAGCACTCATTGAGGAGGACAGGAACATGCAAGCGCGAGGCATCGCGGTCAGCAGACACTTCTGCCCTCCTTCTGTGTGATGGGTATCCGTCGTTCCAGGTCCCCCACCGTGCTCTGCCATCGGGGAAGTGACGTCAGAACATCGGGAGGAGACCTGGAATGACGGACTAGAACATTCCTGGGATAATTTCGTTTTCAGTTTGCGAGAACACGTCTTCCTGGACGGACAGGTAATCGTTCCACGCCTGCGAGTTCCAGATCTCTGCACGCGACCCGGCACCAATGACGGTCAGTTCGCGGTCAAGACCGGCGTATTTGCGAAGATCCGGAGGAAGAGTGATTCTTCCTTGCTTATCCGGAACCTCCTTGTACGCCCCCGAGAGCAGCACGCGGACATAGTCGCGCGCTTGTTTGGATGACAGTGGTGCTCGTCGAAGTTCCACCGTCATTTGCTCAAACTCTTGGGCGGGAAAGGCGTAGATGCAGTGTTCTTGACCTCGAGTCAGAACAATGCCACCTTCCATGTCCTCCCGGAATCGGGCAGGCAGAATCACGCGTCCCTTGTCGTCGAGCTTGGGCTCGTAAGTGCCAAGGAACATCATTCACCGCCTTCCCCTCCGTGACATCTTCCCCCACTTTACTCCACGTTTTGCCATTTTGGGATGCTTTATCACACTAATCCGATAGATTCACCACACAAATCCGCGGAATATCAACGAAAAATAAGAGTGGAGGAAAGTGGGGGAAATTTTCAGCGTTTCTCGTCAAAAAACTCAGGAAATGCTTCTGATCAGCACAAACATGCTCAAGCAACTAGAGGTGGGGAAAAGTGGGGAGACTCTCCGAAAGACACAAAAAGGTCCGCCCAGAGATAAAAAAATGGATGCCTGGCGAGCACGCTCACCAGGCATCCATCCAAAGAATTCAGTTACTCACCTGCAGATCGGCGATCCCAACGCTCTTCTTGACGCTGCATAAAAGAAGATCTCTTCCCGCCCGAGCGCGCAGCGCGCGGAGTCTGCAAGGCGTACCAAGCGCCGCCAAGCATGAAAAGAAAGCCCGCGACCCCAACGATCAAAGAGATCACCGAGTACCCCAGAGAGACAGCAGCAACCAAAATCAGCAAACCCGCGACAATCATCAACGAGCCAGCAGCAACCCGCTTGGGTGAAAGTTTTGAAGAAGAACGCGGCACATCAGTGCCTTCGCGCACGTGATCACGGAAGGAGGAAGGCTGATGGTCGAACTGTGCTTCCATCTCCTCAAGAACTTGCTTCTCGTAATCAGAAAGTGCCATGAGGTCATTCTACTTGTTTTCGTCAAGCAAAGATGCAATCGAGATTGCCCCTGCCCCGTACTTTCCACGAATTTGATCCATGGCACGCTCGGCAGCTTCAGGGCGTTCGTCCTGATCAAGCATGACTTCAAAGCCTTCTTCTCGAGCAATAAGTCCCTCTGCTCGCACTCCAAAAAGTCTCACTCCCCCGCTCGGAAGAGTCTCACGAGCAAATAGTTCGCGTGCAATCCTCGAGATCTCTCTTCCCAAGTCAGTAGGAGCAGCCAGGCGCTGCTGACGAGTGATCGTTGAAAAATCCGCACCGCGCATTTTGATCGCAACTTGACGACATACCCATCCGCCCTCGCGCAGTCGGCGGGCACATTCATGCGCGGCCTTGGTAATGAATTGCTCGAGCAGCCCCCGATCACGAATATCAACCTCGAAGGTTCTCTCCATACCAACCGACTTTTCTTCACGAGAGACGCACACTGGCCTCGGGTCAATTCCCCACGCAAGGTCATGAAGTTGGTGTGCAGCCGCGGCACCAAGAAGACGAGCCAAGCGCTGCACAGGATGCTCAGCAAGCTGTCCAATCGTTTGGATCCCCTCACGTTCAAGGATCTGCCCGCTCTTGGCTCCCACTCCCCACAAGGCGCCAACTGGAAGTCCGTGAAGGAATTCAATCGTGGCCTCGGCGGGGACCAACAAGAGACCGTCAGGCTTGGCATTCGAAGAGGCAATTTTGGCCACCGACTTCGTCGAGGCAATCCCCACCGACGCCGGCAAGCCAAGGTCCCCTCGAATCTGAGTACGGATATCCCGAGCGATCTGAGTGGGGGTTCCGAAACGGAGCCTCGACCCCTTAACGTCAACAAAAGCCTCGTCGACGCTCACTTGCTCAACAAGTGGACTGAAGCGCCCGATAATCTCCATAACTTTGCACGAATACATGCGGTAGAGCTCAAAGTGCCCAGGGATG
>ERZ773001.181-NODE-181-length-27246-cov-66.2611_pt1 | contig 27246 bp, 24 predicted proteins | sample MGYA00511673_ERZ773001 | MGnify/ENA primary metagenome ERZ773001 (study PRJEB29015, sample SAMEA2738091) | human oral metagenome | biome: human oral; feature: human-associated habitat; material: saliva | place: China | collected 2162 ... | reverse complement strand
AGGGGAAGACGAAGCCGCGGCGCTTGGCCAGGCTGATCACGTTGTCGAGGCGGGAGGGTCCCTTAGCCACTTGTCACTCCTTGAGTATCTGGGGCACGACTGGCTGTCGTGTCGCCATTGATACTAGTCGATAACCGCTGTTTGGGGCGGTTTCTCCCCGCTTGTGCGCTCATGGATCCCACCACAGGTGTGCGCCCGACCGCCGACAGAGCCCCGGCCTCGTCCGAATTGAGCGGGACGAGGCCGGGGCCGGGTCGAGGGGTCATGTTCCCCAGGCGCAACTTGCGTTCAGTTGAGGCGGCGCAGGCGGCCTGTGAGGGTCAGGCGCCATCCGGCGGCGGCAACTGCGAGAGTGAGGAGGCCGAGCAGCCAGAAGGCGGGGTGCATCGGGGGAAGGTAGCCGGACTTGTGAACGAGCGTGAGGACCAGCCAGGTAACCGGACCAGCGATGCCGGCTAGGCCCAGTACAGTCGCCACAATAATGCCGAGAGCGACCGTCCACGGGCTTCGACCATGGCGCGAGGCCGCACCGATCAGGCGTCCGGCACCGTCGCAGGCGATCCAGGCGGCCACGACGATGAGCCACGAGTCCACTCCGAGGGGGTACTCAAGGCGCCCCAGGAAAAAGATGTGTGTCTGAGTCAGGGCGAGCACCCACCAGATCACACTGGCGATCGCGATAACGACAGCGCTTAGCACGTAGGTCGACAGTGCCAGGGTGCGGCGCGACGCTCCGCTCAGAGACGCTGCCCGCAGATACGTCGTCGTCGTGATGATCTGTGTGATGAGGAGGTAGATGCCCGTCGTGAAGGCAGCGTTGACGGCGGCCTGATCGACGTGCTGGGAGAAGTCATCGGAGGTCGCGTACATGATGGCGCTCACCGTCGAGTTAATGAGAAATTGACCGACGACAACCGAGGCGTACACTCCGAAAGCGAATCGCCAATCGACCATTCCAAGTCGCCAGATCGAGGGCTGAGAGGAAACAGTGGGTGCGATGCTCATTGGTCGTTCTCCTGGATGAGGTAGGCGAAGGCGTCCTGGAAGGAACAGGGCGAGGAGGTCAGTGAGTGGGATGCGAGCGTAGCTTCATCAATGGTGCCGCCACGCAGGTCCACGACGATCTCTCGCGTGGGACCCAGCTCGCGACTGGCGATGACGGCGAGGTCCGGGCGGGCGGCGAGGAGGCGCTCAACGTCGGAGGCGTGGCCGGTCAGTGCACAGACTCTGCAGGTGAAGTCGTCGACGCTCTCATGAGCGAGGAGCACGCCTTTCTTCAAGACGATGACATCTTCGGCGACCTTTTCGAGTTCGGAAACCATGTGCGAGGAAACGAGGAAGCGGCGCTGCGGGCGCTTTCCTTCCATGCACTCCCCCGCCAGGGTGAGAATCTCCTCGTAGAAGGCGTAGCGCGTGGGCACGTCCAGGGGCGCCTGGATCTCATCGAGGAGGGTGACGGGTGCACCCGATGCCAGGGCAATCGCGCCGGTGACAACGGCCGCTTGGCCTGCGGAGAGCTTTCCAAGAGTCTTGCGGCTGCGGACCGGCAGACCGAAGCGCCGGGCGTAGTGAGCGAAAAGCCGCTCGTCCCAGGTGGGACGCAGACGGGCGTATTGGATCAGGATAGTTGCGGGGACATCGTCGAGGTCTCGGCTGGACGAGGCCATGATCGAGTCGGTGAACAGATCGTCGGCGCTGGCCGGGGCGGCGTCGATGGAGATGCTTCCCAAGGTGGGGGCCAGCAGGCCGCCGAGGATCTGCATGAGCGTCGTCTTGCCCGAGCCGTTAGGGCCGACCAGAGCAGTGACAGTCGATTCCCCGAGGGTGAGGGAGACGTCAAGCAAAGCCGGCACTATCTCACCTCGGTAGGTGTGGGTGATGGAGGTCAGGGTGATCATGAGTTGTCCTTGGCGGTTGTGTCGGCACCGTAGGCGCGGACGTGGTCGATGATGGCGTCGATATCGAGGCCCAGTGCCAGGCCCGCTTCGACGGCGGGGTTCAGGGTCTCCTCCACGTAGGACGCACGTCCGTCGGCCACCAGGGCCCCCCGCGCGCCTTCGGCGACGAACATGCCGATGCCTCGTCGCTTTTCGACCAGGCCCTCGTCGACGAGGATCGCGAAGGCCTTGCCGACGGTGGCCGGGTTGATGCGGTAGGTCGCGGAGTATTCCGTGGTGGAGGTGAGTTGATCCCCGGCGCGCAGGGTACCGCGCAGGATCTGCGCGCGGATGTCATCGGCGATCTGCACGTAGATCGGGATCCCCGAGACGAATGTGGGTGCCATTGGCAGCCTCCTCGGTTCAGCGGTTCATTACATGACTAATGAACCATATAACCAACTAACCTGTCAAGCGATATCAACAAACAAACCTCAGATTGCACCCCACTTCCCCTGCTCACGCCCGCGCCCGAATGCAGACCGAACACTCCGTCCACACAGCTGGACCCGACGAATGGCAGCGCTAACCCGCCAATGCGCAGAACCGATAGATTGATTCGCCCCAGGTATTGCGGAGAGTGTCTTGGGCCAACCACAACACGGTTACACCACACGGACAGCCCGGGCGGAGGCCCGCCCAGAAGACTCGGGGATATCTAGTGGACGACTCCGAGCGACAAGAGGCTGCCGAGTCTCGCGGGCAGCCAGGCACAAAGGCACCCACGACCCAGACAAACAGCCACACCACCACCAGAAGCAACGGCAGAGCGAGGGCGCTGCACCCGTTACGGGACCATGCACCCGATCAGGGGCGCTGCACCCGATCAGAAGAGGTGCATTGCCTACGGATCGGGTGCAGCGCCCCAACGCACAAGAGCAAACGCGGAACTGGCAAACCGAGCCACTCCCCCAGCCCGAGCACAGGACGCCAGGCGGACACCGGGCGGGCGTTGGGCGGCTTTGTTGCGTCCTCGACCCACACGGTGCCCAAACACGCAAAGAACCCCGGCCTCGTCCCACGGGGATAGGAGACGAGGCCGGGGGCTGCTAGGCAGGAGGGCGCGGCGCGCTTACTCCTTGACGCCGCCGGCGGTCAGGCCGGAGACAATGTACTTCTGCAGGTACTGGAACAGCAGGATGACCGGGACGGCCGCGAGGACGGCACCCGCCGCGAAAATGCCCCACGGGGCGGTACGCTCATCGGCCGCCCACATGTACATGCCGACGGCCAGCGTGAACTGATCCTGATCCTGCAGGACAACCTTCGCGATCACGAAGTCACCGAGCGAGGAGATGAAGCTCAGCAGGCCGACAACGGCCAGGACCGGGCGAACCAGCGGCATGATGATCGTCCAGAAGGTCTGGGCGTGCGTCGCGCCGTCGATCATGGCCGCCTCGTCCAGCGAACGCGGAATCGAGTTGAAGAAGCCGTAGAGCAGGAAGGTGTTCGAGCCGAGCGCGCCACCGAGGTAGACGCAGATCAGGCCGAGCTTGGAGTTCAGGCCCATGACCGGGAAGATGTCCTGGATGCCCAGGAGCAGCAGGTACAGGGCCACGAAGGCCAGCATCTGCGGGAACATCTGCACCAGCAGCAGACCGGTCAGCGTCGCGCGGCGTCCCTTGAAGCGGAAGCGGCTAAACGCGTAGGCGGCGGCCGCGCCCATGAGGACGGTACCAACCGCGGTCACGCTGGACACGATGAGCGAGTTGACGACCCACGACCAGTAGGCGGCGTACTTGCCGGAGCCCAGGGCCGCGAAGTTGTCGAAGGAAACCGAGGAGAACAGCTTGTTCGAGCCCGTCAGCGTCGCCCCGGGGTTCAGGGAGACGGACAGGACGTACAGCAGCGGGGCGAGGCAGTAGATGATCATCACGATGGCGACGATGTGGCGCCAGCCGACCTCTTTCCACCAGCGGCCACCCTTGAGGGTGGATTGGCGATTCTTCTTCACTGTTGCAGCACTCATCACAGCTCCTCAAGGGTCTTCGTCTGGCGGAAACCGAGCCACGCGATCACGCCCACGACGATGAAGATGATGATCGACATGGCCGAGGCCAGGCCGTAGTTCGGGGAACCCGACTCGATCGCGATCTTGTAGACCATCGAGATCAGGATGTCAGTCTGGCCGACATCCAAGCCCGGGTAGTTCGGGCCGCCGCCGGTCAGCATGTAGATGAGCGAGAAGTTGTTGAAGTTGAACGCGAAGGAGGCGATCAGCAGCGGCACCGTCGACTGCAGGACGAGCGGCAGCTTGATGGACCACACGGTGCGCAGACCGGAGGCGCCGTCAATCTTCGCGGCCTCTTCAACGTCGCCGGGCAGGGACTGCAGGGCACCCAGGCAGACGAGGAACATGTAGGGGAAGCCCAGCCACAGGTTCACGCCCAGGATCGAGAACTTCGCCAGCGTTCCGTCCGTCAGCCACGGGATATTCACGCCGCCGAGGAACACCTGGTTGATCAAGCCGAAGTCCGTGTTGAGCATGCCCTTCCACACCAGGGTGGCCAGGAAGGCCGGGAAGGCGTAGGGCAGGATCATGAGGGACTGGTAGATCTTGCGACCCTTGATGCGCTTGTCCGCGAAGACGAGGCCGAGGATGAGGCCGAGCGCGAAGGTCGACAGGACCGATGCGGCAGCGAAGATGAAGGACCATACGAGGGCCTTCATGAAGGGACCCGCCAGATCGCCGCGCGTGAACATGTTACGGTAGTTGTCGAAGCCGACGAAGACGCGCCAGCCCGGATCGAGCTGATTACCCTCGGCGTCGACGAACGCACCGACCTTACCGTTGGCCGTGTAGACCGTGCCCGTCTCGGTGTCGGTCAGCGTGTCCGCAGCTTCATCGTAGTTGTAGCGAGACTTCGCAAGGTAGGCGGTCGTGCCATCCTCGCTCTTGTAGTGGCCCGCGTTGGGATCCTCGGAGGCCGGGACGTTCAGGGCGGCGACCTCGGTCTGGCGCTTCAGAACATCGTTGATCTTGAGAACCTTGTAGCCGTCAACGGCGGTGATCATGCCGGCGGACTGGGTGCCACCCACCTCATGGAAGGGTTTCTCGGAGTTGCCGACCTTGATACCACCGGTCTCAGCATCGACGATGGCCAGGCCGAGGCCCGAGCCGTCTTCGACGATAGCGGCCGGGAGATTCACTGCGCCGGGGGCGCGCTGCTCCGCAGACTTCAGGATCGACGCGACCGCGTCTTCCTTGGTCGAATTATGGCCCTGCCCGTAGTTCGTGAAGGACACGTAGCCCGTGTACCCCATGACGAACACCTGATAGATGAGCAGGAACACCATGCCGGGAACCAGGTACTTCGCGGGGATCATCCGCTTGGAGAAGTACACCCAGTTCACGACGAGGAGCAGCACGGCCAGGACGGCGAGAACCGTCCACGACTTCACCAGGTACGCGGTGAACATGCCGTAGAGCCCCAGGGCGTCGATGAGCATCATCAGGACGAGTTTCACGAAGAAACCAGGCTTGGTCACTTCGCTCGCATGCGAGGCCTTGGGCCCCGTCTTTTTCTTTTCTGTAGCCTTCGCTGGCTCAGACATCGTGTCCTCCACACGTGCGCGTACGCGCGTCATTGCGACGAATCCGCCTGACGGCGGTCAAAAAGGGCACCGCAGGTGCCTGTGCGCCGACTTGCGGCGTTGAATATCGATGGGACTCATGCCCGCCCGCAACGCCAATGGGGACGGGCGGGCATGAGCACTCCAGTGCGTCGAGGTGAGGTCTTGCTCGAGCGACTATCGCCGAGCGAGGAGACTCACTTGGAGGCGATGCTGCCTTCGATGTTGGTGACCATCATGGACCACAGAGCGTCAGGCGTATCCTTGCCAGTCACGATATCGGCCTCGGTCTGGCCCCAGAAGTTCCAGACGGTACCCATCGCAGGGATCGCGGGAGCGAGCGCGCCGCCCTCAGCAACCTTGGAGAAGTCCTTGATGTCCTGGTCATCGGAAGCAGCGGCAACCTCGGGCATCGCGGAGGCGCGGCCACCGAGCTTCTGCATCTCTTCCTGGGCCTTGGGGGTAGCCAGGTAGTTGAAGAACTGCTTGGCGGCAACCGGGTTGGCGGACTTGGCGCTCTGGTAGAACATCTGGACGCCAACGAAGGGCTGGGCGGCCTGCGAGCCGGCAGCGGGGACAGGCAGGACAGAGACCTTCATTCCGGCCGCGCGGAAGGCCGCGACGTTCCAGGGGCCGGTCACCGTGTAGGCCGCGGCACCGTCAAGGAACTTCTGCTTGGCAATGTCGCCGGTGATCGAGGGGGACACGATGCCCGCGTCGCCCTGAGCCTTCAGCCAGTTGGCGAACTCGGTGCCGCCGGAGCCGTTCATAGCCAGCTCGGCGGTGTACTCGCCCTCAGAGTTGGTCTTGAAAACGGGAGCGCCGAAGGAGGTCTGGAAAGCGTAGAAGTGGTACGGATCGCCCTTGTCGCCCATCTGGATGATGAAGGGGTACTCGGCACCCGACGCCTTGCCCGAGGAAATCAAGTCGTCGTAGGTGGTGGGAGTGTCGCTGGTCAGGGCGTCGTTACGAACCAGGGCGACAGACTCAACGGCGTAGGGAACACCGTAGGTCTGGCCGTTGTACGTCACGGCCTTGACGGCCACGTCGGAGAACTGGGACTTGGCTTCGCCCAGGTCGACGGGGGCGACGACACCGTTAGCGACGAGCGCACCGAGCTTGTCGTGTGCCATAACAATCAGGTCGGGGCCGTTGCCGGTGGGCACCTGGGTGGTGAACTCGGTGTCCATGTCAGCCTCGGACTTCTGAACAACATTGACAGCAACGCCCGTCTCTGCCGTGAAGTCACTGGCGAAAGTCTGAACCTGCGTGAAACGAGTGTCGTCCGCCCAGATCGTGAGGGTCGCCGCCGTGTCGTTGTCGGTCGCGGCCGGGGTGGTGTTGCCGCTGCAAGCAGCCAGGGCGGTGACCGCCGCAAAGGCGCCGAGCGCTGCGATGCCACGTCGCATATTTACTCCTGTGTTGGTCGGGCTGGTCGCCTCCATCAGCGACCTGCTATTAGCCACTGTAATACGTCCGATTTTGTTTCTGCAACAATTTTCCGAATTATGAGCCAGCTGTTACATTGGTACTCGTTACGTCGTGCGCACACACCCAAAGGAGAGCTGAGTCGATGACGAAAAACCGCACGAGTATGGCCGATATCGCCGCACGCGCGGGCGTCTCGACGGCAACAGTCTCGCGCGTCTTTAACGGCGTCGGACAGGTCTCCGCAGACACGCGCCGCAAGGTCCTGACCGCGATTGACGAGCTGGGATACGACCGCCCGACACCCGAACACACTCCCGACACGCCGACGATTGGCATTATCGTCCCCGAGCTGACGAACCCGATCTTCGCCTCTTTTACCCACCACCTCCAGGAGGAAGTGTCGCGAGCAGGTGGTATTTCACTCATTCGGACGCAAACACCGGGTGCAACCTCGGAGTTCGACCACCTATCTTCTCTACTCGACCATCATGTGCGCGGCCTCATTTTCGTATCCGGACGGCATGCTGACCTCCTGGCAGACCTTGGTCCCTATTTCGATGTGATACAGCACTCAATCCCCTTTGTGACCATCAATGGCGCACGTCCCGAGATTCCCGCCCCTGACTTTTCTACGGGCGACGCACTGGGAATCCGCGCGGCCGTCACCCACCTACACGAACTCGGTCACACCCGTATCGCTCTCCTGGGCGGTCGCACCCACATCGTCCCCGCTCTGCGCAAAGCAGAGGCCTTCACACAGATCATGGGCGAGCTGATCGGTGACCACGCCCCCATCATCGAGGAAACCTTCTACACATACGAGGCCGCGGCAGCCCATACGGCCGGCCTGATCGAGCGCGGAGCGACAGCAATCATCACCGGGTCGGATCTACAGGCGCTCGGCGCAATCCGAACGATCACCTCCATGGGGATGTCGGTTCCGGATGACATCTCCATCATCGGTTTCGATGATACCTTCCTCATGTCCCACCTCAGCCCGGGCCTGACCACCGTCCACCAGCCCGTCGCCTCGATCGTTTCCGCCGCCGTACGCAATCTTTTCGAGGCCTTGGCCACACCCAACTCCACCCCCATTCACGAGGATTACGTCTTTTCACCCGACCTGGTCGTGCGTGGAACGACCGCGCACGCACACTAAAGCCCTGATCAGACAGGTTCGCTCTCCGAGAATGGCTTGACAATCATTCTCACTAGGTCAGAGAATGATTCTCATGTCGAAAAGAATCCTCGCCGCCGCATGTGCGGCAGCTACAGCGCTCGCTCTGTCCGCTTGTTCCCCCTCCGCCTCGACCGGTGGCAAGACCAGCACGGACGGCACCCTGACCATCATGGCTTCCTTCTACCCCCTGAAGTACCTGGCCGAGAAGGTTGGCGGTGAGCATGTCACCGTCACGTCGCTGACCCCGGACGGTGCCGAGCCCCACGACCTTGAACTCTCGCCCAAGATGGTCGACTCCCTGGCCTCCGCTGACGCGGTGGTCTACCTGGCCGGCTTCCAGGGCGCGGTCGATGAAGCCATCGAGCAGCACGCTCCAAAGACCGTCATCGACGTGTCCTCCGCCGCCCAGCTGGTTGCGATCGACTCGACGTCCAACCATCCGGGCGAGGACGAGGGCACCGACGAGGCCCAGTCCGGCGAAGCCCAGTCTGGGGAGGCCGCCGACCACGATCATGAGCACGCCGACGGCGATCACGAGCATGCTGATCACGATCACGCCGACCACGACCACCACCACGACATGAGCATGGACCCGCACTTCTGGCTCGACCCGGCGCGTATGGCCAATGCCGCAACCCTGGTGGGCGACAAGCTCGCTGAGGCTGATCCGACCAACGCCGAGACCTACAAGGCCAACGCAAAGGCCCTGAACGAGGAACTCACCTCCCTGGGCGACAACCTCGTCGCGAAGACCTCGACCTGCCAGATTAAGACCTTCGTCACCGCGCACACCGCCTTCGGCTACCTCGCTGACCGCACCGGCCTGACCCAGGTGGGCATCTCGGGCCTCGACCCTGAGTCCTCCCCCTCCCCCGCACGTCTGGCCGAGATTGGCAAGATTGCCAAGGACCAGGGTGTGACGACCATCTTCACCGAGGCCCTCATTGACCCCAAGGTCGCGCAGACCCTGGCCGATGACCTCGGAATCTCCACGGCCGTCCTGGATCCGATCGAGTCCCAGACCGACTCTTCCAAGGACTACGCCGCGGTCATGAACGACAACATTGACGCCCTGACGAAAGCCAACAACTGCCAGTGATCACGACTGACACCACCACGACGGCGGGAGCCTCCCAGGCGGAGGCGACCGCCGTCGTGCGTCTCGATAATCTGCATGTGGCCTGGGATACGGACCTGATCCTTCACGGGATCTCCCTGTCCATTCCCGCCGGCCAGACCGTTGCCATCACCGGTTCGAACGGGTCAGGCAAGTCCACGACACTCAAGGCCATCCTGGGCACCGCCCCCATCACGAGCGGTGATGCCCTCCTCTTCGGCCGCTCGATCACCGCCCGAGGCCGCGTGCCCTGGAAGAAGATCGGCTACGTGCCCCAGCGCATCTCTTCGGGAGGCGCCATCAGTGCCAGCGCAATTGAGGTCGTGCGCTCCGGTCTCCTTGGCCCGACACGCCTGTGGGCATTGCCCGGCGACACTGCCCGCGCGATGGAGGCGCTTGAGCGCGTCGGCATGGCCCACCGCGCCCACTCCCCCATGAATATCCTGTCGGGCGGCCAGGCTCAGCGCGTCCTCATCGCGCGCGCCCTCGTGCGCCGTCCCGAACTCCTCATCATGGATGAACCGATGGCCGGGATCGACGCCGCCTCCCGCGCGCGCCTGGCGTCAATCGTCACCGACGCGAAGGCAGAGGGTACGACGATCCTCATCGTCCTGCACGAGCTGGGCGAACTCGGCCCCCTCCTCGACCGCGAGCTGCACATCAGTGCCGGTCACGTCTCCTACGACGGTCCTCCCCATATTGAGGATGACCACGAACAGCACCACGGAGGAGGCGACCACTGCCATCCCTCTGAGGCCACCACCTCCACACAGGGCGACCGAGGCCTCGTCAGCGGAATCTGGACGGGAGAGACGCATGATTGACGCCGTGACCACCCTTCTTTCTTCCCAGATGATGCAGCGTTCCCTCCTGGCGGCGCTCGTTGTCGGGCTGACCGCGCCGATCATCGGCACGTATCTGGTACACCGCAAGCTCGCGATGCTCGGCGACGGCATCGGGCACATTTCTCTGACCGGTGTTGCGCTCGGCTGGCTGGTCGGCACGTTCGCGAACGTATCCCCGGCAGACTCGTGGGCCGTCCCGGGCGCGGTGATCATCTCCCTGCTGGGCGCGATCATGATTGAGCTGGTCCGCCAGAGCGGACGCACGTCGGGCGACACTGCGCTGGCGATGCTTTTTTACGGCGGTATCGCGGGAGGCGTGCTGCTCATCGGCCTGGCGGGCGGCACATCCGCCCAGCTCAACTCCTATCTCTTCGGATCGATCTCGACCGTGCGCTGGAGCGACATCTCGCTCATTACGCTCCTGGGACTCGCGATCATCGTGCTCGGCGTGGGCCTGGCACCCGCCCTCTTCTCCGTGACCAACGACGAGGACTTTGCGCGTTCAACGGGTCTGCCCGTGCGCACGCTTTCCCTCCTCATCGCGATTTTGTCGGCCCTGACCGTGGCGGTCGCAATGCGCGTCGTCGGCTCGCTCCTAGTGAGCGCGCTCATGGTCATTCCCGTTGCAATCGCGCAGCTGGGGGCACGCTCATTCCGCTCAACCATGGGCATCGCCATGGTGCTCGGCGTCCTCATCTGCACCTGCGGCCTGTCCCTGACCTACTTTATCGACCTGTCCCCCGGCGCGACCATCGTTGTCGGTGCCATCGGACTGTACGCGGTCGGGTTTATGATCAGGGCAGTCGTGGACCGCATTCGCCGGGTGCGTCGGCTGCGCATGGCTCGCACGCACAACCAGCACCCCGAGCAGGCGGTCACCCACTAAATTCGCCACCACGTAAGGACCACACATGCAGCGCATGACCAAGCAACGCCAGGCCGTCTTGGACGAGCTGACGCGCGTGACTGATTTCCGCAGCGCCCAGCAGATCTTCGAGGACCTGCACTCCCAGGGCCATCGCGTGGGCCTTGCGACGGTCTACCGCTCACTGCAGGGACTCGCCGAGGACGGGCGCGTCGATACGCTGCGTTCCTCCGACGGCGAGTCCCTGTATCGCACCTGCACGAGCAACCATCATCACCACCACCTGGTGTGTCGCGATTGCGGCTTCACCGAAGAGATCGAGCAGTCTCAGATCGAGTCGTGGGTGACCAGCGTCGCGCGGGCTCACGGATTCGCGGGCGTCGAGCATTCCCTGGAACTCTTCGGCACCTGTTCCTCGTGCCAGGCCAAGGCCGCCACGCACTAGGGGTGCCCGGGCGGCAGCAGGGGATTCCCTCCACACTGATCGATAGGTTAGGATAGCCTACGTTTTATTACGCATCCGATGGAGGACTCGTGCACACCGCAGGAATCGACAACATGGTCCCGGAATTCGCCCGCGAGGGGATCTTCCTCTTCGTCTTTCTGTTCGGGGTTGTTTTCTTCCGCGCCCAGTCAACCTACTGGCTCGCGCGCGGCGTCGCCTCCGGCGCGATGCGTGCCTCGGGACGCACCGGATTCCTGGGGGCCATGGCCCGCTGGTTTGACGGCCCGGTTCCCCGCAAGGGCGCGGCCATGCTCGACAAGTGGGGCATTATCGCAATCCCCCTGTGTTTTCTGACGGTCGGCATTCAGACCGCGGTGAACGCGGGCGCGGGCCTGGTGCGCATGCGCTGGAGCACCTACACGTTCGCAATGATCCCCGGGTGCATTCTGTGGGCGCTGCTCTACGGCCTCGGCATGCTTGCGGTGTTCGCCGCGGCGGTCCGAGCGATTGCCGGATCCCCGTGGGGGTGGGCAGGCCTGGCGCTCATCATTGGTCTCATCACCGCCAAGGTCGTGTGGGGCCACCGTAAGCGCGCCGCCGCCGACCACTCATTGGCCAAGGACCGCAACTAAGACTGCGCGACGCGATCAATCGCCCCGCCGAAGCGGCGATCACGTCCCGCGAACTCCTCCAGGCAGCCCCACAGCTCCTCGCGGTCGAATGCGGGCCAGGGAGTATCGACGAACATCATCTCCGCGTAGGCCATCTGCCACAGCAGATAGTTGGACAGGCGCTGCTCCCCCGACGTGCGGATCATAAGGTCCACATCGGGGACGTCGGGCAGGTACAGGTGGCGCGCGAAGGTCTTTTCGTTGACGCCGCGCGGACTCAGGCGTCCCGCAGCCACACCCTCGGCGATGGATCGCGCGGCGTCGGCCAGCTCGGCGCGCCCACCGTAGTTGACGCACATGATCAGGTCCAGAGTCTTGCAATGAGCGGTCGCTCGGTCAGCCTTTTCCAACGCCTTGATCACGCTCGTCCACAGGCGCGGGCGGCGTCCGCTCCAGCGCACGTGTACGCCCCACTGTGCCAGCTGGCCGGTGCGCCGTGCGAGTACGTCGGAGGCGTAGTTCATGATGAAGGAGACCTCGGCGGGCGACCGCTTCCAATTCTCTGTCGAGAAGGTGTAGACGCTCAGGTAGCGCACGCCCGCGTCGATTGCACCCGCGATGGTGTCCATAAGCGCGTACTCCCCCGCCCGGTGACCCTCGGTGCGGGTCAGGCCGCGCGAGTTCGCCCAGCGCCCGTTTCCGTCCATGATGAGGGCGACGTGCGCGGGGACTTCGCCGCGTCCAAAGGCGGGCGCGTCGACGTGCCACTGGCCGGGTCCCAGCAGGGGTGCCGCGGGATCGCTGGGGGCGCGGTCCATTGGGGTGGGGCGATGGGTGGTCATTGGTGACTCCTGTCGATAACGGTCAGCGAGCGCAAACGCCTCTCAAGATGCCATTGAGTATAGGAGGAGATGAGGCCCGAGGCCTCGGTGCGCGCGTATGCCTCGCAGCGGTCCGCGCGCACCCAGTCACCGCTGAGGAGTTGGCCGAGGAGCGCGACGGTGTCGGGCGCCGGGGAGGATGCGCCGGGCGGGCGGCAGGTGTCGCAGACGGTACCGCCGTCAGGGATCGAGAACGACCCGTGCGGCCCCTGTGCACCGCAGACAGCGCAGTCGAAGCAGGACGGTGCCCAGCCCGCCAGGGCGAGGGCTCGCAGCGTGTAGGAGGTACGGACGAGAGTGGGGTCGTGCCGACCTCGCGCGAGCGCGTTGAGGGCACCGAGGAGCAGCAGGTATTGGGAGTGGGTACCGTCGTGCGCATCGGCAGTCAAGCGCTGCGCGGTTTCGACGACGACGGTTGCCGCCAGGTAGAGGTCGTAGTCGGCGGCGATGGCATCACCGTATTGGGCGATGGACGCAACCTGGGTGAGGGTGTCGAGGGTGCGCCCGATGTAGAGCTGGGCGTCGATGACGGAGAAGGGTTCGACGCGCGCACCGAACTTCGAGGTCGTCTTGCGTACGCCCTTGGCGACGGCGCGGACTTGACCATGTTCGGCAGTGAGCAGGGTGATGATGCGGTCGGCTTCGCCCAGCTTGTGGGTGCGCAGGACGATCGCCTCGTCTCGATAGGACTTCATCACGGACACATTGTGTCACGGGTACGAGGCCGGGGTTACCTCGCGCTCGGGGCGTCGCGATTGGCGAAATTCCTTGTGAAGTGTGGTGTCAGAATCGCCGACAAGTCTATCTGTGGGCGTTGTCAACAAAGTATGAGAAACTGACAGCGTGGTCGGTCTAACACCTTTAAGGTAGTTTTCGAGTAGATAGTTTTCTCGTAAGTGGTATGGTTTACTCGTAACCGTCGAAGGAAGGAAAGATATGGCTCCCCCGATTGATGCCCGTGAAAAGCTTGGCACTGCGCTGCGTCAGGCCCTGACGCAAATGCCGCTGTCAAAGATCTCTGTCAGCGCACTGACACGCGCTGCGGGGGTTACCCGTCAAGCGTTCTACTACCACTTCAGCTCGCTCAACGACCTCAATTCCTGGGTTTTCCGCGAGGAGGTCACAGCTCGTCTGACCACCGGTTCGGGAGAATGGCTTGATGCCATCGAGACGACGATGATGTGGATGCATGAGCATCGTGATGAAACCGCCTCCGCAATGAAGACCATCGAACCGAACGACCTGTGGGCCTTCTTTGCCTCGCACATCCAGGAACTCATCGAGTCTCGCCTGCCCGGCACAGCCACGGCCACCGCGCGCGACGTCGTCGCTCAGCACTTTGCCCTGGCAACCACCGCCCATATGGCCCAGTGGATGCTCTCCGGCCTGGAGGTCAACCCCTCGCTGGCGATCGCTCGCATGCGTGTCCTCATGACCGACCAAACCACCCCGGCTCTGGCGCGCCTGGCACAGTAACGCGGACCTCCCACCGACCGCGCGAAGGTGCACAGCTTGCCCCACCCCGGCCTCGTCCTCATCGACGAGGCCGGGATTCTTTCTACACACCTCCCCCACACTCCCCTGTGACGACAACCCCTGCACCATAACCTGACCACAGAAACAAGGAAGTGTCACAACAACGACCCCACACACCACGCATGACACAGCGAGAAACCTTTACTACAATGCCAAATGTAACTTCTTGATTACGGTCAGAACATGGTGTCAAGACACAAAATGTGCGGCGTATTCAGGTGTAAGAGAGGACACGCTGCCCAAACAGGCAACCGTGTCTAGGCGCAGGATCTAGCGGTTCCGCATTCTGACATGTACAGTTCGCACGTAACCTCTCTCTTACCGCTGACGAGGACTTCAGATGCCCCACACCGATGCCAAAACGGCACTTGCGCGCGCCTTACGCGACGCGCTGACAACCACCCCCCTGTCTAAGGTGACAGTCTCCGGTCTCACGCGCTCCGCCGGCGTGACCCGTCAGGCTTTTTATTATCATTTCTCCGACATCCGCGACCTGACCGTATGGGTCTTTAAGCGCGAGGTCGGCAACCAGGTCGCCACCCACTCCACCTACGACGAATGGTCCGACGGGCTGCTCGCCATGCTCGTGTGGATGCAGTCCCACCCGGAGGAGACCCGCTCGGTCCTCTCCTCGCTCGGCATGGAGGAAATCCAGATCTTCCTCCACAAGCAGCTGCACTCCGTCATGGAACCCATCGTCGACGAACTGAGCCAAGGCCTGCGAGTCACCGAGGGCGACCGCATGTTCATCGCCGACCACTTCACGCTCTGCGTGCTCGGGCACGTCAGCCAGTGGCTGTCTTCCGGCATGACTTCCGACCCCTATATCCTCACAGAGAGGATCTCCCGCATCCTCGACGGCCAGGTGCCACACGCGCTGACGACATTCGCGCAGAAGCCGACCATGACCTCGGCACGCGCCTGACGCGCAGCAAAACACCGGCCTCGCCCATTGGGACGAGGCCGGTGTTTCCTATGTCGACGCGCTCAGCGCAGGGCGCGGTTGACCGCCGAAATAACAGCCTTGTACGAGGCACGCGTGATCGAGGAGTCGATACCGACACCCCACACGATCTGGCCATCCACGGCCGCCTCCACGTAGGCGGCGGCGCGCGCGTCGCGGCCCTGGCTCATCGCATGCTCGGAGTAGTCGAGGATACGCACGTCCAGGTCGAACTCGTGCAGCGCCGAGACGAAGGCGTCGATCGGACCCGTACCCACCGCCTGGACCTTCACGGACTCGCCACCGTCGATGAGCGTCGCATTGAGTTCGACGTGCTCATCATCGATAGAAGACACCTGCGAAGAGCGCATTTCGAAACGGCCCCACGGCTCCAGGCCGGGAGCGGCGCTGGTGGGCAGGTACTCGTCCGCGAAGATCTTCCACAGCGTCGCCGCGTTGATCTCGCCGCCATAGGTGTCCGTGTGACGCTGAACGATGCGGGAGAACTCCACCTGCAGGCGACGCGGAAGCTCCAGGGAGTGCGCGGTCGACATGAGGTAGGCGACGCCCCCCTTGCCGGACTGCGAATTCACGCGCACCACGGCCTCGTAGGAGCGGCCCACGTCGTGCGGGTCGATCGGCAGGTAGGGCAGCTCCCACACGACAGCGTTCTCGTCGCCGCCGGCCGCATCCACCTTCGTCTTGCGGGCCGCGAAACCCTTCTTAATCGCGTCCTGGTGCGAGCCGGAGAAACTCGTGTAGACGAGGTCGCCGACGTAGGGGGCGCGCGGAGAGGTCTCCATCTGCGTGCAGTACTCGACCGTCCGACGGATCGCGTCCACGTCCGAGAAGTCGATGCCCGGATCAATGCCCTGGCTGAACAGGTTCAGACCCAGCGTCACCAGGTCGACGTTCCCGGTGCGCTCGCCCTGGCCCAGCAGGCAGCCCTCGATGCGATCCGCTCCCGCCAGGAGTGCCAGCTCCGCCGTGGCCACGCCGGTGCCTCGGTCGTTGTGGGGGTGAACGGACAGAGCGATGTACTCGCGGCGGCTCAGGTTGCGGCTCATCCACTCGATCTGGTCGGCGAAGACATTCGGCGTTGCGCGCTCGACCGTGGAGGGCAGGTTCAGGACGATCTCGCGCCCCTCGCCCGGCTCCCACACATCCATGATCGACTCGCACACCTCGAGGGCGAAGTCCAGCTCCGTGTCGACAAAAATCTCCGGGGAGTACTCGAAGCCAAAAATCGTCTCGTCCCCGAGGCGCTTCTCTGCCTGGGCGATGACCTCGCGCGCACCGAACTGGGCCAGTTCAATCGTCTGCGCCTTGTCCGCACGGAAGACCACTTCGCGGAACACGGGGGCGGTCGCGTTGTACAGGTGAACGGTAACGCGCGGGAAGCCGACCATGGCCTCGACAGTGCGCTCGATCAGCTCGGGGCGCGACTGGGTCAGCACCGAGATCGTGACGTCCTCGGGCACCGCGTCATCCTCGATCAGCGAACGCACGAAGTCAAAATCGGTCTGCGAGGCCGAGGGGAAACCGATCTCGATCTCCTTGTAGCCCAGCTTGATGAGCAGGTCGAACATGTGGCGCTTGCGAGCCGGGTCCATCGGCTCAATGAGGGCTTGGTTGCCATCGCGCAGGTCGGTGGACATCCAGCGCGGCGCCTTCGTGATGCGCTTGGAGGGCCACTGGCGATCCGGCAGGTCCACGGGATTCGTGTCGAGGAACGCCCGATACTTACGAATCGGCATGCGCGAGCCGGAGGGGACGGGAACAGCGGATGTAGTCTTCACGCTTCGTAGTCTATCGACGAGGCAGGGAACGCGAGCAGACGCTGCGCATACTGGACGTGAGATGCGGCGCGCTCCCCCTTCCAGCACTGACAAAGAAAAACACTCAAAAATGCGTGCGCCCCCGCCTTCATATGTCATGATAATTGGGTCCATTGTCCCACTCACTGACGCGCGGAGCAGCCATGACTTCTCTCTTGTTAGCCCAATCCTTTACCCCGTCGACGACGGCAGTCGCGGGGAATGTCTTCCTGACAGCCGTCGTCGGGCTTCTTCCGCTCGTCGTCTTCTTCGTCCTCATGGGGGTCTTCAAGGTCGCCACCCACTGGTGTTCGATCATCTCCCTGGTGCTGTCCTTGGGCATCGCGGTCTTCGCCTTCAAAATGCCCGTCGGCATGGCTCTCCTGTCCGGCACGCAGGGCGCCGCGATGGGCTTCATGCCGATCATCTACATCATCATCGCGGCCGTGTGGCTCTACAACCTCACCGAGAAGTCCGGACGCAGCTCCGACCTGAAGGCCGTCTTTAATACGATCGGCCGCGGCGACCAGCGCGCCCAGGCCCTCATCGTCGCCTGGTGTTTCTGTGGCCTGCTCGAGGGCCTGGCCGGCTTCGGCGCGCCCGTGGCCATCACCTGCGCCATGCTCGTGACCCTGGGCGTCCCGAAGATCAAGGCAGCCGTCGTCACCGTCGTCGGCAACGCCATCAACGTCGGCTTCGGCGCTATGGCCATCCCCACGACGACCGCCGGCAAGCTCGGTGGCGCTGAACCCGTCATCGTCGCAGGCGACATGGGCCACCTGACCTGGATCTTCTGTCTGTTCATTCCGTTCCTGATGCTGTTCATCCTGGACGGCGGGCGCGGCGTGCGCCAGCTCTGGCCCCTCGCCCTCGTCGCGGGTGCCGCAGCCGGCGTCGGCCACTTCTTCACCCCCTCCGTTTCCTACGAGCTGACCGCGGTCGTCGCCTCCCTCCTCGGCTTCGCCGCCTGCTATGTCTTCCTCCTCTTCTGGGGTCCCACGACCCCCGAGGAATTCGCCACGACGACCGACGAATCCGACAAGCCCACCGGGTCGCGCATCGGCCTGGCCCTGCTGCCCTACGTCCTCGTCGTCGTCATCATTGCGATCACGAAGCTAGCCAAGCCCGTCGCTGCTTTCTTCTCCTCCACGGATGTCAAGATCCACTGGCCCGGCGTCTACGGCAACCTGCTGACCGCCGACGGTACCCCCTCAAGCGCCGCGATCTACTCGCTGTCGATCCTGTCCAACCCCGGCACCTGGATCTTCGTCACCGGCATCATCGTCGCCATCGTGTACGGCACGAACTCCTCGAACGGTCGCTTCCAGACCTCCGTGGGTGAGATGTTCACGGTCCTGCCGCGCACCATCTACTCGCTGCGCATGGCGATCCTGACGATTGCCTCTGTCATGGCGCTGGCCTTCGTCATGAACTTCTCGGGCCAGACCACCTCCATCGGTGCCGCCCTGGCGACGACGGGTGCTGCTTTCGCCTTCCTCTCCCCCATCCTGGGCTGGATCGGCACGGCCGTCGCCGGCTCCGCGACCTCGGCGGGCGCGCTCTTCGCGAACCTGCAGTCCACCGCTGCTGCGGGTGCGGGCCTCGACCCGTCCATCCTGCTGGCCGCCAACACCATCGGCGGTGGCATCGGCAAGATCGTGTCCCCGCAAAACCTGGCGATTGCCGCTACCTCCGTCGATTCGGAGGGTTCGGACGCGGAGATCCTCAAGAAGGCCGCTCCGTACTCAATTGGCCTGCTCCTGGTGCTGTGCGTCCTGGTGTTCGTCGCCTCCCAGGGGTGGCTGGGTTCCTACATGCCGCACTAATTCCCGTCATTGTGTGCGGTGGGGCCCGGCAGACGCGCGTCTGCCGGGCCCCACCCTATTTGCGTGCACGTTGCGCGCCCTTGTAGCCTCGACGCACTGAATGCCGCAACGACGCCCGTTGCATCCCTCCGTCAGGAAGGCCCTCCGATGAAGATTCCCCTGCGTTTACTGACCGCGTTCGCAGCAGTCGCGGCTCTCACCACCGCCTGCAACCCCTTCGGCTCACCATCCTCACGTGAGCGCCTCCCCGAGGATCCCCGCTTCGCGGAATTCATCTACAAGACCGACGGGGAGATCAAGGTCCAGGAGCGCACCGATTCCTTCAACGTGCGCATGCCCACCCTGGGTGCGACCGAGGGACACGTCGCGGCGGCCAACTTCCCTGAGGGACGCGGACTGCCCTCCCCCGACCACCACTTCTGGGTGACCGGCGTCGCCACCGTTGCTCCCGAGTCAATCCAGAAGCTCAGCGAGGGCGCCACCGGTAACAACACCCTGCTGCCCGGCATCTACCCAGGCCTCTACCAGTACGTCCCCCAGGACTGCCACTTCGTCACAATCCCCGCCGACCACGCAAACACCGTCCTCCAGACAAAAGCGAACGGTATCTACTCGGACTGGGGGTCGTTCACCATCACCGACTTTGCGGCCTCCGCGGACTGCAACCTCATTATCGTCACCGGTGAGGGCACCACCGGCTAGCGGCCGCACACGCCCCGATGCTTCGCTGGCGTTACCCCGCCGCTTCCCGAAAAGCCGAGCCACTCCCCCGAGAACCCAGCCCGGGCCTCGTCCATGAACCACCATGAACGAGGCCCGGGTTTCCCTGTGAGGGCACGCGACGATAAAGAAACGATAAACGCAAGGCCAACCTATTCTAAGTCGGGTTCCAGAGGTCCCAGACTCCCCTCCCAAAGTGCATTTTTCAGGTTTCCTTTGTCCTGACTTTTCCGCGACATTACGCCACTTGCGGAAGATCCCCACCGAAGCCCCCTCACAATTGGTCTCCCAGGACCTCGGACCCAGCCATACTGATGAGCGACAGCACCCACGAGGAAGGATCCCCAGTGCGTATCGCTCTCTTTTCCACCTGCCTGGCTGACGTCATGTTCCCCCAGGCTGCCCAGGCGACAGTAACGCTGCTCGAGCGCCTCGGCCACGAAGTCGTCTTCCCTGAAGACCAGGTGTGCTGCGGACAGATGCACGCCAACACCGGCTACTTCGAAGACGCAGCCAAGATCACCCGCAACCACGTCAAGACCTTCGAGCCCGTGCTCGACGGCCAGTGGGACGCCATCGTCGTCCCCTCCGGCTCCTGCACCGGTGCAGCGCGCCACGAGCAGAAGGTCGTCGCCGAGCACGTGGGCGACCACGAGCTGGCCAAGAAGTCCCAGCTCATCGCCCAGCACACCTACGACCTGACCGAGCTGATCACCGACGTCCTCGGCCTGGAAGACGTGGGAGCCTACTTCCCCCACACCGTCACCTACCACCCGACGTGCCACTCGCTGCGTATCGCCAAGGTCGGCGACCGCCCCTACCGCCTCCTGCGGGCCGTCGAAGGCCTGACCCTCGTCGACCTGCCCGACGCCGAGGTCTGCTGCGGTTTCGGCGGCACCTTCGCCATGAAGAACTCCGAGACCTCCACCTCGATGCTCGCGGACAAGGTCACCAACGTCATGTCCACGCGCGCCGAGGTCCTCGTCATGGGCGACTACTCCTGCCTCATGCACGTCGGCGGCGGCCTCTCGCGCCTCAACTCGGGCATCCGCCCCATGCACCTCGCCGAAATCCTGGCATCCACCAAGGACCAGCCCTTCGAGGGCAACATCTCCTTCGCACCCGAAAGCGCACAGGTGATCTGACATGACCGCAACCTTCATCGGAATGCCCTCCGCCCCCGAGACCCACACCGGCGGCTGGCGCACCACCGTCACCATCCCCGAGGACACCCTCCGCTGGGGCCCCACCTTCCCCGAGGGCGCCCACAAGACGCTGGCCAACACCCAGATGCGCCGCAACCTGGGCCACGCCACCCGCACCATCCGCTCCAAGCGCGCCCAGCGCGTCGCCGAAATGCCGGACTGGGAGAACCTGCGCAGCGCCGCCGAAGCCGTCAAGTTCGAGGTCGCCTCCCGCATGCCCGAGCTGCTTGAGGAATTCGAGCGCAACGTGACCGCCCGCGGCGGCATCGTCCACTGGGCGCGCGACAAGCACGAGGCCAACCGCATCGTCGCGGACATCATCAAATCCAAGGGCGTTGACGAGGTCGTCAAGGTCAAGTCCATGGCCACCCAGGAGACCAACCTCAACGAGTACCTGAAGGAAGAGGGCATCAGCGCTCGCGAGACCGACCTCGCCGAGATGATCGTCCAGCTGGCCGACGACATGCCCAGCCACATCGTGGTCCCCGCGATCCACCGCAACCGCTCCGAGGTCCGCGGTATCTTCCTGGATCGCATGGAGGACGCGCCCCGTGACCTCTCCGACGACCCGACCGAACTGACGGCCGCCGCCCGCGCCCACCTGCGTAAGAAGTTCCTGCACGCCAAGGTCGCCGTGTCCGGCACAAACATGGGCATCGCAGAAACCGGCACCGTCTCCATCTTCGAGTCCGAGGGCAACGGCCGCATGTGCCTGACCCTGCCCGACACGCTCATCACTCTGATGGGCATCGAGAAGCTGGTCCCCCGCTTCCAGGACGTGGAGATCTTCTCCCAGCTGCTCCCCCGCTCCGCGACCGGCGAGCGCATGAACCCCTACACCTCCATGTGGACGGGCGTCACCCCCGGCGACGGCCCCCAGGAATTCCACCTGATCCTCATGGACAACGGCCGCACCAAGGTCCTCGCCGACCCGATCGGCCGCCAGGCCCTCGCCTGCATCCGCTGCGGCTCGTGCATGAACATCTGCCCGGTCTACCAGCATACCTCCGGCCACGCCTACGGCTCCGTCTACCCGGGTCCCATCGGCGCGATCCTGACCCCGCAGCTCACCCAGGGCCTCGCTGAGGACGATCCGGTGCACACCCTGCCTTTCGCCTCCTCCCTGTGTGGCGCGTGTGGCGAGGTCTGCCCCGTCAAGATCGACATCCCGACGATCCTCATCCACATGCGCGCGCGCACGGTTGATGTCAAGCGCAACCTCGTGCCCGACGTGTGGGACCTCGCGCTGGGCGTGGCCACGCCCGTCATGTCGAACTCGACGCTGTGGAAGATGGCAGGCACCGGCACGAAGGCCACCCGCTTGTTCGCCAAGAAGGGTGCCATCGGTGCACTGCCGTTCCCGGCCTCGCTGTGGACGCGCGCACGCGACCTGCCGGTCGCCCCGAAGGAAACCTTCCGCGAGTGGTGGAAGCGCACCCACAAGGACTCCGACGCCAACGCGCCGCGCACGGACCGCCCCGCTACGGGACTCCCGCTCGCTTCCGAACACGGCATGACCACCAACACGACCCCGAAGGAGGCGTGACATGAGCACCACCACCATGGACGCGAAGACCGCGATCCTGGCTCGCGCACGCGACGCCATCTCTCGTTCCCAGCAGGACCGTCCGGTGCGTCCGATCCCCCGCGACTACATCCGCTCCACCGAGCACGCGCCCGGTTCGCAGGCCGTCATCGAGGAAATGATCGAGAAGCTCGAGGACTACTCGGCGAAAGTCGTCGTGGTCTCCAAGGAGTCCGAGGTCGCCGACGCGATCTCGACCTTCCTGGCCGACCAGAAGGCCACCTCCGTCGTCGTGCCGACCGGCCTGGATGAGGCCTTCAAGAAGGCCGCCGCCCGCGACGGCCGCACGGTCCGCGAGGACAGCCGCGAGCAGGCCATCCCGACGCTGGAGCTCGACGAGATCGACGCCGTCGTCACACGCTGCCGCGTCGCGATCTCTATCTCCGGCACCATCATTCTCGACGGTGAGCCCGACCAGGGTCGCCGCGCGATCTCGCTCGTGCCCGACACACACGTCGTCGTCCTCAAGGCCGCCGACATCGTCCCCACGGTCCCCCAGGCGGTGGACATCCTCGGCAAGAACCCGACCCGTCCCATGACCTGGATCGCCGGCGGTTCGGCAACCTCCGACATCGAACTGGTCCGCGTCAACGGCGTGCACGGCCCCCGCTTCCTGCGAGTCGTCATCGTCAAGTGATCTGATCACAATACAGCGGTGCCCGGCTGCCATTCGGTAGCCGGGCACCGCGTTATGCCTTCTTCGTGAGTTGTTCTGTCCCGGGGCATGGCAGCTCGGCCCTTCTGAGGACCACAACACGAGGCCACAAAAACCCAGCAGAAGGCAACTCCCAGAAGACACCCACGTCCCCGGCAACCGCCACAACTGCCAGAAGCACGGGGGCACTACACCCGATCAGAAGAGGTGCATTGCCTACGGATCGGGTGCAGCGCCCCAACACACAAGAACAAACGCGGAACTGGCACACTGAACCACTCACCGCTACAACCAGACCGGGCACAGGGCGCCGAGCCGGTAATGATGACCCCGTCAGCGCAGGTAGTGTCCCGTCACCGAGGCCTCGCTGGCTGCAATATCGGTCGGCGTCCCCTGTGCGACGATGCGGCCGCCCTCAATTCCGCCACCCGGCCCCATGTCGATGACCCAGTCGGCGCAACGGATCAAGTCCAGGTCGTGCTCGATGACGAGGACGGTCGCTCCACGCTCGATGAGGCGCTGCAATACGTCGATGAGGACCTGCACGTCGTCCGGGTGCAGGCCAATCGTCGGCTCGTCGAAGACAAACAGCGTCCCGTCTTGGCGGCGTCCCATTTCCGAGGCCAACTTGAGCCTCTGCGCCTCGCCGCCTGACAGGGCGGGCGTCGATTCCCCCAGCGTCAGGTATCCCAGGCCGAGGCCAGACAGGGTCTCGAGGAGAGCGCCCGCTTTCTTGAGTCCGCGCACGGCCACCCGGGCCTCGTCCACGCTCATCGCCAGAATGTCCGGCAATGAGAGCCCATCGCGGCGGATCTGCGACGCCTGCGCGCCGTAGCGGCTCCCCCGACACTCGGTGCACTCGATGTCCACGTCGGGCAAAAATTGCACGTCCAGGGTGATCTGCCCGGTCCCGTCACACGTGGGACAGCGCAGCGAACCCGTGTTGTAGGAGAACGCGCCCGCCTTCAGGCCGGCGGCTGTCGCCTCCTCGGTGCGAGCAAACGCGCGGCGCAGCTCGTCCAACACCCCGGAATACGTGGCCACGGTCGAGCGCACGTTCACTCCGATCGGCGTCGCGTCGATCAAATTCACCCGTGAGATACCGGCGGCATCCACATCGCGCACGTGCGCGGGCAAAGGCTCACCAGCAAGGCGCGCACGCAGCGCGGGAACCAGCGACTCAAGGACGAGTGTCGTCTTACCCGACCCACTGACACCAGTGACGGCCGTCAACGAACCCAGCGGAATATCCACGCTCAGGGGCCGCACCGTGTGGATCTGGTCGGTCTCCAGGTGAAGCGCACCGCGCCCATCGATATCCGTGCCCTGATCCGACTCCCCCGCGACACGCTCAACCCGACGCAGCCCAGCCATGTACGGGCCGATGCGGGAGGCGGGGGCGTGGGAGGCCTCGTCGATGGGACCCTGGAAGATGACGCGACCACCGTCCGCTCCCGCTCCGGGTCCGATCTCGATGAGGTGGTCGGCGGCCCCCAGGACCCGCGTGTCGTGGTCGACGACGACAGCGGAATTCCCGTCGGCGAGGAGTTCCCGGATGATCGCCAGGACGCCGTCGACGTTGGAGGGGTGCAGGCCTATGGTCGGCTCGTCGAGCACGTAGAGGACGCCGGTCGTCCGGTTGCGTACGGCACGGGCGAGCTGCACGCGCTGACGCTCGCCGTTGGACAGCGTCGAGGACGCGCGGTCGAGAGACAGGTAGGACAGGCCGAGCTGCACGAGGCGATCCATCGGCTCGGTCATCTCGTCGACGATAACGCGGGCCATGGGTGCCACTTCCTCCGGGACGAGGCCGGGGACGCGCTGGACCCACTCGCGCAGCTCCGTGAGCGTGAGGCGCGAGGCCTCGCCCAGGTCGATGTCCTCGATCAGCGTGGAGCGTACACGTTCCCCCAGGCGCGTGCCGTCGCACGCGGGGCATGTGCGGGTGATGAGGTATTTTTCCACGCGGGCGAGGGCCTTCTCATCTTTCGCCTTCGACAAGGCGTTTTCGACCGTGGCGACCGCGTTGAAGTAGGTGAAGTCCAGCTCCGCGCCACCGGTCTTGGTGGCGACGACGATGTGACGTTTCTCGGCGGGTCCCTCGTAGACGATCGTCTTCTCCGCATCGCTCAGGTCCCGGAAGGGCACGTTCGTGCGCACGCCCATTTCGCGGGCGACGTCCTTCATGAGCTTCCACATGAGGGACCCCCACGGGGAAACCGCGCCCTCGTCAATAGTGAGGGATTCATCGGGCACGAGGGACGCTCGGTTGACGACGCGCTGGACGCCCGTCCCCTCACACACCGGGCATGCACCGCCCGAGTTGAAGGCCATCTCCTCAGCACCGAGGCCGTAGAAGGAGTCCGCACACTGCGGGCACGTGAGAGGAACCTCCAGGGCGACGTTTCGCGAGGGAGGGACGCGGTGCCCATTCGGACACAGGTAGGAACCCGCGCGTGAGAACAGGAGGCGCAGGTGGTTGAGCAGCTCCGTCGCCGTACCGAAGGTGGAGCGCACGTCGGGTACACCTGGGCGCTGGCGCAGCGCGAGCGCGGCAGGTACGTGCGCCACCTCGTCGACCGAGGCCTTGGCCGCCTGGGAGATACGCCTGCGCGTGTAGGTCGCCAGGGACTCCAGGTAGCGCCGCGACCCCTCCGCGTAGAGCGTGCCCAGGGCCAAGGAGGACTTGCCCGACCCGGACACGCCCGCGACCGCGACGAATTCGTTCAGGGGAACGTCAACGTCCACGTTCTTCAAGTTGTGGACACGGGCACCGCGCACGCGGATGACGCTGGGCATGTCAGAAGCCCAATCGTCCCAGCATCTTCGGGTCGGACTGCCAGTCCTTCGCGGTGCGCACGTGCAGGTCGAGGTACACGCGCCGTCCCAGCAGCTCCTCAATGCGTGCGCGGGCCTGGGTGCCGATCTGCTTGAGGCGGCTTCCCTTGCGGCCGATGATGATGGCCTTCTGGGAGTCGCGCTCGACGTAGACGTTCACGTGGATGTCGAGCATGGGCGGGCGGTCGTCGCCCTCGCGGCGCGGCCTCTCGATGATTTCCTCGACCTGGACGGCCAGGGAGTGCGGCAGCTCGTCGCGCACGCCCTCCAGGGCGGCCTCGCGGATGAACTCGGCGATGAGGGTGTCGCGCGACTCGTCGGTAACGTCGCCCTCGGGGTAGAGCGGCGGAGACAGCGGCACAGTCTCGGCGAGCACCTCGCGCAGGTGGTCGATGCCCTTGCCCTCCACGGAGGAGACGGGGACGATGGCGGCCCACTCCCCCAGCTTCTCGATGGACAGGAGGTGCTTCATGACGCGCTCGCGCGGCACGGCGTCGCACTTGGTCGCGACGGCGATGATCGGGCGCTTGATACCGCGCAGCTCGCGGGCGATGAACTGGTCACCGGGGCCGATGCGCTGGTCGGCGGGCAGACAGAAGAGCACGACGTCGACCTCGGAGAGGGCCTCGCGCACCATGTCGTTGAGTCGCTTGCCCAGCAGCGTGCGCGGGCGGTGGTATCCGGGGGTGTCCACGAGTACCAGCTGGTAGTTTTCCCCGTGCACGATGCCGCGGATGTTGTGGCGCGTCGTCTCGGGACGGCCAGAGGTGATCGCTATCTTGCGCCCGACCAGCGCGTTCGTCAGGGTCGACTTGCCGACGTTGGGGCGCCCGACGATCGAAACGAATCCGGCGCGGAAGTCCTCCGGGAAGTCCGGCATCTCGATGGTCGCGGCCGCGTCCTCGCGCAGGGACGCGAGCGAGGTTAGTGCCTCGAAGGCATTAAGATCGGCGTCCTCCTCGTCCTGAAGGCCCTCGAGGTCGTCGTTGTCCTCGTCCTCCTCAAAGTCCTCAGAGCCGTCAGAGTCCTCAGATTCCTCGGAGCCCGCGTCGTCGCCGGACTCAGCCCCGGCCTCGTCCGAGGTTTCGCCGAGGCCGGCCACGATCTGCGCGCGAGCGTCGGCTTCCGGGTCAGCGGCGTCGGGTGCCACCTCGATGCGCGCGTCCCCGAAGGCGTTGGGGCCGGCCATGAGTTCGTCGTCGGAGGGGAATCGCATGTCAGTTGTCCTTGTCGTCG
>ERZ773001.179-NODE-179-length-27381-cov-5.21196_pt1 | contig 27381 bp, 20 predicted proteins | sample MGYA00511673_ERZ773001 | MGnify/ENA primary metagenome ERZ773001 (study PRJEB29015, sample SAMEA2738091) | human oral metagenome | biome: human oral; feature: human-associated habitat; material: saliva | place: China | collected 2162 ... | reverse complement strand
ATATCGGCGGCCATATGCTGGGGCGTCGTGATCCCGAATTGGAGACGCGCTGGGTGGAGAGCGGCGTCTTTAGCCCGATTATGAGGCTTCACTCATCGAATAATCCCTTTACTCGCAAAGAACCCTGGGTCTTCGATGCGCCGCACTGCGATATCCAAGAGGAATACCTGCGCTTGCGACACCGCCTGGTCGGGTACTTGCATTCCGAGCAGCTTCGCGGACGTGAAGAACTACTCCCTCTGATCCGCCCGATGTATTGGGAACACGACGGGCATGAGCAGTCTTGGGAAGTTCCCAATTGCTTCCGTTTCGGTAGCCAGATGATTGTTGCCCCGGCGACGTCTCCATCTCACGAGGCCACTGGTAAGAGCGTGAGCAATGTGTGGTTGCCTGAGGGGACCTGGGTTGATTTGATGGCGAATCTCGCCTACGCGGGAGATCGAAAGATTGCTTGCTGGTCCGATCTAGGTCGAACTCCGGTTTTTGCTCGGGCGGGAAGTGTTATTCCCCTGTGCGGGCGCGCGGCGAAGCCTGAATCGGACGGTGTTCTTGGGGCCTTGGGACGCCAATCATATGTCGGGGTAGAGAATCCTGATGTTCTTGAGATCTTGGTTGTCACAGGTGCCGATGTCGATTACGAATTGGTCGAAGACCGTGACAGTGATGAGAGCCTCGTTCGAACAAAGATTCACTGGAATGATGATGAGGGAATCTTGCGAGTCGAGGCAGCCGTGGGGGATTTGGATTCTCTACCTCAACAGCGAGAACTCTCGCTTCGTCTTCTCGGCCCGAACACACGCGCCGAACTCACAGAGTTGGGGACTTTCCTTCCGGTGCAGGGCGCTCAATTCCGGGTGACCCGCGACGTTATGAGCGAAAAAGACAAGCGTACGCACGAAATTCACCGGATTTTGACACACGCCCGCTGTGAAGTTGAACTTTTGACTCGCTTGGACTCATGCTGGAGCCAAGGGCTTGGCAGCTTCCTTGCAGCTCTTAATCACGAGAATATTCCGAACGATCTGCGCGATGCTTTGACTCAGATTGCCATTGCGTCAGACCTCGAGTGAATGAAGGAGCATCATGTCTTTTGTTGAAATTCATCCCGAGAATCCGCAGAGTCGCCTTGTTGATCGTGTCGTCGATGTCCTCAACACTGGTGGGCTAGTTGCTATACCGACAGATTCGGGTTACGCGCTTGCGTGCGTACTGGGAAATAAATCTGGAATTGATCGTATCCGGGTCATCCGTCGGCTTGACGAGAAACACAACTATTCGCTTCTTTGCGACACTTTTGCGCGCCTAGGTGACTTGGTCATTATGGACAACTCGCAGTTTCGTGCGATGAAGGCCTCGACTCCAGGACCTTACACCTTCATTCTCCCTGGAACTAAGGAAGTTCCCCGAATGACGCTTAACAAGAAGAAGCACACTATCGGTGTGCGTATTCCAGACCACCGCGTTGTTCAAGCAATTCTGTCTGCCCTCGGTCAGCCCTTGGTTGCCTCATCGCTGATTCTTCCGGGGCATAGCGAGGTCATGAGCGATGGCTTTGATGTTGATGACAAGATTGGCTCTCAAGTTGACCTAGTCGTTGTGGCACCGGTCGGCGGTGACGAGGCGACATCGGTCATTGATTACACCGATGGCAGCGCGCGTATCGCCCGGCGCGGAGCCGGAGACTTGAGTTTGTGGGAGTAACAGCACATCTCTTCGGAGCGCATTGTTACCGGAATCGACAGTGAAAACAGATAGCATGAGGGGGTTATGAAAAAACTATCCCTCAAACTGTCGGTCATCTTAGGATTCGCGGTTGTTGCCCTTATCGCTCTTTGCGTGTCTGGGTGGTTCTACTCAGCACACGCACTTCCGCGTACGTCCATAGCGGGGCAATCGATCTCTTCTTTGTCTAAACATCAGGTTGAAGATCAACTGCGCCAGAAGGTTGATTCTGCAAAAGTGACCTTGACTGTTGCAGAACAGACGCGTGAAGTTTCTCTGTCGGACTTGGGAATCGCAGTCGATGTTCCCGCAACCGTAGATGCAGCTTTTTCTGAGAATCAAAATCTCTTTTCGCGCTTTCGTGGTCTCTTCCGCTCGCGTTCGATTACCCCTGTCGTGAACTTTGATCAATCAAAGCTCAATGCTTTCGGTACTGCTTTGACCTCACAGGTCGGAACGCCAATGAGCGACGCTCATCTCAAGGTCAGCGATGACGGTACTACCTTTGAAGTCGTTCCCGCGCAAGAGGGAATTACCATTGAAAGCGCTGAACTGACGAAGCTCCAGCAAGAAGTTGCCACCGATCTTGGGGCACAAGGACGTTCGATTCCAGTTGAGGTTCGTAAACCTCAAGTGACGACTGAAAGGGCTGAGGAAGCAAAGTCACAGGCGATGGCTTTGATATCTCCCAGTGTGACGATCACAGATGGAATCGATGACTTCACTGCTTCACAACAGGACAAGATGAAGTGGGTCAAGGTCAGTGTCGACGGAGATAAAGCTGCGGCACTGGATTCACAGGCTCTCTCAGCTTGGGTTAATGAACTTGCGAAATCAACGAACGTTGAATCCGAGAAGGGAATCCAGGGCGTCAATAGCCGCGGGGATGTCGTCGGCGTACTCAAGGCGGGTACCGTCGGTTACCGAGCAAATAACACTGAATCGGTAATTTCCGGAATCGAAGATGCGCTGAAGAACGGGAAGTCCTACTCGGGCGACTTTGACTACGACAAGATTGAGCCCGAATATGATCGCCAGGACATTCCTGACGGCTACGGTGATGATGTGTACCAAGCTGCTGCTGGTGAAAAGTGGATCGACATTGATCTGTCAAAGAACACTGTTTCCGCTTATGAAGGTCGAACCATCGTTCACGGTCCAACTCCGATGGTTCCCGGTGCTCCCAATACTCCAACCGTTACGGGCAAGTTCCACGTTTATCTCCAGTATCAATCTCAAACGATGGAGGGAGAGAACGCTGACGGCACTCCCTACAAAACCGAAGGCGTCCCGTGGGTGACTTATTTCTACGGGGGATATGCGATGCACGGAGCACCGTGGCGTTCCTCTTTCGGTTGGTCGGGCTACGGAGGCTCCCACGGTTGTGTCAACATGCCCGTTGACGCTGCTCATTGGATTTACGAGTGGGCAGATAACGGAACCGTTGTTATCAGTCACTACTAAACAGGGTGGGCAAAGATGGATCTCTTTGATTCACAGGGAATCGAAGAATTCGGGACTCCTGTGGTTGATGAGCACGCTCCACTGGCAGTTCGGATGCGTCCCCAAAGTGTTGACGAGATCGTTGGCCAGCAGCACCTGCTCAAACCTGGATCGCCTCTGCGCAGACTCCTCACCCCGAGCAATGACTCTCCCGCAGGCTTGAGTTCCGTGATTCTTTGGGGGCCTCCTGGAACGGGAAAGACTACTCTTGCCTACCTTATTGCACGTGCATCAGGACGTAGATTCTGTGAGGTTTCCGCAGTCACCTCCGGAGTGAAAGACCTTCGTGACGTGATTTCGCAAGCGCGCCGAGGACTGACTTCGACGGGAGAAGAGACCATCCTCTTCGTCGACGAAGTCCATCGCTTTTCCAAATCGCAGCAAGACGCCCTTCTTCCGGCGGTCGAGAATCGCTGGGTCACTTTGGTTGCTGCGACAACCGAGAATCCTTCCTTCTCGGTAATTTCTCCTCTGCTTTCGCGCTCGCTTTTACTGACTTTGCATGCGCTCACCAGCGAAGATCTTTCTCTTTTGCTTGATCGTGCTCTTGCCAGTGATACGGGCTTGAAAGCGCTCTTTGACCTGTCTGATGACGCTCGTGCTGGCCTTTTGCGCTTGGCTGGGGCAGATGCGCGCAAGGCACTGACCCTCCTCGAGGCGGCCGCGGCCTCGCGGGCGGAAAAAAGTGAAGAACCCGAGGGGAGTGCGCAGGGGCCTTGGATGATCGACGCCGAGGACGTCGCAAATGCTGCAAATCAGGCTTTGGTTCGTTGGGATCAGGATCAGCACTACGATGTTGCCAGCGCTTTTATTAAGTCCATGCGCGGTTCAGACGTCAACGCCGCGTTGCACTATCTCGCGCGAATGCTTGAAGCGGGGGAGGACCCGCGGTTCATTGCTAGGCGTGTCATGATCTGTGCCGCTGAAGATGTCGGTATGGCTGCTCCTGAAGTGCTGACAACTGCCGTTTCTGCAGCACAAGCAGTTCAAATGATCGGTATGCCTGAAGCGCGGATCATTCTCAGCGAAGCAGTCATTGCCGTGACAGTTGCGCCGAAATCAAATCGCGCTTATCTCGCGATAGATGCTGCGCTCGCCGATATTCGACAAGGCAAGGGATCAGCGGTCCCCCCGCATCTGCGCGATGCTCACTACAGCGGAGCTTCACGATTAGGGCATGGTGTCGACTACATATACTCTCACGATGCCCCTCACCATGTTGCGGCGCAGCAATACCTTCCCGACGACCTTGTTGGTACTTCATACTACGAGCCGACGACGAACGGCAATGAGGCTATCCTCACTAAACGGCTTGCAGTGCTTCGTGAACTATTAAAAGTACGCTAGACTGGTCCGGTTGCCCGTCTGGGTGACACATACCTGGGGTCTTAGCCGACGGCATTATGCCTGGAGTTGACCCCGCATCCGCATCGCGGGTGCGACATCAGAGACAGGAAAGGTCATTTAATGGCTCACAATCGTTCACGCAAGCAGGTGCGCGAATCCCGCGCCCTTGGCTTTGCACTCACCCCGAAGGCAGTTCGCTACTTCGAGAAGCGTCCTTACGGCCCCGGTGAACACGGCCGTAGCCGTCGCCGTCAAGAATCTGACTACGCGGTTCGTCTGAAGGAAAAACAGCGTCTTCGTGCACAGTACGGCATCCGCGAAGCGCAGATGCGTCACGTCTTCGAAGAAGCACGCCGCAGCGCAGGTCTGACCGGTGAAAACCTGGTTGAGCTCCTGGAAATGCGTCTTGATGCCCTGGTTCTGCGCGCAGGCTTTGCTCGCACCATCCAGCAGGCTCGTCAGTTCGTCGTTCACCGTCACATCATGGTTGACGGCAAGATCGTCGATCGTCCTTCCTTCCGCGTGAAGCCCGGACAGACCATTCAGGTCAAGCCCAAGTCTCAGACCACCGTCCCCTTCGAGATTGCAGCTGAGGGCGTTCACCGCGATGCGCTTCCTGCGACCCCCGATTACCTGGACGTTGAGCTCTCTCGCTTGAAGGCAACGCTCGTGCGTCGCCCGAAGCGTGCAGAGGTTCCCGTCACCTGCGATGTGCAGATGGTCGTCGAACACTACTCGCGCTGATTGCGTTTATGTAAAGCCCCGAGGCAGCGCCTCGGGGCTTTGCTTTATTTGGTACGCGCGAATCACCAATACACGATTCTGAATGTTGTCCACTACTATGGGGTACTATGCGCACTTCTGAAATTCGTCAACGTTGGCTTGACTACTTTGCATCCCAAGGCCATGAGATTCGCCCGTCGGTGTCTCTTGTTTCTCCTGAACCCTCGATTCTCTTCACGATCGCGGGAATGGTGCCTTTTATTCCCTACATCATCGGGGTTGAACCTGCACCCTGGCCCCGGGCAGCATCCGTTCAAAAGTGCATTCGTACCAATGACATCGATAACGTTGGACGAACCACTCGCCACGGTACCTTCTTCCAGATGAACGGTAACTTCTCCTTCGGCGATTACTTCAAGGAAGGCGCGATCAATTTCGCATGGGATCTACTCACGGGTGATCAGTCTGAAGGTAAGTACGGCCTCGATGGTGAGCGCATGTGGGTGACCATCTGGGAAAAGGACGAAGAAGCTTTCAACGTCCTGACGAAGCAGATCGGTATGGATCCTCGCCACATTGTTCGTCTTCCTCGCGAAGAGAACTTCTGGGATACCGGCCAGCCCGGTCCCGCCGGCCCGTGCTGCGAATGGCACTACGATCGTGGTCCTTCCTACGGCCCCGAGGCCGTGGGTGGCAACGTTGATCCAGGTGGAGACCGCTACCTTGAGTTGTGGAACTTGGTCTTCGACCAGTACATGCGCGGCGAAGGTGCTGGCAAGGACTACCCGCTGCTCGGTGAACTTGATCAGAAAGCTATCGATACCGGTGCAGGTTTGGAACGTCTTGCATTCGTCATGCAGGACAAGCCGAATATGTACGAGATCGACGAAGTTTACCCGGTAATTGCGGCCGCTGAAGAAATGAGCGGTAAACGCTATGGACTCGGTGCAGCTGGGCCCGAAGCAGGAGCGGCATACGACGATGACGTGCGCCTGCGTGTGGTCGCCGACCATGTTCGTTCCTCTCTCATGCTCATTGGTGACGGTGTGCGCCCCGGTAATGATGGTCGCGGATATGTTCTGCGTCGCCTGATCCGTCGCGCCGTGCGCTCCATGCGCCTGCTGGGTGTTGATACGGCAACTATGCCGATTTTGCTCACAGCATCCAAGGATGCGATGAAGGCCTCGTACCCCGAATTGGAAACAAATTGGAGCACGATTTCCGAGGTAGCCTACGCCGAAGAAGAAGCCTTCCGTCGCACTCTGAGTGCTGGAACGACCATTTTGGACGTCGCTGTTGAAGAAGCGAAGTCCGCTCCTGGCACGCCGATGATCTCGGGTGAGTCCGCATTCTCACTTCACGATACCTACGGTTTCCCCATCGATCTGACCCTTGAAATGGCAGCCGAGCAGGGAGTCCAAGTTGACGAGGCGGCCTTCCGCGCGCTGATGGAAGAACAGAAGGAACGTGCTCGTGCCGATGCTCGCGCAAAGAAGACCGGCCACACTGACGTTCGTATCTTCCACGACATCGAAAAGGAACTCGGTGGCGGCTCGACCTTCGTTGGCTACACGGAAAATGCAATTGACGCTCAGGTCGTCGGCCTGCTCGTCGATGGTGTTCCGACTCCTGCAGCGAGCGCTCCAACAGAGGTAGAGATCATCCTCGACCGCACGCCTTTCTATGCCGAAATGGGCGGTCAGCTTGCCGACCACGGCACCATTCGCCTCGCTGATGGCGGTGTGATTGAGGTTCATGACGTGCAGGCACCGATTCGCGGGCTGTCAGTACACCGTGGAACTCTTACCGAGGGCAAAGCGACCTTGGGGGAGAGAGCATACGCTGAAATTGATACTGAGCGCAGGCTTGCAATCGCGCGCGCCCACACTGCAACCCACATGGTCTATGCGGGTTTGCGTCGCATTGTGAACAAGGATGCGGAGCAGGCAGGTAGCGAAAATTCGCCTTCGCGTCTGCGCTTCGACTTCACGAACTCAACTGCCTTGGGTGAAGGGCAACTTAACGAGATCGAGAGCCTTGTCAACGAGAAGCTCGCGCAGGATCTCGCAGTGACCACAGAGATCATGTCGCTCGATGATGCGAAGCGCTCAGGTGCGATCGCACTCTTTGGTGAAAAGTACGGCTCGGAAGTTCGCGTTGTCAGCATCGGCGATAACTTTGATCGCGAACTGTGCGGTGGAACCCACGTTCCTTCAACCGGACATTTGGGCCGCGTGACTGTGCTCAGCGAAGGCTCAATCGGTTCGGGTGTGCGCCGTATCGACGCTCTTGTTGGAGATGGCGCCTACGCCTTCCAAGCAAAGGAACATGCGCTTGTGTCGCAGCTGAGCTCCATGCTTGGCGGGCGTCCCGACGAACTGGCTTCACGCGTTGAATCCATGATGGGCCGTCTGCGTGAGGCAGAAAAGGAACTTCAAAAGATCCGTGAGCAGCAAGCACTCGCAGAAGCAGCACTGCTAGCTCAAAATGCTCGCAAGATTGGTAAATTTACCAGCGTCATCGCACCCGTGGGCGCTTTGGGATCGGCTGATGACCTTCGTGCAATGGCGACCGATATTCGTGAGCGCCTCGGTAATGACGGTCCCGTGCTTGTCGCGCTTGCCGGCATCATTAACGGTAAGCCTATGGTCACTGTCGCAACGAATGATCTTGCTCGCCAGCACAGCGCACGTGCAGGACAATTCGTTCGTCGTGCCGCAAAGATTCTCGGCGGTGGCGGTGGCGGACGCGACGATCTTGCTCAGGGCGGCGGATCCAATCCGGAAGCCATTGAAGACGCTCTGAATGATGTGAATTCGCAGATCCAAGAGCTCTAATGCGCCCAGGAGTTCGTCTGGCAGTTGATGTTGGCACGGTCAGGGTTGGTCTCGCACGAAGTGATGCGGGAGCAGTCCTGGCCTTGCCTCTCCAAACGTTGACGCGTCAAGATGATGCCTCGGAGCTTGAAGAGATTGCGCGGATTGCTGATGAGCTAAACGCGATAGAAATCGTTGTTGGGCTCCCTCGTCACATGCAAGGCGGTGAAGGCATTTCAGCGAAAGGCGCACGTAGGTACGCGCGGAAGATTAAAATGCTGTTACCTACGTGTCGCGTGTGCTTGGTCGATGAACGCTTGAGTTCGCACGAAGGGCACGAACGTTTGCTGCAAGCCGGTGTTGGACGACGCGAACATCGACAGATGATTGATCAAGTGGCGGCCTCGATTATTCTGGAGACAGCCTTGGAGATGGAACGAATGAGCGGACAAGCTCCCGGAAGGGAAATTGTCCTCGAGGAAGGACAGCGATGAGCGAGAGTACTCCCGAATATCCTTTCCCGAAGCGCGCGAGCATTCACCAACGCCGCTCGCAAGAAAACACTCCCGAGGATGCACCTGAGTCGTCTCAGGTACGTCGACCGGTTCTGCGTTCGTCGGCAAGTGCCCCAGAGGATTCTCTCCACTCATCTCCAGAGGGTGCACAGCCTCGTCAAGCACAAGCCCCTACGCGTGAAGCACAGGCTCGTCCTGAACACTTGCCTACGCGTCGCTCAAGGCGCGCTGCCCAGGAAGACACAGCAGTTGAGACGACGGGAATGCGCTCGCGTCGCCTCGAACAAGAACGGCGCTTGGTGCGTAAACGCAAGCGTCGCAGGGCAGTTCGAACGTTTTTTGTCTTGCTGCTGACACTCGCTCTGATCGCGGGTGGTGCGTACTTTGCGTACACCCAATTGCGTGGCTCCTCATCGTCTTCAACAAGAGCCGATGACTACCCGGGTCCTGGCAGCGGACAGGTTGTAGTGACGGTGTATGACGGTGAGTCTGGTCAGCAGATCGGTCAGCGCCTAGTAGACGCGGGCGTCGTCAAATCGCTCACTGCCTTCATTCGCGCGTTTGATGCGAATAAAGCGGCGGTGAGTATACGACCCGGAAGTTACACACTCAAGAAAGAAATGAGTGCCTCAGGGGCAATCGCTGCGCTTTTGGATGATGCGAACCGCAGTGATAATACGGTGACGGTGACTCCTGGCCAGACTAAGGACCAGGTCGCCGAGCAGATTTCGATGGTAGCCGATATTCCTCTCGACCAAGTGAAGTCCGCAATGTCAGATACGGCAGCTTTAGGCTTGCCAGCTGAAGCCAATGGAAACGTTGAGGGATGGCTTGCTCCGGGTTCCTATGAACTCGCAGAAGGTGCGACGGCAACCTCGCTGATATCTCAGATGATTACTCGGACGACACAGAGGCTTGACGGGCTGGGCGTTGCCGCCGCAGATCGTGAAAAGATCTTAACCAAGGCCTCAATTCTCGAGCGAGAAGTTCGTAATACGGAGTATCTTCCGATGGTTTCCCGCGTAATCGACAACCGTTTGGCAGATACGAATGGTGAAACCCACGGTTTGCTTCAGATGGATTCAACCGTCTTGTACGGCGTTGGTAAGACCGGCGGAATCCCGACTGCAGATGACCTTGCTGCTGAGAACCCCTACAACACCTACCGTAATCCGGGTCTTCCTCCTTCGCCGATTTCACAGCCATCAACCGAGGCAATTGAAGCTGCTTTGCATCCCGCGGAAGGCAATTGGCTGTACTTCGTCACGGTGAATTTGGATACCGGTGAGACGCTGTTCGCGGCTACTCATGACGAGCAAACGCAAAACACTAAGCGTTTGGAAGAATACTGTTCGACGCATCAAGGAAAGTGCTGATGCCCTGGGCAGCAGTCATCGGCTCACCGATTGAGCATTCCCTCTCACCTCTCATTCATCAAGAACTTTGGCGTAGCGCTGGAATTGCCGGATGGGAGTATCGAAAATGCGAGGTGGACGTCCAACGCCTACCTCAGTGGGTCGCATCAATAGACCGCGAATGCGTCGGGGTGTCAATCACCATGCCGTGTAAGAAGGCAGTGATTCCGCTCCTTGACGTTGTTGAACCACAGGCAGCTGCACTGAATTCTGTTAATACCCTTATTCCATCGGGTGGGGTTTTTTCCGGTTTTAACACCGATGTTTTCGGAATGAGTCGTGCGATCGAGCTGAGTCGGCGCAACGCCGGCATGGATCTGGGCGGGCGAGCCGTCATTATTGGTTCGGGCGCTACTGCGGTTTCTGCCCTCGCCGCTGTCGTTTCCTTGGGATTTCGTCAGGTTGACGTTGTTGCTCGTGCTTTTAACGGAGGTAAACTTCCTGCCGATTTCAATCGCAGCGCGATGAACTTGGGAGTGACCTACAGCGGTCATGACCTCACTACGGCAGGTACTTTGTCTCGGTGTTGCGAGCAGGCGGATCTTGTTGTGTCGACTTTACCTTCGGGCGCGCTTGACTCCTACGTTGGCGAGCTCTCAACAATGCCATTGCGCTCGAGCTATCTTGATGTGACCTATGCGCCGCGTGAAACTGCTGCAATTTCTTGTTGCCTCGAGCGCGGTATCCCCGTGGCCTTCGGTGTAGAGATGCTGGTCTATCAAGCGGTTCTCCAGTTTAAGTTAATGACAGGCATTGAAGCTGATAGTCACGCGATCTCTTCGGTCTTTAAGTTATTGGAGGCGAAGTAAATGATGGAACTCGTCCCCATATCGGCTGGTGGGTACTATTTCGCCCACGATTATGCCTTGGGAATGGGCGAGTGGAACCTGATTCTTTCTGTCATCGTCTGGCTTGCTTTTGCGCTCTGGCTTTCCCGTTCGGGATGGGCAATCCAAAGGCGCTACTTTATCGAGGCCTCGCTAACCCCTCTTAAGAGAAACGGCGTCGTCTGGTCGGCTGTATTGGTAGGCGCGATCAGCCTTGTTGCTTCTCAGACGAGGCCTGCAGCGCCCGCGGTTGTCGCGCTGACCATGATGGGAACTCTTTTGGCGTATGTTGACGCTAAGACTCATCGTCTGCCTACTCCCTATGTCATTGCGCTTGCCTGCGGTGTCTTATGCGGAGCGGGGGTGAGCGTCTATTTTCATCCCAACTCGATTCGCGTTCTTGTCGAGGCCGGCCTTGGTGCGTTGATTTGGACCCTACCGCTGTGGCTGGGGTCTTTGCCGCGACGAGGCTTTGGCCGCGGTGATGTTCGTTTGGCTCCGATCCTTGGTGCAATGCTGGGTATTCTTGGTTGGCACGCGGCATTGTTTGGATTTGTTGTTGCCTTGGCATCCGCGGCGCTTGCGGCTTTGTGGATGGTCGTTAGTGGCCAGGCTGGCACACGATCGCGTATTGCGTTTGGCCCATGGATGATCGGTTCATCCTTGCTGACCTACCTCCTGTGGGGTGTCGCTATTCCAACCTCCCTGCATTTTTTCGGTGCCACGATCTAGCCTGCGAGCTGGCTGATTAACGCCTTTTGCCCGTGGGAGACTAGCATTTGAGATAGGTTCTCACGAGGAGGTGAAGGTGGCGGGACTCGACGCGATCATTGCCCACACGCAGCGTATGCGCGCTTTGCGTGAAGAGCGCGTGAGCCTTGATGAGCTCAAACGCGCGTGTGAAAGTGTTCCCGACCCCGTAAGACGTCCGGATGAGTATCTACGTTCGGATGGCGCTACCTCTGTGATTGCCGAGATTAAACGTGCTTCCCCATGGGGTGTTTACTCAGATATTGGGGATCCGACTCCTCTTGCTCAGGCTTTTGAGCTCGGGGGAGCGGCGATGCTTTCGGTCGTGACCGAGAGTTCGTTATTTAGCGGTAGTTACGAGGACCTTTCGCGGGTGAGAGCTGCAACAGAGCTTCCACTTGTTTGTAAAGACATCATTCTCTCCGCCTATCAACTCTTTGAAGCCCGCAGAGCCGGGGCAGATGCGGTCTTGCTCATCGCGCAATTTCTCACGCAGCCAGCTCTGGAAGGATTACTCGAGCGGGCACAATCGCTGGGAATGTCAGTGCTCGTCGAAACTCACTCGCGCCTAGATGCTCTTCGAGCTTTAGAAGCCGGTGCTGTAATGATCGGCGTCAACGCCCGAAATCTCAGTACGGGTATTGTTGACCGCCATGTGATCGATGAGGTCATTGATGTCATTCCGACGAATGTTCTTGCCATAGCTGAGTCCGGGGTGCGGGGACCCCGTGACGTGTTTGAATATGCGCGCGCTGGTGCTGATGCTGTGCTTGTTGGGGAATCTCTCATGCGCAGCGAGCAGCCGGCAGAGTTAGTCGCTGAAATGGTCAGTGCCGGTCACCATCCGTCTTTGCTTGCTGACCGTCGGATGCGTGTGCGCGCGGCACACAAGGGTGCAGATGGATCTTGGAACGATACTCGTCGCGAATAATCGATTAGAGTAGTACGGCAACCATCCTGATCCGCAAGGAATACTATTCATGCGCTTTTTAGCATTGCCGTCACCAAGTCAAGGGGTCTGGTACCTCGGACCGATTCCGATTCGCGCCTATGGTCTGATTATCGCCTGTGCAATTCTGATTGCCGTTTATTGGGCTGCTAGGCGTTACGAAACTCGAGGTGGCGACCGTGAACTCTTCTATGACATTGCACTTTGGGCTGTTCCAGGTGGCATTATCGGTGCGCGTGTCTACCACGTCATTACGTCGCCAGATGCTTACTTCGGTAAGAACGGCAATCCGATTATGGCCCTGGCAATCTGGAACGGCGGCTTAGGGATTTGGGGCGCGGTTGCCGGGGGAGCACTTGCAGCTTGGCTTGTCGTACGCCATCGCGGGCAGCGGCTCGGCCCTGTTGCAGATTCTCTTGCCGTCCCGCTTCTTGCGGCTCAAGCAATTGGACGCTGGGGAAACTGGTTTAATCAAGAGCTTTTCGGGGCTCCTACAACCTTGCCGTGGGGCCTGCGCATCGACAGTGCGCACATGCCACTCGGATACGCCAGCGGAACCTTGTTCCATCCCACTTTCCTCTATGAATCGCTGTGGAACCTTGCAGGCGTCGCTGCTTTGCTCCTCATCGATAAACGTCGGTCTGTGAAGTCCGGACAGCTTTTCTCCTGCTACATCATGGTTTATACCCTGGGACGTGTCTGGATCGAGATGCTTCGTATTGATGATGCGCATCATTTCTTGGGTCTTCGTATCAACGTCTGGACTTCAATCCTTGTATTTATTCTGGGGCTCGTCTGCTATCTCTATGCAGGAAAGCGTGCAGCATCGACGACTCTCACTGAGGCTGAAATCACGCGCGAGGGCGGCCTTGGCGAAGAAGATGACGCGCAAACTCTGGAAACTGCCGAGGCCAGTGAAAACACCGTCGAGGAGGGATCCGAGGACAACGAGGATGGGGGCGATAGTCCCAAGCCCTCGGAAAGTCGTCCGGTCGAAGACCTCGAGGCACGATAGGATAGAAACATGCGTCGAGCAAAGATTGTATGCACTATTGGACCCGCGACAGCCTCTGCTGAACAAATCCAGGCTCTTGTTGATGCCGGCATGGATGTCGCCCGAATTAATCGTTCTCACGGCACTGCTCAGGAACATGAAGAAGTTATCCAACGTGTTCGCCGAGCCTCTCAAAATTCGGGCCGTGGAGTAGCTGTTCTCGTCGACCTTCAAGGTCCGAAAATTCGCCTCGAAACCTTCGAAGAGGGCCCACAATACCTTGAAATCGGTGATACTTTCACCATCACGACTCGTGATGTTCCCGGTACTAAAGAGCTGGTCGGAACAACTTTCAAGGGGCTTCCCGGTGACTGTGCTCCCGGTGATCGTTTGCTCATTGATGATGGCAACGTCGCGGTGCGCGTCGTTGAGGTGAGCGCAACCGATGTTGTTACCCGCGTTGAAGTTCCCGGCTATGTTTCGGACCACAAGGGATTGAACCTTCCCGGTGTTGCCGTTTCTGTTCCGGCAATGAGCGAAAAGGACGAGGAAGATCTGCGATGGGGTCTTCAAGTTGATGCAGACTTCATTGCTCTGTCCTTCGTCCGTTCCGCAGCTGACATTGACTCTGTCCACGCGATTATGGATGAGTACGGCAAACGTCTGCCGGTGATCGCGAAGATTGAAAAGCCACAGGCCGTCGAAGCACTTGCAGAAATTGTTGACGCATTCGATGGAATCATGGTTGCTCGAGGCGACTTGGGCGTTGAAATGCCTCTCGAAGATGTCCCTCTGGTGCAGAAGCGCGCGATCGAACTCGCTCGTCGCGCTGCCAAGCCGGTTATCGTCGCCACCCAGGTTATGGATTCGATGATTAAGAATCCCCGCCCGACCCGAGCAGAAGCTTCCGACTGTGCAAACGCAATTCTCGACGGTGCAGACGCAGTTATGCTCTCGGGGGAAACCTCTGTGGGCGCTTTCCCCATTGAAGCAGTTCGTACTATGGCTCGAATTGTTGAGAGCACTGAGGAAAATGGTGGCGAACGTATTGCTGCGCTTGGACCCATTGAGCTGCATCGAGCCTCCGCTATCTGCGGCGCGGCTGCAGTTATTGCTGAAAAGCTTGATGCGCGCTTCTTGGTAACTTTCACTCAGTCGGGAACATCGGCACGTATGCTCTCGCGCTTGCGTACTCCAATTCCGATGCTTGCCTTCACGCCGCTTGAATCGACGCGTCGCCAGCTCGCCCTGTCATGGGGCATCCAGGCTTATCGGGTTCCCGAGGTCACCCACACTGACGATATGGTCTGGCAGCTTGATCAGGTTGCGCAGAGCGCACGTCTCGCGGAAGTCGGGGACGAGATGGTCATCGTCGCAGGTATGCCGCCGGGAACCCCTGGTTCGTCGAACCTGTTGCGCGTCCACCGTCTAGGAGACGAGGTCGACTACGTGATCGGCGGATCGCGTGGAGATGCTTAAGTTTGAGTAAATGAAGGGGGTGGCAGGCCGTATGGTCTTCCACCCCCTCACATTTTGAGGAGTTTGACGTACCTTGACGACGTTGCCACGGTCAGCGAAACAGGAAGAAGGGGCGAATTCTCAAAGCGCAGCCGGAGCAAAGCCCGCGTACTTAGGCGGGGTTAATGGCCTACGCGCGCTGGGAATTATCGCCATCGTTTTGTACCACGTGCGCCCGACTTCTCCTGCGCAGGGTGGTTTTATCGGCGTCACTCTCTTCTTTGTGATTTCCGGTTTTCTTGTTTCGCGCTCGCTTCTTCGTGAGCTTGAGGGGGAGCGGGATATTGCGGTTGGAGCGTATATCCTCAGGCGTTTTGTTCGCCTGTGGCCAACGATGCTTCTCGTCACGGCTTTCTCGGCGATCGCTTCCTTCTTCTATGCGCCGCCGCTGCTGCTCAAGATGCACGAGGATGCGATTCCCGCTCTTGCTTTCTTTTCAAACTGGTTCTACATCTTCCGCGATGTTCCATATTTTGCACAGGCGGGTCTCCCTTCACCACTGACCCATTTCTGGTTCGTCGCCGTCATTATGCAGTTCTATGTGCTGGCGCCGGTTATCGTCCTCTTAATGCGTGAATTTTTCCGATCTCGAGGAAAGGCAGCTCTTGTTGTCCTGTTCTTCGCTGGTTGTTTTGCCTGCGAGATGGCTCTATTGTTCGAGCCTGGATCTGACTCATCACGGGTGTACTACGGCTTAGACACGCGACTCGCAGAAATTCTTGTTGGTGTTGCCCTTGCGTATGGAGAGGGCTGCATTGAGCGCCTCAATACTCTGCAAACAAGGCTGCTTCAGTGTGCATCCTGGTGCGGACTTGCTTACTTGGTTGCTGTGAGTATCTATGCACGCGGATACATGACCTGGCTGTACCGAGGAGGTTTCTTCGCCTCGGCGCTAGTATGCGCAATCGTCGTGAGCGGTGCGATTGTTCCGGGCGTGATGTCGCGCGTGTTATCGACGCGTCCGCTCCAGGTGCTCGCCTCGCGTTCGATGAGCGCCTACATGTGGCACTATCCCTTGATCCTGCTGATGAACCCTGCTAGGCGCACTTCTGCGCTTCCGTGGTGGGCTTGGGTGGTGGAAGCTGGCATTTTCCTCCTGATTACCGAGGCCAGCTATCGTTTTGTTGAGAAGGCACCCTCCTTTGCACATCAGAAGACTTGGCGTGCCTTACGAGGCGGCGCGAAGAATACTCGCCGAGTTCGGCTGTGCACATCGGTGCTGAGCTTTGCTTTGATTGTGAGCATTGTGATCGCCAGCATTCCTGGAGTCTTCCTTGAATCAGCTTCGAAGAAAACCAACGAGATCTTTGCTTCGGCCGCTTCTAGTCCTTCCGCATCTGCTGCTTCTCCAAGTGATTCGCCTTCGCAAGAAATGACGACGACAAGCCCAGCGCCTCCCAGCTATCACGATGTGAACGGGAAGGCGGTATACCCGAAGGCTGCAATTATTCCTAACAACTATGACACCTCTCAATGGTCATGCTCTCCAGAGGAAGGAACATGCACTGTTCCCTTGGTCTTGATCGGTGATTCCGTGTCTGAAGGAGCAAGCTACTACTGGATCCCAACCCTCTTCCCGCAGTCTTTTACGGATACGGAAGTTGGTCGTTCCTTCGAAAAGGGAGTCGCGGTATACGGTGAAGATTTAGCCCAGGGACATGACGGATCTCCGGTGATTGTTGCTTTGGGGGGCAATGGGCCGATTACATCGATGGATTCAGTGCAGCCCTTGATTGAAGCAGCGGGGGAGAGGCCTGTATTCTTCGTGACGATCCGTGCCCCTTACCCCTTCCAAGATGAGAACAACGCATTGATGCGCCAGCTTGCGCAGCGTTATCCGCAAGTGGGCATTCTCGATTGGTATAAAGCCAGTGAAGGTCACGATGAGTACTTTTACGACGACGGTCAGCACCTGACGGAAGAAGGTCGTGAAGCCTACGCGCGAATGATTATGACGGGACTCATGGGAGAAAATAACTAGACACATCGCAGTAGTGTGTGGAATAATTACCTGTTCATCCATGTTGGATGACTCGTAAGGGCTTGCCCTTACCGGCGTCTACAGTCTGGTTGCCTGCGCACCTTGAGCGCATACCGGTAGATGCAGAAGAAGGAAGAGGAGAAAGAAATGAATCAAATGAATACACAGATTTCGGTTCGTGCAGCGCAGGGGCGCTACCAGGCGCTCAATGTTCCGGTTTCGCAGCTGAGCGAGGCTGTCCGTCCTTGGTATCAGGATTGGACCGATCAGAAGATTCAAGAGGCGCTCAATGACTTGGAACGCCCTGAAATGCGTGATCGAGCTGCGGAATTCTTGGGCTTGGAGCTGATCCCCGCAGCCTGAGATGTGATTTGTCTCTCTAGTGTCAACTCCGTCAACTTTACTGGTTGGCGGAGTTGTCGTTTATTTGATGGATTTACGCTGCTGATGCGCATCGCTATTTCCGCGTCATTGCGCGAAAAAGTGGCTTTGAGATCACTGTGATCTCAAAGCCACTGACGAAAATGTGAAACATATTCGTACCCCGAGTGGGATTCGAACCCACAACAAGCCGGGTTTGAGCCGACCGCCTCTGCCAATTGGGCTATCGGGGCGACAGCGCAAGCGCGCTAATAAGGATAAGATATAACAGGTGCTAGTGACAAACTATCGTACAAGGAAGACGACATGAGTGAAGAAGTTGCACAGCCGCGCCGCGTTCTTGTTGCGGAAGATGAAGGCTTGATTCGCCTCGATATCGTGGAGACACTCACCGGTGCCGGTTTCGAGGTTGTCGGGGAAGCTTCCAACGGTGAAGAGGCCGTCCAGCTTGCTCTTGAACTTGAACCGGACCTGTGTGTCATGGATGTCAAGATGCCGAAGATGGATGGCATTACCGCGGCAGAGAAGATTCTCGCTGAACTCTCATGCGCCGTTGTTATGCTCACGGCCTTCAGTCAGACAGAGCTCGTCGAACGTGCTCGTGATGCTGGAGCAATGGCCTACGTCGTGAAGCCCTTTAGCCCCGCAGATCTTATTCCTGCAGTTGAGATTGCGCTCTCGCGCCATCAGGAAATCGAGTCCCTTGAAGAAGAGGTTGCAGACCTCACCGATCGTTTCGAAACTCGCAAACGTGTTGATCGCGCGAAAGGTCTCCTCATGAAGAATATGGGGATGAGTGAGCCTGATGCCTTCCGCTGGATTCAGAAAACTTCTATGGATCGTAGGCTCTCGATGCGTGAGGTCGCTGATGCTGTGATTAACCAGGTTGAAGGCTAAAGTCACACAGAACTTCTCCAAGGGCGCGAGCCAATGCTCGCGCCCTTCAGCTATGCAACAAGCGATTCGATACGCGTGCTACAGCAAGGGTTTGATCGTGTTCATCTGTAATAGTCACAGTGTGAACAGTTGAGCTCTTCCCCAAGTGGACTGCCGTAGCGCGGGCGCGAACCAAGTCGCCTCGACCGGGGGAAACGTGTGAAATGCTCAGCTCAACGCCCACGGCGATGGCGGCCTCGCCATAAAGAGAATGTGCGTGAAGCTGAGCGGCATGGGAAGCTACTGTTTCTGCAAGTGCGGCGCTCGCTCCGCCATGCAGATAACCCTGAGGCTGAGTATTGCCAGCAATAGGCATTTCGGCAAGTACGTTTTGAGGGGAAGCCGAAATGAGACGAATGCCCAGACGCGACATAAGGGTGTTTGCCCAGCTATCCATCCGATGATTTTCTGCATTCAAGGTGTGCATCGTGCCCTCTCGCCGTAGTGTGTCTTCTATGAAGGAGACAATGCTTGTCATCGATGGCCATTCAATGGCCTTTCGTGCATTTTATGCCCTGCCTGCGGATAAGTTCGTGACAGCCCAGGGGCAGCACACGAATGCGGTCTATGGTTTTGCATCAATGCTCATCAAATTGTTGGAGAGCTATCAGCCCAGCCATATTGCAGTTGCTTTCGATGTCTCGCGTCATTCCTTCCGTACCGATGAGTACCCCGAATACAAGGGGACACGAGACGCAACGCCCGAAGAATTTAAGGGACAAATCGAGCTGATTCGAGACCTGCTGAGTGCGATGGGTATTCGCTCCCTCTCGCAGGAAGGCTTCGAGGCGGACGATATTCTTGCCACCCTTGCTAAGCGCGCGTCAGATGCGGATATGCGCGTCTATGTCGCTTCGGGGGATCGCGATAGTTTCCAAACCGTCACCGATAGCGTGACCGTTCTCTATCCGGGAATGAGCCCGGGTGACTTGCGCGAGATGACGCCGCAAAGCATCGAAGCGAAATACGGAGTCCCTCCTTACCGATACCCGGAAATCGCTGCACTCGTCGGAGAAACTTCCGACAACCTCCCGGGCGTGCCCGGTGTCGGTCCGAAGACTGCAGCACAGTGGATCAACCGTTTTGATGGCCTCGACAATCTCCTGGAGAACGCGGACAAGATCACGGGCAAGCGGGGAGAAGCGTTGCGCGAGCACCTCGAGGACGTGCGACGCAACCGCCGATTGAATCATCTGCTGACGGACATGGATCTTAACTGTGACATTACGGACTTGCGCCGCGAGGTGACCGACCGCCAGGCGCTCAGCCAGCTGTGTGATGCTCTTGAGTTTCGTTCTCTGCGCTCTCGGGTCCTGTCGGTGGCGAAGATTGGTTTGGGGAGCGTCAGTGACGATGACGAGGCCGAAGCCCCGATCGCCGCTATTCAACCGCAGGTGTCGTGGACGATTGCTGATGGATCAACCTCTGTTGATCAGTGGCGCATTGAACATCCGGGACAGCTTGCACTCATGGTAGATGGCACGCTCAGCGTGAACGCTCCGGAAGCCAGTGTTGTTGCACTTGCGACGGCGACTGATGCGTTGATTATTGACACCGCATTGATTTCAGCACAGCAAGATCAAGCGCTTGCCAAACTTCTCAATGAAGACGGCCTGATCCTGCACGATCTCAAGGGCTGCATTCATGCTTTAGGCGCGCGTGGTTGGACGCTCGGAAGCGCGCGCACTGATCTTCTTCTTGCTGCCTATTTGGTGAATTCGGAACATCGCGGGTATCAACTCGACCAGCTTTTTGCTCGGTATTTGGGGGTTGATCCGCAAGAAAAGAAGGATAGTACGACTCTCTTTGAGGTTGGAATCAGTGATGAGCGCGCTCGAAAGCTTGCCGAAGACGCCGCGCGGATGCATTCTCTCGACGTCATCCTTGCTGACAAACTTAAGGAGAGTGACCAGTCGCATCTGCTGGATGATTTGGAAATGCCAGTTGCGGTCTTGCTCGCACAAATGGAGAAATGCGGAATCGGTGTTGATGAAGATTTCTTGACAGCCCTTTCTCATGAACTTGCTTCGGATGTTGACACGGCGCAGCGTGGGGCATGGGACGTGCTGGGGCACGAAGTGAATCTCTCATCTCCTAAACAGCTCCAAACCGTCCTCTTCGAGGAACTTGCTCTGCCCAAGACAAAGAAGACGAAGACCGGATACACGACTAACGCCGAGGCCTTGACGGAGCTTTTCGAAAAAACTGGAAACGACTTCCTCCGTCACTTGCTAGTCCATCGTGACCGCATCAAGCTCAAGCAGATGGTTGATGGCTTGATTTCGAGCGTCGGTGTTGACCAGCGCATCCACACGACTTTTTCGCAAACCGCTGCGGCGACGGGGCGTTTGGCCTCGTCTGAGCCGAATTTGCAGAATATTCCTGCACGTAGCGCTGATGGCCTGCGGATTCGTGGCGGGTTTGTTGCGCAAGAGCCGTATACGAATCTCATGAGCGCGGATTACTCTCAAATCGAAATGCGGATCATGGCGCATATGTCGCAAGACCCAGGGCTGATCGATGCCTTTTCTTCGGGGGAGGACCTCCACCGCACTATGGCAGCGATGGTGTTTGGAGTTGAGCCGGAAGATGTGACGGCCGAAGAGCGCTCGCGAATTAAGGCAACCTCCTATGGACTAGCTTATGGTTTGTCCGCCTACGGTCTTTCTGCGCAACTTCAGATTCCCGTTCACGAGGCCGCGGCCCTGCGTGACCGCTATTTCGAACGCTTCGGTGGCGTCCATGATTACCTTGAAGGTCTTGTTGACGAAGCTCGCCGATGGGGATGGACCCAGACAATTCGGGGACGGAGGCGCTATCTTCCGGATTTGCATTCGTCGAATCGAACGCGACGTGAGATGGCTGAACGAGCCGCGCTGAACGCTCCGATTCAAGGAAGCGCCGCTGATGTTGTCAAAATGGCGATGCTGGATGTGCACAAGCAGCTCAAAGACTCAGGTCTTAAATCGAGGATGCTGGTCCAGATCCATGACGAGTTGCTCTTTGACGTCGCGCCGGGTGAAGAGGAGAAACTGCGTCAACTTGTGCGCGAAGGGATGGAAGGCGTGATGTCTCTGCGAGTTCCTTTGGAAGTGGCAATTGGCTTCGGGCCGACGTGGAAGGACGCTGCGCACTAAGGTGGGTGGACTTTCGGCCCCAGTCTGTTAGAATGCTCAAGGCACTGCTGTGTGCAATAGCCATTTGCGCCCTGCAGCCGCAATTGTCCATATCTAGTAATACGTCCGTTTCGGAGAACACAACTACATGACCAGCACCAACTCGCAGCCGGCAGTTTCAACGCCCCAGGTTGCAGTGAACGACATTGGGTCCCGCGAGGACCTGCTCGCCGCTATTGACGAGACCATCAAGTACTTCAACGATGGCGACATCGTCGAGGGCACTGTCGTCAAGGTTGACCACGATGAGGTCCTTCTTGACATTGGCTACAAGACCGAGGGTGTGATCCTCTCTCGCGAGCTTTCCATCAAGCACGATGTCAACCCGGATGATGTGGTTGCCGTTGGTGATCAGATCGAGGCCCTGGTTCTCCAGAAGGAGGACAAGGAAGGTCGCCTGCTCCTGTCGAAGAAGCGTGCACAGTACGAGCGCGCCTGGGGACAGATCGAGAAGGTCAAGGAAGAAGACGGCGTTGTTACCGGTACCGTCATCGAGGTCGTCAAGGGCGGCCTGATCCTGGACATCGGCCTGCGTGGCTTCCTCCCCGCATCCCTCGTTGAAATGCGCCGCGTTCGTGATCTCGCACCCTACATCGGTCGTGAGATCGAAGCCAAGATCATTGAGCTGGACAAGAACCGCAACAATGTTGTTCTGTCTCGCCGCGCATGGCTTGAGCAGACCCAGTCTGAGGTTCGCACCAACTTCCTGCACACCCTTCAGAAGGGCCAGGTTCGCAGTGGTGTCGTGTCCTCCATCGTGAACTTCGGTGCATTCGTTGATCTCGGCGGCGTTGACGGTCTGGTTCACGTCTCCGAGCTCTCGTGGAAGCACATCGATCACCCCTCAGAGGTCGTCGAGGTTGGCCAGGAAGTTACCGTCGAGGTCTTGGACGTCGACATGGACCGCGAGCGCGTGTCGCTCTCGCTCAAGGCCACCCAGGAAGATCCGTGGCAGACCTTCGCACGCACCCACGCCATCGGCCAGGTCGTGCCCGGTAAGGTCACCAAGCTCGTTCCCTTCGGCGCATTCGTGCGTGTTGAAGACGGAATTGAGGGTCTGGTTCACATCTCCGAGCTCGCTCAGCGTCACGTTGAGCTGCCCGAGCAGGTCGTCAAGGTTGGCGACGAGGTCTTCGTCAAGGTCATCGATATCGACCTCGAACGTCGTCGTATCTCGCTGTCCCTGAAGCAGGCTAACGAGCGTGTTGATCCCAACTCTGAAGAGTTCGATCCTTCGCTCTACGGTATGGCTGCTGAGTACGACGAAGAGGGCAACTACAAGTACCCCGAAGGCTTCGATCCCGAAACCCAGGAATGGATGGAAGGCTACGAGGCACAGCGTGAGGCTTGGGAAGCTCAGTACGCACAGGCTCAGGCTCGTTGGGAAGCCCACAAGGCTCAGGTTGCAAAGGCTCTTGAAGAGGACGCCGAAGCAGCTCCCGCAGTTGAAGAGCAGGCCTCGTACTCGACCCCGGTCGACTCCGAAGGCACCCTCGCTTCTGACGAGGCACTTGCAGCACTTCGTGAGAAGCTGACCAACAACTGAATCGCAGCGCCTAAGCGCTCATAGTCAGTTCTGAGGCCCCGGTGAAAACCGGGGCCTCAGGTTTTTTGTTGGCATTGTGCGACGATACCGCTGTCACTGTTCGGCCGGTGAATAGGAGAAACTGTTAGTGACGAGAGCGCATTACTTGATCCAGATTCTTCATTGAAGCGCAGGACGAAGCGTCCGCTAAGTTCTCTATACCAAAGAGTGTGGCCCGTCTCTTTCGAGACGGGCCACTTCAGTACCAGCGCGCGATAGTTATTCCTGAGTGCGCTTGGATAAGACGATATCCGCGAGCAGACCAAGGAGAGCTGCGCCCAATGAGGGAAGAACCCATCCAAGCTGAAGATCCTGCCCGGGACTCCATGCAAGCACAGGAGAAGCGAAGGTCAAGATTCCCAGCGAGATTGCGGTGGTCAGAAGTGACCATAGGCTGGCAACCCAGACTCCCAGGCGGAATGTCCAATGAATGCGCATCGAGTAGCGCAGCGGATGCGTGACGATCGTAACGAAGATGATTGAGATTGCGATCGGGTAGAGGAAAGTAATAATCGGCACCGCAACGTTAAGCACGGCCTTGAGTCCGGCTGATGCCAAGACGAAGGAAATGATCGTGAATCCGACGAGCCAGGTTTTGTAGGGGATTCGAGGAATAAGTCGCTCGAAGAACTCGGAGGTTGCGGCAAGAAGGCCAACCGCAGTTGTCATGCACGCGGTGAGAACGATCAATCCGAAGACGACCTGTCCGGCAGTTCCCATGGTGATGCGTGAAGCGTCGGCCAAGAGTGCAGCCCCGTCGGAGTAGCTTTGACCGCTGGGAATGACGTGACCGATCAGGCCGAGTCCAACGTAGACTAGGCCAAGTAAAATGCCAGCGATTACACCGGCAGAGCTGGTCTTGCGAACGAGCTTGATCCCGCTGAGTCCGCCTTCTCCCTGATCGAAAGACGCAACAACGATAATTCCAAAAGCAAGAGCTGCGATGGAATCCATCGTCATGTAGCCATCAAGGAGACCTGCGGTTAGGGGAGCGCTTGCGTATTGCCCAACCGGAGCAGCCTCTGAAGGCGGTAGCTTCGCCAAAGACAAAAAGACCAGGAGCACGAGCAAAACAAGCAGAACGGGCGTGAGGATCTTTCCAAGGTGATGGATGATCTGTCTCGGGTTCCATGACAAGAACAACGCGACGCCGAAAAAGCATGCGTTGAAGACTAACGATGAAACGAAAGCGGTTGAATGAATGAGCGGTGCGACGGCCGTCGAGAAGGAAACAGCACCGGTTCGTGGCAGAGCATAGAAGGCGCCGATCGACAGATAAACCATGCATGAGAAAGCAATTCCAAAATATTTGCCTCCGCGGCCAGACAGATCACGCAGGTCACTTCCCGATAATGCGATTGCAATGATCGCAATGACCGGGAGTGCGACACCACCAATAAGGAAGCCAATCATGGCCAAGTTAAAGTGAGAACCAGAGTTCGCTCCCATGATTGGAGGGAAAATCAGGTTTCCCGCACCAAAGAACATCGAAAACAGCGTGAGCGATGTTGCGATCAGCAAGCCCGTTCCCTGCGAGCGCCTGCTGTGTGTAGTCGTCGTCGATTCAGTCACAATAATGCTTCAAACCCTCTAGAAGTGATAAGTACTCCTGAGATTCTGTCATTTCATACCTCTTTAGCCAAGTGCTGTTCATTGTTCTACGCTTCAGATGTGAACACTCTCATTCGCTCAGGTTTATCGAGCGCTACTCTCTTACGAGCGATTCCCGAGGCGCATCCCTTGGGACCATCCCACGTGCTTGCTCTCAGCGGGGGAATCGGCGCCGGTAAGTCCACGCTCGCGCGCGCTTTACGAGGCCTCGGCACGTACATTGTTGACGCGGACGAACTTGCGCGCGAGGTACTTTCCCCCGATCATCCCGTCTACGAGGCGGTGCTTGTGAATTTTGGGAGTGACCTTGTCGTCGGAGCAGGCGGGGTACTTGACCGACAGCTCTTAGCCCAGCGCGCTTTTTCTTCAGCCGAAGGTACAGCTCTGCTTAATTCACTTACTCATCCAGCAATCGCTGCTTTGGCGCACGAACGTCTTGCGCAAGCTGGAGACGGGAAGCTCGCTGTCTATGATGTACCACTACTGACAAGGCACGAAGATGCGGCTGCATTCGACGGGGTCATCATGGTGAGTGCTCCATTGGATGTGCGTCTTGACCGTTTGGAAAAACGCGGGATGAGTAGGCAAGAAGCGGCAGTGCGCATCAGCAGGCAAGTGAGTGACGAGCAGCGTCGGGGCCTTGCCTCGATATGGGTCGACAACTCAGGCAGTGAAGAAGATCTGACAAATCTGACCCGTACCTTCGTTGCGCGTTGGCTGAGCCCCTCGGGGATTTAACCGAATATAGGCTTCAGTATTCGCCCAGTTTTCCCATTATTTCAATGGGAAATCTTCAACTATTCATCCGGAAATCACTCAGGAAAAACCAGGTTTACCTGCAACTATAGATTTGAACATGTAAGTAAACCGGTATCGGCCTGAGTGCCGGGAATCAGAGATCGCGCTGGTCCATTGATTTGGCAGCTTCTCGTACGTGATACGGGATGACCTCTGGTTTCGTAGTCGACATTTGCCGCAGAGTGAGGATAAATGGCACACGTAAAGACGAATCGTTTTTCGGGGAATAGAGCTGTGCGTACGCTTGGAGCATTTGCGCTCGGTGCAGCAATGACGGTGGGAGGACTGTCTTTTGCAAGCGCAGGCGATGTTCAGCCGACTCCCAATGAAGTTCAAGCCCTGGGATACAACACTCTGATCTTTCAGGATGAATTCACCGGAAATGAACTTGACACTTCGAAGTGGGGATACGAATACTCCTGCTTTGACCCGAAAACGCGCTCACAGGCCCAGTACACCGATTCGAAGGAGAATGCGTCCGTCTCGGGTGGAAATCTCCATTTGACCGCGAAGTATGAGCCAACGCGTCAAAAGTATGACAGTCGCTCGCGTTCAATGATCACGGTCGACCGTGAATGCATTCGAACGGTCAATGGGCGCTCCGAAACCTACAAAGCTCCTTTCACATCAGCAATGGTTCAGACGCGCGACAACAAAGGCATAAAGTACGCCGCCTATGGCGACTTCTATGCTGAGGCACGTATCAAACTCCCTAGTGCCGTTGCATCGTGGCCAGCATTTTGGATGACCGGTATTGCCCCGGCATCTTTCCCGGCTCACGGTGAGATTGACGTCGTCGAAGCTAAAGGATGGGATCCGAACTTCCTACAAGCGAATGTTCATACACCTCGGGTCGGGAATCCTCAAAAGACTGAGCAGCACATGGGACAGCTCGGAGGCGATGGTACTTCGCAGACTCAGTTCCATACCTATGGTGTGGAAAAGAACGGGAACTCAATCACCTTCTATTTGGATGGGAAGCGGGGACACACTGTCACTTACGATCAAGTTAAAGGAGATAACCCCTTTATCAATGATGCCAATGGCATGGTGCTTCGTCTCAACCACATGGTTGGGGGTTCTTTCCTAGCCTCTGAGCGTGGTGATACGACGTACACCGATGCGATTAAGTTCAAGGAAGCCTATCAAGGTGCTGGTTCCGACATGCTCGTTGACTACGTCCGTGTGTGGAAGAAGAACAGCAATGCCACGAGCGAGCCAGCCCCGCTTCCCTCAACGGCTACCGCCGATCCAGAACCTAGCGTTCAACCGACTGTGACGACGGCGCCTGCTCCCATGCCGACTACTGCGGCCCCTCAGCCTTCGAGTGAAGTAACAGTGCAACCGAGCGTGCCTGCTCAGCCCACAAGCGCAGCCCCCTCCACTCAGCCCACGGCCTCGGTTGCACCCATGCCGGTACCGACTGTTTCAGCGCCCACGCCTTCCGAAGATCCAAAGGCTACGCCGCGACCAACCACTGTAGCGCCCTCTACTCAGCCCACGGCCTCGGAACCGGTGGCGTCTGCAACTACGCAGCGTCCCCCGCGAGCTCGTCGAAGCACCGATGCTACAGCGCCGGCTCAGCCTACGGAAGCAGCGAGCTCAACCCTGCCTACGCGCCCAGAGGCGACGGCATCGGCGCCATCTGAAGCACCTGCGAATCCTTCGACCGAAGGTTCAGGAAATGCATCGGTAAACCAGCCTGATGCCTCAACGTCCAATGAGGAACCTGCGCTTTCGCAGCTTCTTCCGCAAGCCTCGCACGAACGTGAGATTGGTGGCGGTCGAAGCGCAATCACGTCCACCAATGAGGCGGACCCGCAAAACGCCGTTG
>ERZ773001.178-NODE-178-length-27415-cov-54.3867_pt1 | contig 27415 bp, 20 predicted proteins | sample MGYA00511673_ERZ773001 | MGnify/ENA primary metagenome ERZ773001 (study PRJEB29015, sample SAMEA2738091) | human oral metagenome | biome: human oral; feature: human-associated habitat; material: saliva | place: China | collected 2162 ... | reverse complement strand
GCGGGTACTCGCCGTACTTCACCATCGGAACCGGGCGGCGCATACGACGAATCATCATCATACGGTTAAACGCATACATGCCAGAACCGCGCTGAACCTCGCCGAACTTCGCAATCAGCTTCTTCTTCAGGCTGCGCCACAAAATGAAGTAGTCAACAACCCACAGGATCATCAGCGCATACATTGCGTACACGGAACCGTAATAAATCGGCGCCGCCGCAGAAGACGTGCCAGACACACCCTGAGCAATCCAGCCACCAATGAGCAGAACCAGCAGCACAGCCAGCATGAAATCGCCAAGGTTACGGCGCGCATCAATGTAGTCACGGATATAACGGCGCTGCGAACCACGGTCCACGGCGGGCAGGTAACGCTGATCGCCACCCATCAACGCATCATTCTGACGCTCACGAGCCTTCGCCATCGCCTCACGTTCACGAGCCTTCGCCTCCTTACGGTCATTAACAACCAGAGGCTGACGACGAGCCGCCTGCTGCTCCTTACGCGAAGGAGTGGGACGGCCCTTCTTCGGGGTGAACTTCGGATTAACCGGAGCCTGAGGCTCCTCTACAACCTGCGGCTGAACAGCTTCCGCTTCAGCCTTCTCTTTCTTACGACCAAACACCCTCCCATCATACCCGAACGGCACACACCAAACCCGCCCCCACAAGCCCACACCAGCAACTGAAACAACCCCAACCACCCGGCAGTTGGGGCCAAAGTGGGGCCAAGGCAGAGCCAAGGTGGGGGTAAGGTAGAAACATGACTACTGAATTCACCCACCACAGCGCCCTCAGCGCCGCCGTCACCAAAAACTTCGAAGCAACCCTGCAGACCCTCACCGAGCTCGTCGCCATTCCCTCCATCGCCTGGGAATCGCACGACCTCACCCAGGTAGACCGCAGCGCCGAGGCAGTCGCCGCGCTCGCAACCAAGGCAGGCTTCGACAACGTACGCATCGAACGCGCCACCTACACCACCGCAGACGGCACCGAAAAGCAGGGCATGCCCGCCGTTATCGCCTCCCGCCCCGCCGCAGAAGGCTACCCGACCATCCTGCTCTACGCCCACCACGACGTGCAGCCCGCCGGCGACCTCGACCTGTGGGACACCGACCCCTTCGTCGCAACCCGCAAGGGCGACCGCCTCTACGGACGCGGCGCAGCAGACGACAAGGCAGGCATCCTCGTGCACCTCGCCGCGCTCGCAGCCCTCAACGAAACTCTCGGCGAAGACTTCAAGCTCGGCGTGAAGCTCTTCATCGAGGGTGAAGAAGAGGCAGGCTCGCCCTCCTTCGTCTCCTTCCTCAACACCTACCGTGAGGAACTGTCCGCCGACTACATTGTCGTCGCAGACTCCGCCAACTGGCGCGCCGGCGTACCCGCACTGACCACCAGCCTGCGCGGCGTCGCATCCGGCGACATCGAAGTACGCGTCGGCAGCCACGCCATCCACTCCGGCATGTTCGGCGGCCCCATGCTCGACGCCCACACCCTCATGGCACAGCTCATCGCCACCCTGCACGACGCCACCGGCGCCGTAGCCGTCGAAGGCCTGCACCGCGCACCCGAACCCGAACTCGAATACGCGGAAGCAGACTTCCGCAGCGACTCCGGCATCTTCGACACCGTACCCCTAGCAGGCACCGGTAGCGTTGCCTCCCGCCTGTGGACCCAGCCGGCAATCTCCGTCATCGGCATGGACATCCCCTCCATCGCAACCTCCTCCAACACCCTCGCCGTCGTATCCCGCGCACGCATCAGCACCCGCCTAGCACCCGGCGACAACCCCGAAAACGCACACCGCGCACTCGCCGAACACATCAAAGCACACGCACCCCACGGCGCGCAGGCGAACTACACCGCCGTTGACTCCGGCATGCCCTTCGCCACCGAAGTCGACGCAGACGGCGCACAGACCGCCCTCGACGCAATGCGCGCCGCATGGGACGTCGAACCCGTACAGACCGGCATGGGCGGCTCCATCCCGTTCATCTCCGACCTGAAGGACCTCTTCCCGCAGGCACAGATCCTCGTCACCGGCGTAGAAGACCCCGACACCCGCGCACACAGCGCCAACGAGTCCCTCTACATCCCGGACTTCAAGAACGCAATCCTCGCGGAGGCGCTGCTGCTCAGCGCACTCGGTGCTCGCTAACCGCGCTCGCCAAACCAGCCCGCAAAACACAGGGCAGAAAAAGGAGGCGAAAAGTGGGGGAGAAGGGTCACAAACCCCAACCCCCACTTTTTCGGTATCCTAGAAGCAGAATTACATGTCAAGCCCCCACACCAAAACTCACGCCCCCGGCGAACTATGCACACCCTAGGTTGTGCTCAGCTCCACCCGGCGCGTATCGTGAAGGCTAAAACGCCCACACGCACCCACACGCGGCGCACACGGGCAACCAACCAAACAAAAGGACAACACCAATGAGTGAAACCACCACCGAACTGCCGACCCACGGCGTCAACCTCACCGAAGTAGCACAGACCAAGGTCCGCACCCTCCTCGAACAGGAAGGCCGCACCGACCTGCGCCTGCGCATCGCCGTCCAGCCCGGCGGCTGCTCCGGCCTCATCTACCAGCTCTACTTCGACGAGCGCGTCCTCGACGGCGACGCAGTCCGCAACTTCGACGGCGTAGAAGTCATCGTCGACAAGATGAGCGCACCCTACCTCGAAGGCTCCACCATCGACTTCGAAGACACCATCGAAAAGCAGGGCTTCTCCATCGACAACCCCAACGCAGCAGGCTCCTGCGCATGCGGTGACTCCTTCCACTAAACCGAAGGCACCCACCACGCGCCACTAAAGCGCAACACACCTAACAAACCCCCGTCTCGCATACTGCACCCAACCATGCAGATACGCGGCGGGGGTTTTACACTTAACACATGACTACGCACGAAATCACCTGGAAATACATCCTCAACCAGCTCGTCAAACACCAAAACCTCACCGACACCGAAGTCGCCTGGGCAATGGACCACATCATGACCGGCCAAACCGAACAGCCGATCCTCGCATCCTTCCTCACCGCCCTCCACTCCAAAGGCGAAACCCCCGAAGAACTCGGCGCACTCGCAACCGGCATGATCGCCAAAGCCGAAACCGTCGACATCGACCCCCACGCCGTAGACATCGTCGGCACCGGCGGCGACCAGCAAAACACCGTCAACATCTCCACCATGGCAGCCCTCGTCATCGCAGGCACCGGCGCCACCGTCGTCAAGCACGGCAACCGCGCCTCCACCTCCAAATCCGGCTCCGCAGACGTCCTCGAAGCCCTCGGAATCCGCCTCGACATGCCCATTCCCGCAGTCGCCGAATGCGCTCGCGAGACGGGTATCACGTTCCTGTTTGCGATGACTTTCCACCCGGCAATGCGCCACGTGGGCCCGACCCGCCGCCTGCTGGGCATTCCGACCGCGTTCAACTACCTGGGTCCCATGACGAACCCGGCTCGCGTGAAGTCCTCGGCTATCGGCGTTGCTAACCCGGTCATGGCTGAGAAGATGGCTCACGTCTTCGCGGAGCGCGGCGATCACGCCCTGACTTTCCGCGGTGATGACGGCTTGGATGAGCTGACCATCGCCACCACGAGCCGCCTGTGGGAGGCCGTAGACGGCGAACTGACCGAGTACCGTTTTGACCCGACCGAGTACGGTCTGCAGAACGCACCGCTGGAGCAGTTGCGTGGCGGCGACGCCGAGTACAACGCGGGCGTTTTCCGTGCAATTTTGGCGGGGGAGGGCGAGTCCCCGAAGAGCCCGCTGCGCGCCATTCATGACGCTGTGCTCATCAATGCTGCCGCTGGTTTGGTTGCGTACCGTCCGACCAACGGCGAGAGCTTTGAGGCGCGTTTCACTCAGGCTTTGGCTGATGCACGCGAATCTATTGCATCCGGCGCAGCAGAGCGTGTGCTTAACGCCTGGGTAGAGTTCAGCTCCAAGCATGCAGAATAAAGAAGCCCAGAATAAAAAAGCTCAGTAGCTGATGATAGGCACCCGAGATGGGCGCACCGAGTGGTGTGAGCTCGTCTCGGGTGCTTGTCGTTTAACGTGAGGGGCTGAGGGGCCCGAAGGTTTGGGACATGTGAGCGCGTGGCTGAGCGCAGAACCGCGGACGGAACAGTGCAAGCGCACTACGAGGAGCGCAGGTTCAACCCGTGCCAGGTAGAGCGTAGAAAGCACCGGTGAGCAGCCGGTGGGGTAGTGAAAAATAGGTCTACTTTACATAATGTATATTATCGGCTTTTTAGGGAGGTCTAGAATGAACCCAAGATTCCCCGTATCTAAATAAAGTCTTAACAGTTCATGTATTAACCTCACTCGACCACCAGAACTATCGCCAGTACTCAATCCACCTGAAATAATGGATATACCCCGCATCACGAAGGTGTCGTCGCCTCGTGTGCAGATCCAACGTCAACCACGCCGGTTGACGTACACCAAAGGAGAAAACTCGTGGATTGGCTCTTTGAGACACCCTGGACACTCTGGGTTGCACTCGCCCTGGTTTTTGCCGTCATAGAAATGCTCAGCCTCGACCTGTTCTTTCTCATGCTGGCGATCAGCGCAGGCATCACCGCAGCAATATCGCCCTTCGTGGATAACATGCTGATTCGAACCGTTATTTTCGTGGTAATCTGCGTGATTCTGGTTCTTGGTCTGCGCCCGCCACTGCTGAAGAAACTCAATAAATCAGCCACCGGAGCTGTCACTAATGCCGAAGCACTCATTGGTACTGAGGTGCGAGTCACTCAAGATGTGACTAGTGAAACCGGTTTAGTGGTACTAGCTGGCGACACCTGGACGGCGCGCACCGCCTCTGGAACGCTCGTTGCAGGATCGCACGCGAGGGTACGAGCCATTGAAGGTGCTACCGCAATCGTAGAGCCTCTCCCCCACGACTAAGACCAACAACTAAGACCCATCTGAATACTGGCCCTAGAAGCAGGTTCAGATACCCTAAAACACACCATATAACTCACCGATAAGGAGAAACAATGCCTATCAGCCTTATTCTGACGGTCCTACTCATCCTCTTCGTGCTGACGATGCTCGCAAAGACCGTGCGCGTCATCCCGCAGGGACGAGCCGGCATCGTCGAACGACTGGGTAAGTTCCACGCCGTTCTCAACCCCGGCCTGCACATCGTCATCCCCGTAGTTGACCGCGTGCTGCCCCTCATCGACCTGCGTGAACAGGTCGTTTCCTTCCCCTCGCAGTCCGTGATTACCGAAGATAACCTCGTGGTCGGCATCGACACCGTCGTGTACTTCCAGGTCACCGACCCTAAGGCTGCAACCTACGAAATCACCAACTACATTCGTGCCGTGGACGAGCTGACCAGCGCAACCCTGCGTAACGTCGTCGGTGGCCTGAACCTGGAGCAGACCCTCACCTCCCGCGACCAGATCAATGCGGAACTGCGAGGCGTACTCGACTCCACCACCGGCCGCTGGGGCCTGCGCGTCTCCCGCGTGGACATCAAGGAAATCCAGCCCCCGGCATCCATCCAGGACTCCATGGAGAAGCAGATGCGTGCAGAGCGTGACCGCCGCGCCGCAATCCTCACCGCAGAAGGCCAGAAGCAGTCGGACATTCTGACCGCAGAAGGTGAATCCCGCGCAGCTATCCTGCGTGCAGAGGGTGAAAAGCAGGCGCAGATCCTTCGTGCAGAAGGTGACGCACAGTCCGCAATCCTGCGCGCAAACGGTGAAGCAGAGGCCGTGCAGAAGGTCTTCGCAGCAATCCACGAATCCAACCCCAGCCAGCAGCTGCTCACCTACCAGTACCTGCAGACCCTGCCCAAGCTCGCCGAAGGTGACGCCAACAAGCTCTGGTTCATCCCGACCGAACTCGGCGATGCACTGCGCGGCCTGGGCAACGCATTCGGCACCCTGCCCGCATCCGACCTGGCAGACGCACCGAAGAAGCCCGCAGCGCAGGCACCCAAGAGCGCACCGCAGGCGCCCGGAAGCTACGGCATCAACGGCTAAACGCGAAATCTAACGCATAAAAAGGCGTGAATCACCAAAAATCACGCCGAATAAACACCACCACGCTGGGCGGGTGGAGACTATTACCGATATAATGGATGTTTTGTAAACGTTCGAGGGAATAGCTCTCCCCCGCCCAACGTTATGCCTAAAGCGCCAAAGAGCGCACCCGACGACACTGGAGGAAAAATGAGCGATCGTAGCCTGCGCGGTATGCGCCTGGGTTCCCAGTCGATGGAAACCGAATCGAACGTACAGCCCGCGCCCCGCCAGCGCGTCGAATACCGTACCGCAGACGGTGACCGCGTTTTCGTGACCTTCGCGGCAGAAGCAGAAATCCCCTCGGTATGGACCGCAAAGTCCGGTAAGGAAGCATACCTCGTCAACGGCGACTCCACCGCAGACGCCGAAGAAGAGAAGCCCGCACGTACCCACTGGGATATGCTCATGGAACGCCGCAGCATCGAAGAGCTGGAAAAGACTCTGGAAGACCGCCTGGAATACTACCGCAAGCACTACGCGCTCTAAAAGCACCGTAGAGGCGCCGTAGAAACGCTGTAGAAGCCCGCGCTGTAAGAAGGCCCGCTAAGCGCCACTCGTGCTCTTAGCGGGCCTTCTCTTCCGTTTGGTGCTGGCTTTCTCGGTACGTGATCCAGGAAAGAGCGCTATAGAAAACATCAAAAGACCGGGGCGGATACGTTATGTATCCGCCCCGGTCTTTCGTTTAAGTCTCAAAGTGAGGAACGATTACTTGCCCAGAGCCTTCTTCAGCTTCTGAACGCGGTTAGCCATACCCCAGCGAGTCACCTTAGACATGGAATCAAAGATAATGTTGCCGTCCATCTTCGAAGCGCCAATCTCACGCTCAACGAAGGTAATCGGAACCTCAACAATCTTCAGACCAGCCTGCTCAGAACGCCACGCCAGATCAACCTGGAACACGTAACCCTTCGAGTCAATGCCATCAAGGTTCAGGCGCTGCAGAGCGTCACGACGGTACGCGCGGAAACCAGCGGTAATGTCCTTAATGGAAGTGCCCAGAATCAGGCGGGTGTACAGGTTAGCGCCGCGAGAAAGAATCTGGCGGTGAGCAGGCCAGTTCTTGGTCTTGCCGCCGGGAACGTAACGCGAACCAATAGCCAGGTCAGCGCCCGCCTCCACAGCACGAACCAGAGAAGGAAGCTGCTCAGGCTGGTGCGAGCAGTCAGCGTCCATCTCAATCAGAACGTCGTAGCCTGCCTCAAGGCCCCAATCGAAGCCAGCGAGGTATGCGCCACCCAGACCGTCCTTAACGGTGCGGTGCAGAACGTGAATCTGAGAATCCTTAGCCGACAGCTCATCAGCAATCTGGCCGGTGCCGTCGGGGCTGTTATCATCCACCACGAGAATGTCCACCTCGGGAGCTGCCTTGCGAAGACGCTCTACCACGATGGGCAGGTTCTCCTTCTCGTTATACGTCGGGATGACAGTTAGAACGCGCATATTACTCCCTCACAGGTGTATATAAAACAGGCAGTGTAGGTATCCAGTATACCGGGTAAACGTGTGGGCAACTGAACCATCGGGGGCTTCCACCGCCCCTAAACAGCCTAAAAAGGTTGTTGACAAGCTAAAAAATTAGTTACTTTCAGTGTAAATAGATTCCAGGATGGGCAGAGGCGAATCCTCATCCAACACCGGAAGCAACGGAATGCGAGCGCGGGGGTCAGTACTCCAGGATGCTACGCGGGAGTCGGGTGCCTGGACCATGAGGGCTTCGACGCGCCACTGTGCCACGTATGCGGGGGTGTCGGGGGTTAGCTGGCCGGTGAAGGGGTTTTCTTCGTGTGCTAGGCGGTATACGCCGCGGGTGAGGGCGGCGAAGGCGCTGCGTGCGGAGATGCCGTGTTCGTCGTTGACGAGTTCGCGGATGAGGGACCAGGCGCCGGGTGCGTAGAGTTGTGCGTCGGAGCCGAGCGCGATGGAGGTGCCGGTTGCGTTTGCGCGGCGTGCTACGGAGGCTACTGACTCGCGCACTTCTCCCCCGGCGTGTGCGAGGAGTGCCTGGACGGTGTCGTTGGCTGCTTCGTCTTCTTCGGGTTCGCAGACGCTCAGGCCCAGGTTGATGCGTGCTTCTGCCAGTTTGGTGAGGTATTCATCGGTGATGGGGTCCTGCGGGGTGCTGATTGCTGCGTCTAGGCGGATGGACAGCCAGGGGTGGTTTTCGCGTACGGCGAGCGCGGCGTCGGCTGCGGGGGTGAAACCGGTGGATGCGTCGATGGAAAGCAGGAGTGCGGCGTCTTCGGCTACCTGTGCTGCTGCGGGGGCTTCGGTGGGGGTGACAAAGATGCCGACCAGCTGCAGGCCTTTGACGGCGCGTTCGCCTTCGGTGAGGGGGCGTAGTGCCTTGATGGCGCTGATCAGTTCATCGGTTTCTACACCGGTGGCGTTGAGGATGAGGCGGATGTCGGGTGTGCCGTGTTCGGCGCTGTAGTAGCTGAGTGCGGAGACGAGGTCGGGTACGTCTTCCATTCCGGCGAGGAGGGTGTGGGTGTGGTAGCCGGCTGCGCGGTATGCCTGCAGGTAGTCGAGGATTTCGGGTGCTTCTTTGCCTGCTACCGGTGCTAGTGCGCGCGCAAAGGTGGGGGTCAGCAGTGCGCCGTCAAGTTCGGTGATGGTGGCGGACTCGTCAGCAATGGAACGCGCCCCGGAGTCGGAGCCAACCCAGCGGACGAAGCCGTCCTCGACCAGCATTGCGGTTGCGTACGGGTCGACAGGGCTGTACACGCTACCATCTACGAAAATACGGGTAGACATTAGAATCCTTTCACCATTGAGGCACGCCGGAGCGCACATGAAGGCGGGCACTTCGATTGTGCTCGCGTAGCTCAGCTGAGCATCTCTTTCGAGTATAGAAGCACCCCCGCTACCTGCGGTAGTTCGTTCGTCCTTAGATGACGTGCCTTAGATGACATGCCTCAGATGAGGCGGGATGAGGCGGAACGGTGCGCGGTGGCGGGGGTGGTAGCCCGAACCGGCCGGGCATGGTGTTGAACTATATACGGTGTAGCACCATGTACGGTGAGCACTAAGGCGCGGGTTAGACGTCCAGTGCGACCACGCCGCGGCGTACCGCCTCAATCGCCTCTTCACAGCGGGCGCGGATCACTGGGTCCAGTGAGCGGATGTGCGCAATCTGGTCCAGTGCGTCCAGTACCTGCTTTGCCCAGCGCACGAAGTCGCCGGCGGCAAGGCCGGTGTCCTCGATTGCCTTTGCGAGGTGCGCACCGTTCGCCCACGCGTACATGGGTTCGACCAGGCCGAAGTCGCATGCCGGGGTCGGGTTGACCTTGAACTGTTCCTCGGCTGCGTTCAGGTCGGCGAGGCGCTGCGTAATCGTCGCAATGGGTGCGCGCAGGGACGGGTGCGGGTAGTGAGCCAGGTATTCCACCGCGTCGCGCTTACCCTGGTAGGTCAGTGCGGCGACGGTTGCCGCGATGGCGGCGGGCTCCAGTCCGTCGAGGAAGTGCGCGTCCAGGCACAGGGCGGTCAGAAGGTCGCGCTCGCCGTAGATGCGGCGCAGAGCCTGGCCGCCGGTGGTGAGCGACAATTTGCCGTCTTCGGTGCGTTCGACGTAGCCGTAGCTTTCCAGCAGGCGCGCAATGCGGTTGAAGACCTGCGCGATCGTGTTGGTGCGGCGGGCAATCTGGCGGCGCAACCCTTCCGTCTCAGAATTGAGCTTCTGCCAGCGCTCAGCCCAACGCATGTGGTTTGCGCGGTCGGAGCAGCCGTGGCACGGGTGGTTACGCAGCTGAGCCTGCAGAGCCTCCAGCTGCGCGTCAATGCTGTTCTGACGAGCCGGGATGTTCTGCTGTGCGAGCGCACGCGGGGCGCGACCGTCGTAGAGTGCCTGACGCATGCGGCTTGCGGTGTCGCGGCGTTCCTTGGCGGTTTTGAGGCTCAGACGCTTGGGGATTTTGATGCGGGAGACCGGTTCGACGGCGCCTTCGAAGTCGCGGGTTGAGGCGGTGCGCTGGTGCGCGTCCTCGGTGATGATGCCGATGCGCGGGTCGGCGTGCGAGTCGGAGCGGGTGATGACGACTGCGTAGCCGCGGGAGCGGCCGTGCGGAATGTAGATGATGTCGCCCGGCAGTAGCTGCTGGATGCTGTGGTGTGCCTGCGCGCGTGCGTGGCGTTCGTTGCTCTTAGACGCTTTCTTTTCCAGTTCGGCGATCTGGCGGCTGAGCTGGACGTATTCGGTGAAGTCGCCCAGGTGGCATGCCATTGCTTCGCGGTAGCCTTCGAGGGCGCTTTCGTTTTTGCGTACGCGGGAGGCGACGCCCACGACCGACTTGTCTGCCTGGAACTGTGCGAAGGAGGATTCCAGGATTTTGCGGGTGCGTTCGGCGCCGTAGGAGGCGATGAGGTTTGCCGCCATGTTGTAGGTGGGGCGGAATGAGGAGTTGAGCGGGTAGGTGCGGGTTGAGGCGAGGGTTGCCACGTGTTCTGGGGACATGCCGGGGCGCCACATGACGACGGCGTGGCCTTCGATGTCGATGCCGCGGCGGCCGGCGCGTCCGGTTAGCTGGGTGTACTCGCCGGGGGTGATGTCTACGTGGGATTCGCCGTTGTATTTGGTGAGTTTCTCCAGGATGACGGTGCGGGCGGGCATGTTGATGCCCAGTGCGAGGGTTTCGGTGGCGAAGACCAGCTTGATCAGGCCCTGGGCGAAGAGGGTTTCTACAACCTCCTTGAACAGGGGCAGTAGGCCCGCGTGGTGCGCGGCGATACCGCGAATCAGGCCGTCACGCCACTCGTAGTAGCCGAGGGTGTTCAGGTCGCGGGTGTCCAGGTGCGCTGTCGCTTCGGCAATGTAGGCGCGGATGGTCTGCTGCTGTTCGGGGGTGGTCAGCGTAATATCGGCGGATACGCACTGGCTGACGGCGCCGTCGCAACCGGCGCGGGAGAAGATAAAGCAGATAGCGGGAAGAAGGCCCTGCTTGTCGAGGGCGCGCACCATTTCCGGGCGGGTGATGCGCTGCGGACGCAGGGGCTTCTGCTCGCCGCGCGCATCAAAGTCCCGGTCATTACTGAAATGATTATTTCTGAAGCGATCGCGACGGTTCGAGCCGCCGCTGAACGTCTCATTCAGCCAGCCTTCACGGCGGTGACGGAAACGTTCACGCTTGCCGCCGTAGCGTCCACGGCTCGGTGCGGAACGGAAGCCGGGGCGTAGCGCCTTCAGCTGCGGGTTCAGACGCAGACCGGCAAGCAGCGGGTTGGCGCCCGCCTCCACGGTTGCGCCGCGCTGCTTAGCTTTCTGCGCCTTCTTCGCCTGCTTGCGGGAGAGCTTCTCCTCCGGCTCCTGGTTGTGGTTCTTGCCCTGTGCGGAGTTGTCCTCGGGTACGAATAGATCCACCACACGGTGACCGACCATCATGTGCTGCCACAGGGGCACCGGGCGGTGCTCAGAAACAATAATGTCCGTGCCGCCGCGCACTGTATCCAGCCACGCGCCGAACTCCTCAACGTTCGACACCGTCGCCGACAGAGAAATGACGTTCACATGCTCGGGAAGGTGAATAATCGCCTCTTCCCACACTGCGCCACGGAAACGGTCCGCCAGGTAGTGCACCTCATCCATCACCACATAGCCCAGGCCGGTCAGCGTGGTCGAGTTGGCGTAGAGCATGTTGCGCAGCACCTCGGTGGTCATCACGACCACGGGTGCTTCCGTGTTAATGCTCGTATCGCCGGTGAGCAGACCCACGTAATCCTCACCGTACGCGCGCACAAAGTCGTGGTACTTCTGGTTGCTCAGCGCCTTAATGGGGGTCGTGTAGAACGCCTTCATGCCGCGGCGCAGCGCCAGGTAGATACCGAACTCGCCCACGATGGTCTTACCCGCACCCGTAGGCGCGGCAACCAGGACGGAGCGGTCCGCCTCCACGGCGGCACACGCCTGACGCTGAAAATCATCCAGCGGGAAATCAAGGGACGCCTCAAAAGCGCCGAGGGCGGTCTTCGCGTACGCGGCGCGCTCTCGGGATGCGGCGTAGGCGGCAGCGTAGTCGGTGCGCTCCGCCGGGGTCTGCTCGGTAGAAGCAGTAGAAGCGTTAGAAGTGTGTGCGTCGGATGTGTGCTGTGCGTGGTGCTTGCTCATAGTATGTCCAGTGTAACGGTTCGCCCGCCGTGAGCCTCCAGAAAGCATCCCGGAGGGGCACTAATCCGGTATGGGCGAACAGCGAGCGCATCGGCGGCTATGCTTTTTCGGGCGTGCGAAAGGGGTGCAGTTTGCGGGCGTACGAAAGGGGGCGGGATACAGGTTCTCTGTACCCCGCCCCTTTCGGCTGCCTCGCTCACAGCGAGCTATTCAATTTAGGACGTCTTCTCGTCGTCGAAGTAACCCATCTTCGCCAGATCTTCACTGCTGGTTGCGGTGTTCAGGCTTGCTTCATCCGACCCCTGTGCCAGCTTGGCAAGCTTGCGGTCGCGGCGCTTGTCGTTGATCATGCAGATGCCGATCGCTGCGAAGAAGAAAATCAGCAGCGGCGCCATGAGCACGAACATCATCATGATGTCGCTACCGGGTGCGGTCAGCGCTGCAATCACTGCAACGAGCACGACAACCCAACGCCAGGACTTCAGGATGGTCTTGCCTCGGATGAGGCCGAGCATGTTAATGCCGACCAGAATCACCGGGATGATGAAGGCGCAGGAGAACGTCACAACGAACTTCAGGATGAAGGAGATGTACACGCCCGCGTCAATGTAGTTACTTTCGTTGACGGGGGTGAACTTCAGCAGCGCGTAGACCACGCCGGGGAGGGTGAAGTACGAAATGGCGACACCGCAGGCAAACGCGAAAATAGATGCGGTGAGGAAGCCGAAGAGATACTTCTTCTCCTTGGTGTGCAGTGCCGGCAGCAGGAATCGCAGTGCCTGGTAGAGCCAGACGGGGGAAGCAATCACCAGACCGATGTACATACCGACCTTAAGCAGCTGGTCGAAAGGAGATGCGACGCTACCGTAGTTCAGGTTTGCTCTGCGGCCGGTTTCTATGTTGATCTGCTGCAGGGGCGCAGAAATCATTTCAATGAAAGGCTGGTAGAGGAAGACCGTACCGATGATGGCTGCGATGATGGTTGCGATAGCCGCTTTGATGAGGCGGTCGCGGAATTCGCGCAGGTGTTCCTTGAGTTCCATGCGTGCTTCAGGATTGATTTTGCGGTTGCGCACGTCCTGGTCGGGTGTTGCCACGTGGTGTCCTCTGGGTGTCGGTGCCGTGTGTGATTCGGCTGAGGGGGTCTGGTGGGGTGTTTATGGGGTGGTGCCGCAAAACCCGTGCCGGCCGGTGGGCTGGCACGGGTTTGGTGCATCGGTGGCGGGACCGTTACTTGGTTTCGGTCTTGCCGTCCTTGCCGTTGTCTACGACCTCAGCGGTGACGACCTCTTCGCCGTCCTTCTCGCGGGGGTCCTTCTTGGAGTCGTTCTTCAGGCCCTCAACTTCGGTCTTGAAGATGCGCATGGACTGACCGAGGCTGCGTGCCATGCCGGGCAGCTTGGGTGCGCCGAAGAGCAGGACGATGAGGAGGATAACGACGATGATGGTCGCGGGGTGGCTGAAAATCTGGCCCATGGTGGTGTGCCTTTCTAGTTAGAGCAGGTCTCCGATGTTTTGAGGTTGGCCGAGTCGATCTCGTCGGGAGACCCGTCGCTTGATCCGCTCAGACCTGCGTGTCTGCTTACCTTGTTCGTAGTTATTGTATGCCTCGGTGATGGGTGTGAATACCCCGAGGGTGGTGTCTCGCGGGAGTTTTCGGCTTGCGTTCGCTTGCGCGGCATCGAATTGTCCCTCGATTGACTCGACCCAGGTTACGGTTTCGTCAAGGAGTGTGAAACCGCGAGTGAGTGCTTTGTAGGTGAACCATGCCAAATAGAGGAGCGAGCAGATGATGAGCGCGCCCCATAGCAAAATCCAGAACCACCAAGACATGAGCACCATTATACAAGTTTTAGGTTAATGTTTTGGCGCCTTAGATGGGTTTTTAGGGTGTTTTTGCTAGTGGGTGAAGTTCTATTTTTCTGCGGGCACACCTGCGGGCGCACCCCTGCGGCTACTCGCCTTGAGGGTTTGCAACTGCTCAAGCAACGCCGTGCGCAGGTGCGCAGGACCGACGAGTTCGAGGGCACCTCGGTGCGCGATGACGGTGTCGAGGATGTTCTTATCGCCAGCGCCGTGGGCGTTGTTGTAGTAGTGGATACGCACGTACTGGGTGCGTGAAGCCTTCTTCACGTGGTGAGTGCTTCGACGCATGTATGTTGCGGTGAGAGTATCAAGCGGTTCACCGCTGGGAATATGCTCGGTCGGGTGAATCCGCAACTCAGCAAAGGGGTTGGTCTGAGTGCTGTGCTGCTGCGCGTGCCAATGGGGGACGGTGTCACCGGTGACCGGGTGGGTACGACCCGCGCCCGCCTCGTGAATGTGGTTGATGCGGGTGAGGCGGAAGTTACGCCAGAACGTGGGGGTCTTCTCCCCCGCTTCATTATCCGCCGCCTCGCTGTCTGCAACTTCGCTGTTCTCTGCCGCACCGGTGGCCGCGTGAGCAAAAGTCTCGGGTCCCTGTGCGGGTACATACTCGGGGACCTCTTCACCGCGCGCGGCATAGTAGCGTTCCTCAGCGGTACGGCACCACGCATGCAGATACATGTGGTCGCGATGCAACACCAACGCATACGGGTCCACCAGACGGTCCGCCGCACGCTCAGAGGTACCGTACCCAATGGTCACGGCATTGCCGCTACTCAGGGCGGCAGTCGCCTCCTGCAACAGAGGCTCCTCCGGGGCAAAGCACAGGTGCTGCGCATAGACGGGCGCGTTCGGGTACGCGGCGGCGAGCGCCGCACGGATACTACCCAGGCGCGCATCAGCCGGGTGCAGAATATCTGCGGCAGAGAGGGTAAAGACCAGGATGGCGAGCTCGGTGTCGGTAAGGCGCGCGTAGTTCAGCAGCGTGTGCGGGGTGGCGCCGCCAAAGTCCGGCAGTAGGTTAATGTAGGTGGGCTTGAGGGCGTCCGGGTCCTTGGGGTCAGAATCGAAGGGAACGGTATCTACCTGCGCGAAAATCTCGGGGATGATAGTTTTGCCGAGGTCGCGGTTTTTCTCGGTGTCCACGCTGTAGAGGGCGTTGAGCTGATTCAAAGGCATGGGCGCCTCATCGTGGGCGCTCGCCCAGCGGTCGGCACGGTGCAGACCCAGAACCAGGTCGACGAGGGCGTCGAGGACGTTATTACGGTTACGCTGGTCAATCTTACTCCACGTACCGGGGTCCTCGACTGCGCCACTGTGCAGGTCGGTGAGGGTACGCAGCAGCTGCTGCTGGGCGGCGTAGCTGTCACGCTGGCGGGTAGAGGCATCCTCCGATTCCTCGGGAGGCTCGATCACGCAGCTGTAGCTGGTCGCCGCCACAGCGCTATCAATCGTGCCGTACGAGGGCACGGTGAAAGGCTCCGACAGCGTGGAATCGGCGTTGACCTCGGCAACGATCAGGCTCTCTTCGTAGCCCTTAATGTCTTCAAGCCAGTTCTTGGCGTTGAACGTCGCGTTGATGGGGGTCGAATCAATACGTGAGAGCATCGTGAGCTTCTGAATACGGCTGGCACGGAACGTGTACTCCTTACGCTCCGCGCTCTCGGTGTAGTAGCCGACAAAATACCAGGTGCCGTAACGGTAACCGATACCGGCAACACTGACCTTCTCCTGCACGCGGGTTGCACCGGCAGCCGTCTGATAGGTGAACGTGACCGTCTTACGCTCCGCATAGGCTGTGAACAGCTCATTCAGGTGCGGGTTATCGCTAAAGTAAATGCGCTGAAGAGGCTCGCGGTAGGTGTACAGGTTCTTCGCACGCTGACGTTTGCCGGTCTTCGGCTCCAGGATCTTCGCGGCGGTGAGCGCCTCATCGGTGAGGTTCTCGCTGGTCAGCGCAATCTTACGCAGGATGCGGTAGGCGTCATCCTGCAGTTCGGTGCCTTCCCAGCCGCGCAGGATGGTGTTGATGAGGCGGAACTCCTCGGCGGTGGGGTTCCAGGCGGGCAGCTTAGCGGCGTTGCTGGGTTCGAGGCGGTAGCGCTCCCCCAGATCCGTGGTTACGTGGGTGATGCGCGCGCCGGCATCACGCAGGGTCTGCTTGGCTCGCTCAAAGGCGCGTTCCTGCGACTCGCTGAGGGAGCCGTTAGCGCGCGTGCTAATACCGAGCAGGGTCAGTAGCTCGTTGCGACTGATGCCCTGGGTTCGGGTTGCGGCATCGGGTGCCTCGGCGGCGGTGGCGAGGCGGTGAAGAGTCATGTAAAGCTGAGCTGCGGTGGACATGATTCCATCATACCGTGTGTGTTCCGCGGCACTTACTTTGCGTGCGGGTACGCAAAAGCCCGGCGCCCCTCCCACAATCGGGAGAAAGCACCGGGCTGCGCGTCTCTGCGCGTCTTACGTGAGAAGCGCGAAAAACGCGAGAACCTGGCTAAGTCCTTAGCGGACGTCCAGCAGGTCCACCACGAAAATCAGGGACTCACCGGGCTTAATGACCGAACCAGCGCCGCGGTCACCATACGCCATGTCGGCGGGAATCTCCAGGCGACGACGGCCGCCGACCTTCATGCCGAGCAGACCCTCATCCCAACCGCGGATAACCTGGCCAACGCCCACCTGGAACGGCAGCGGCTCGCCGCGGTTCCAGGACGCGTCAAACTCTTCACCGGTGGAGAATGCCACACCAACGTAGTGGGTGAGCACGCGGGAGCCGGGAACAACCTCAGCGCCAGCACCCTCGATCAGGTCGGTGATGACCAGCTCGGTGGGGGCGTCGCCCTCGGGGAAATCGATTTCGGGCTTTTCGCGGTCGAGGTTACGCTGACCGAAAGACATGGGTGTCTCCTTTGATTGGTTCGAAATGAATCGAAATAGTGGGTGCGCCCGCCGCCTACGTCATAGTCATATAAGCGGCGAGCGCGAAATAAAAATGTGGGTACCGAAAATATGGGTACCGGGCTACTGCGCGGTAGCCGAAGCGGTAGCCGCCGGGGTTGCGGTTGCCGAGGCGCTCGCCTCCGCAGCTGCTGCGCTAGAAGCTGCCTGAGCACGCTGCAGGGTCTGCGGGTTCTCCTCCGCACCCAGAATATCAACCACAAACACCAGGGCGCCCGAAGGCTTGGAACCGCCGGTGTCGTTACCGTACGCCAGGTCCGCCGGAATGACCAGCTCAACGCGGGAACCGACCTTCTTGCCCTTCAGACCCTGAGTCCAGCCCTTGATAACGCCCTGCAGGGAGATGCCCATCGGGGTGGCGGCGTCGTAGTTGCCGTCGACGACCTTACCGTCGGAGTACTGCACGCCAATGTAACGCACGTACACGGTGTCGGTTTCCTTGACCTCGGCGCCCTCGCCCTCAACGAGGGTCTTAGCGGTCAGCTCGGTGACCTCCGGCTTGTTATCGGGCAGCTTAATCTCAGCCTTGCCGGTGGACTCATCCAGAGTGAAGGACGGCAGGGACGGGTCAGCCTCGACAGCCTTACCGGTTGCGTACTTGGGCAGCTTCGTCTTCACGGTGTACACCTCAACGTTAGTTGCGGTACCGGGCGAAGCGGTCGTAGTGGTCACGCCCGCGGTGCTGCGCTGCTGCAGAACGTTGGTGGTGTACGAGAAAGAACCGCCAACCTTAATCTTCTTCAAGGTTTCGTACACCTGCGGTGCAGCCTGCTTCAGCTGATCGTTAATCGGCAGCAGAATCGGCTCGCTGGAGTAAGTGGAACCGTTGAGCTTGCCATCGGTGCCTTTGAATACGGCAGCCTCAACGAGCACGTAGTCACCATCGTTGATGGAGTCGCCGTTACCTTCCTCAATTACGTACGCGGAAGGGCTAGACGCGGCGAAAGGAGTCGCGAAGGACGCCTCCGGCTCAGCGGTCGCATTCTTCAGGGTGTACTGCACCTTGGACAGGTCGCTGCTGGACTGCGCGCCACATGCAGATAGTGCAAGCGCGAGAGCAGCCGCGCTGGCACCGAAAATAGTGAGCTTAGAGCGTTTGGTCATAGTGTTATCCTCTGGGGTTTTCTGTGAGAGTGGGGCGTGTGAGTGCCCGTGTGCCACAGAACAGTTTACAGGTATAGGTTTAGCTGTTTTATGCTACGGCACGTAGCTGTGTTCAGGCTGTGTCGCGGCCGAGGTGTTCCCGAAGGCCCACAACCCCGACCGCCGGCGGGTTTCCCCTCATCAGAGCGTTTTAGCGGGGTGCTATTTAGCAGGGCGGCGGGAATGCCGCCTCCTGATGCTGACGTGCCTTGCCCTCCAGCAGGGTCAGCACTTCCTCCAAGCCTTCACTGTCAGTTGCGAACGGGTCCTTACACACCAGCGTGTGCTGCGGGTAGGCGTTGAGCTTCAAGTGCACCCAATCCACGGTGAACTGCTCCCCTGCCGCAACCGCCGCATTAATGAAACGCGAACGCTGCAGAGCGCGAGTGGCGGGCGGCTGAGTCTTCGCCGCCTCCGCAGCACCCTCGGGCAAGATGCGCTTGACAGCACCGCGACGAACCAGCGCATGGAAGACACTACGCTCCGGGTCGATGTCGTGGTACGCCAAATCCAGCTGACGGATGCGGGCGCTCGCATAATCGGCAGGCTGACCAGCCGCGCGGGCGCGGGCAATATACGCATCCAGAAGCTTCTTCTTAATCGCCCAGTCAATCTCCGTGTCAATGCTGCTGTAGTCGCCGGACTCGATAGCGTCCAGGGTGCGTTGCCACAGGTCCAGGGCGTATTCCACATGGTGGTGGTGCGCGCCGTACTGCTGCACGTACTGGCGTGCCGCATCCAGGTAGTGACGCTGAACGCTCAACGCCGTGTAGTGCTTACCATCGGTGGTTTCGAAGGTCGCGGTGCCGGTCAGGTCGTGGCTGATAGCGCGCAGAGCCGCCGGAACAGACACAATATCCAGGCTTGTCACCGGGAAGCGGTCCTCCAGCATGCGCAGCACCAGGTCGGTGCTGGCAATCTTCAGCAGGGTCGTCGGCTCCGCCATGTTCGAGTCACCATTAATGACGTGCATGCGGCGGAACTTCGACGCGTCCGCATGCGGCTCATCGCGGGTGTTAATGAGCGGGCGAGCGCGCGAGGTTGAGGTGGATGCCGCCTCCCAAATATGGTCGGCACGCTGCGAGAACGAATACGAAGGCACACCCGTGCTGGACGCCGGGTCGGTCGAACCGGGCACCGGGCCGCCATTCGGGTGGGTCTTACCGGCGCCGACCAGAATCTGGCGGGTCACCAGGAACGGCACGAGCTGGGCAATCAGGTCGTTGAACTGCAGTTTGCGGCTGATCAGGTAGTTCTCGTGGCTGCCGTAGGAGTTGCCCGCCGAATCCACGTTGTTCTTGAACAGGTACAGTTCACCGTCGAGGGGGCGGCCCTCCGAACCTGCGAGCAGGCGCTTGCGGGCGGTACGCGCCAGATCAGCGAAAAGCAACTCACCGGCGCGTTCCTGCGCGAGTAGCTCGTCAATGCTGCCGCATTCGGCGGAGGCGTACTCGGGGTGCGAACCCACGTCAAGGTAGAGCCTACCGCCGTTGGGCAGGAAGACGTTCGTTGAACGCCACTGATCCAGGACGGGCTTGAAAAGGGCGGCGGCGGACTCTTCGATGCTCAGCCGACCGAGCCCGTGCGGGACGTAGCTGAGCCCGAATTCGCTTTCAATGCCGAAAATACGGTGTTCCATGATGCTGACCCGGCGCGCAGGTGCGCCGGTTACTCGCCGCCCTTCTGGACGAAGCCGGTGACGAAGTCTTCAGCGTTCTCAGCGAGCAGGCCGTCAATTTCGTCGAGCAGGTCGTCGACCTCGCTCACGTCAGAGACAACGTGGGAGGCGGCGAGGGTCAGTTCCTGCTCCTGCTCGGCTGCGGTGGTTTCGGTCTGCTGTGCGCTGATGCGTTCGCGGCTCATGGTTCTCTCCTCAAGGGGTTTTCGGTTGTGGACAAATAAGTTTTTAGTGGGGTTGGGTGCGGGGTATAAGGGTTTTGGTACCCGGACCTTACTGCACCCCGCCTGTGGGTTATGTGGTTTTTACTCTTCTGAATGGGGGTATTCGCCCCGGGGAAGAATGTGAGTTTATGTGGGTTTAGGGGGTGTGCTGCTAGCGCAGGCGGTTCAGCAACGCATCCGAATGGTTCACCTCATCCAGCAGCGGCTCCACCTCGGCGGCACCGTACCGGGTCGGCTCCATCATCGTAAAACGAGTCAGATCCTTCGAATACCTGCCACGGCAGGACACCGTATCCCAGTTAATACCCAGAATCTCCTCCGGCCAACGCGCCATCAACGTGCCACGTAAAAACGCGCGCGTCTCACGCGGCGGCTCGGTCGTCGCACGCTCAATCTGCTCCGCAGAGAACAGCGTGCGCATACGGCCACGCGCCACCAGACGGTGATACAGGCTCTTCGACGGGTCAATATCAGCGTACTGCAAATCCAGAGCCTTCAACTTCGGATTCGCATAATCTACGCCCTGAGCGACATAACCGCGCACCAGCGCATACTTCGCCACCCAATCCAGACGATCCGCCAGCGAGAGCGGGTTGGTTTCCAGGGCATCCAGAACCTCACCCCACAGGTTGAGGATCTGCGCGGTCGCAGCATCCACACCCGCCGGGTTCGACTCCTCGTGCGCACGGGAGGCCTCATAGTAGGCGCGCTGAATCTGCAGGGCGCTCGCCGAACCACTCGTGGACACCGGGTTCGGCAGGGTCGCCGAAGACGGCGCCAGCGGCAGCTGAACCGACAGCGACAAATCGTGGCTGACCGCGTGCATCGCCGCCACCGGATCAGACAGACGCACACCCGGCAACACGGGGTGCTGCTCGCTGTGCGACTCAATCAGGTTCATCACCAGCGCCGCCGTACCAAACTTCAACAGGTTCGAATAGTGCGACATGTTCGCATCCGCCGGAATCACGTGCAGGCGGCGGTACTTCGACTCATCCGCATGCGGCTCATCGCGCGTATTCACAATCGGACGGCGAATCGTGGTCTCCAGGCCAATCGTGCGCTCAAAGAAATCAGCACGCGAACTAATCTGAAAACCCGGAACCTCACCGTGTGTACCAATACCCACACGGCCCGCACCCGTAAAAATTGCGCGGGTCGCAAAGAACGGCAGGAGCGCATCCGCAACCTGCTCAAACGGAACATCACGGCTGATCAGGTAGTTTTCGTGGGCGCCGTACGACTGGCCCTTCGAGTCGGTGTTGTTCTTGTACAGCTTCACCTGCGGCAAATCCTGCGCGTGGTTGCCCAGCTCCACCAGCGACTCGTACGCCAGCGCGTCACCGGCAGCGTCATAGAGCACCGCATCGGCGGGGGTCAGAACCTCCGGCGAGGAATACTCCGGATGCGCGTGATCCACATACAGGCGCGCACCATTGGGCAGAATCGCGTTCATGGTCACGCGGTCCCAGTCCAGGCGCTCCGGGAAACCACCGCGGCCGTGCACACCGGCGAGCGCATCCAGGGCGCTACGCGGCTCGGCGGGCTCACCCGGTGCCTGAACGCCCGCCTCACGCATAATCTCCAGGGCGATATCTTCGCTGGTCAGCTCGGTGCGGGTGTGCGTCATCTGGCTCGAATGGGCGGTGGAGGCGTCCTGAACCTGACCGAAAGCATCACGCAGCGGCGACTCGGACTCACCCAGCCACTGACCTTCCGGGGTGGCAGTCGAGTAGTTCTCTGCCTGGCGTACCTGCTCGGCGGTCAGCTCATCCGCCAGGGCGCGGCGCTGTAGCTGCTCACGGAAGGCGGCGCCGCGGCGGAACGCAAGCTTGGCGTAGGTGTTGACCACCAGTGCGGACAGCACGGTCGGGTTGGTGCCCGGCGCGGAGGGGGCGATGACGCCGTACTCGGTTTCGGCACCCATAATGCGGTGCACGCCGTAGCTGGGGGTGGAGTTCATGGGGTTCTCCTGAAAAGTTCTATACCATCTGAAGGCTCTGGACCTGCGGTAATACTGAGGTTAATGCGGGATAAGCGCGGGGTGTGGGCGCGCGGTTTAGCGCGGCGGCTCCACCGACACCAAACGGCCACGCACACCGGCAACGGTGAGCGCATCCTCAATATCGGGCAGCGGCGGCAAGTCCACCTGATCCTCAAACTCGGCGCGTACCGCCTCCAGCAGGTGGCGGGTACCAATACCCACACTCGAGGCGTCCGCACCGGCGGTCAGCGCCTGCAGCTGCTCCTTAATCGCCGCCTTCTTCGCGCGGTCCACAATATTGCGAATCACCGCACCCGAAGCGAAATCGCCGCGGTACAGCGTGTGAGTGGACAGGTTCGCGCTCGCGCCAGAACCAACGACTATGGAAGAGTCCACGGTCGCCACAGCGTACGCCGTGGAGGGGGTGCGCGCGTACAGCTGGCCGGTCGCGGCGGCAATCATCGCGGTCAGGGCGGCGCGGGTCGAGCCGGCGGCTGCCACCTCCGCAGCGTCCAGGGGCAAATCCTCGGTCAGGTACAGACCGAAAATCTCTGCCGCACCGGTGGCATCCGGGCGGTTAATGCGAATCTTTAGGTCGAGTCGGCCCGGGCGCATCACCGCGGCATCAATGAGGTCTTCACGGTTGGTCGCACCAATGACGATGACGTTCTGCAGCGACTCCACGCCGTCAATTTCGGCGAGCAGCTGCGGCACGATGGTCGTCTCAATATCGGAGGAACGACCCGAACCGCGCATACGGAACAGCGACTCCATCTCGTCAAAGAACACGACGACCGGGTGACCCGCTTCCGCCTTCTCGCGGGCGGCAACGAAAATATCGCGAATCTGGCGCTCCGTCTCACCGACGAACTTATCGAGCAGCTCGGGGCCCTTAATGTTCAAGAAGTAGCCGCGAGTAGCCGAACCCGGGTTCAGCGCAGCCGCACGAGCCGCCAGGGAGTTCGCCACAGCCTTAGCAATCATGGTCTTACCGTTACCGGGAGGGCCGTACAGCAGAATACCCTTGGGCGGTGCCAGGTGGTAGCGCTCAAAAATCTCGGGGTGCAGGTACGGCAGCTCCACCGCGTCGCGAATCTGCTCAATCTGAGCGCCCAGGCCACCAATCTGCTCGTAGGTGACGTCCGGAATCTCCTCGAGCACGAGCTCCTGCGAGCGGGAGGCGGGAACCTGCGAGGTCAGCATGCGGGTGCGCGTGTCGAGGGTGACCGCGTCCCCGGTGCGCAGCTGCTCAATGTCGAGGGAACCAGCCACACGCGCCACCTGTTGAGCGCCCGAGGACGTATCAACCAGCACGCGCTGCTCATCCAGCACCTCGCGCACGGTCACCACGTCGCCGAAGGGTTCGGTGTCCAGGGCGAGCACGGCCTCCGTCTTGTCGTTGAGCAGCACGGTCATGCCGGGGGTCAGCGTGGACAGGTCAATGAGCGGGGATACGGGAATACGCATCATACGACCGCTCACCTGCACGTCCAGGTAGGTATCAATCTCGGCGGGGGTCTTATCGTCCGCGACCTGCTCATAGGTCATGGTCTGACCCTCATGCACCGCCAGCACAATCGCCGAATTCAGCGGCGGCATGACGTTCTGCGACAGGGAGGCGCGCAGACGCTCCACCTGGTAGCGCATGCTGGTAATTGCCTCAACGAGCTTGCGGTTCTTCTCCCCCGCACCACGAATCTGTCGGCTCATATTGTCGCGGGTTGCCTCCGCCGCGGAGAGTCGACGCAGCACGGCGTCATACTCCTGCGCGCTGACTGGCTGACTGCCGGGCAGGGAGGTCGCCCCGAAAGCAGCCGAGTAGTGCGGTGCCGCGCTGGCTGCACTGTGGGCGGTGCCGTACTGGGGGGTTCCTGCCTGATCTGCAGATTCGTGGGTGGACACGGTAGCTCCTTTAGCTGTTCGTCCTGTGCGAGAGGCTCCCCGGCGCGTAATGGGCGGTGCGGGTAGCCCGGTGGGTGCACTGCGGGGGCTCCAGGCAACGCCCGTGCCCCCGCAGGTCAATGATTCGTCAATTATTCAGCAGACTCGATGCCGTTCTGTTCCAGCGCAATCTCGTTCGCGCGTGCGGCGTGAGCGGCAAGGTTCTTCGCATCGCGGGCTGCGCGGCGAATCTTCTTATCGGTCACCTCACGCTCACCCACGTTCATGGGAATCCACGCGTTCATATCCTCTTCAGAGAAGTCAGTCTTGGACGCGCGACGCTTCGGCGCCAGGCGTACCGCACCGTCAGCGAGGCGACGAGCCACGACCAGGAACGCGGTGTGTGCCACCATGCGGTGGTCGGGGCGGACCGCCAGGCCCTCCACGTGCCAGCCGCGAACAATGGTTTCGTCACATTCGGGTTCGGTGAAGCGGCCGTCCAGGCGCATGCCCTCAACCAGGCGGGACATCTGGGTCACGGTCGCAACGTAGCAGATGAGCACGCCGCCGGGCGCGAGCGCCTCCGCCACAGCGTCGAGGCATTCCCAGGGTGCGAGCATGTCGAGCACGACGCGGTCGACGCTGCCGGGCTCTTCAACCTGCGGCAGGGTGTCCTGCAGGTCGCCGATGCTCAGCTTCCACGCCGGGTGGGGGCCACCGAACATGGTCTCGATGTTGCCGCGGGCGACGTCTGCGAACTCTTCACGACGTTCGAAGGAGTGCACGCAACCGTAGTCGCCGACTGCACGCAGCAGCGCGATGGACAGTGCGCCGGAACCGACGCCTGCCTCGACGACGCGTGCGCCGGGGAAGATGTCTGCCTTGACGATGATCTGGGCGGCGTCCTTGGGGTAGACGACGGCTGCGCCGCGCGGCATGGAGAGCACGAAGTCCTTGTAGAGGGGGCGCAGCGCCTGGTAGAGGATGCCGTGAGTGTTGGCGATAACGGTGCCTTCGGGTGCGCCGATGAGGTCGTCGTGCTTGAGGAAGCCCTTGTGGGAGTGGTATTCGCCGCCTTCGGCGAGGGTGATGGTGGTGATGCGGCCGCGTTCGTCAGTGATTTGGACGCGCTCGCCGGGGCGGAAGGGGCCGCGGCGGTTGATTGCGCCGGTGGGGGTGTGGGTGCCGCTGCTCACGGGGTGATTCTCCTCGGGTTTGGGTCAGTCTGTGCTGTTCGCGCTGTGCGGCGAACCGCGGGACGGAAAAAGTCCTTTTCTATTTTAGCGGAGTCTGCAAATCGGCTGTGGCGTGTTCCCCCGCAAGCGTGATATGGCGGCGGCACGAATGGGGCGATGACCACTGAGCAATGAGGGCTACTCATTTTTGGTTAGACTTGAGGGGAGTTCGCCAGAATCCTTGGCGGGCAGAAACACCTTAGTGCCCAAGAATATGGGGCAAAGGAAAGAGTATTGTGACTGATTTCAACTCACTAATTGCCGAGTTCGGCAGGCAGGTGCGGGAGAATCTGCGCATTGGGGATGGTGAACCGGAGGCTCAGCTGACGAACCCGGTCGCTACCCTGTTGCAGGACTTTGGCGCTTTGCATTCGATGAAGGTTGTGACCGTCCGTGAAACCTCGCTGAAAACCGCGGGGGGGGGTCTAGTTTCTGAGGGTCTAGTTCGCCCTGATTACGCCATCATGGTCGATGGTGTTTTGACCGGCTATGTGGAGCTTAAGGCTCCGGGTAAGAACATTGACCCCGCTTCTTTCGCTAAGAAGAGCCACGAGTATAAGCAGTGGCAGCGCCTGCGCAACCTTCCTAACCTTTTGTACACTAACGGCACGGAATGGCGCCTGTATCGTTATGGCGAACCGGTGCTGACGAGCACCGGGTACGACGCGGTGCATATGCATGGTTCTTTTAGCGGCCATGGCACGCTGAGCGCACCGGATGCTCTCGCGACGTTCTTCCTCAACTTTTTGCGTTGGGTTCCCGCTCCGATTACGAGTGCTGACCAGTTGGTGGAAACTCTCGCTCCCCTTGCGGCTTTGTTGCGTGAAGAGATGCTTTTGGGTCTTGCTGCGCAGGAAAAGACTTATAAAGCGGAGCAGGCGAAGGCTAAGAAGAAGGGCGAGGAAGACTCCGTGTTTCCTCCCCCGCTGGTGGGTCTGCGTAAGGATTGGCGTGATACTCTCGCCCCGAGTACCAGTAATGAAGAGTTTGCCGATAGCTTTGCGCAGACCGTGGTGTTTTCGCTGGTGGTTGCTCTCTCTGAGAACCTTGACCTGAGCCTTGAGACGTTCTCGACTATGGCGGGTCGTTTGCGTTCTCAGCACGGTCTGCTGGGTAATGCGCTGGGTCTGCTGACCGAGCACCTAGATGAAGAGAGCTCCCTGTATAACGCTCTAGCCGTGATTGTACGTGTCATGGGTGCCGCATCCTGGGCTGATATTTCTGGCGGCAAGTCAGATGTGTACCTGCACCTCTACGAGCACTTCCTGAAGGTCTATAACCCGGAACAGCGTAAGAAGACCGGTAGTTACTACACCCCCGTTGAGGTGGTTGATCAGATGGTGCGCCTGGTGGATGATGCTCTGCGCGCCTACCTGGGTAAGGAGCACGGTCTGGCGAGTGAGGGTGTGTCCGTGATTGACCCGGCGATGGGTACAGGCACCTATCCTCTGTCTGTCATGCATCAGGTAGCGAAGACGGAGAGCCTGGCTCCCGCCGCGCGTACTCGTGCCCTGAATCGTCTGGCTAATAACCTGTACGGTTTTGAGCTACAGTCGGGTCCTTTCTCTGTGGCTGAGCTTCGTCTGAACCAGACCCTTAAGGAGATGGGTGGTGACGTTCCTGAGGACGGTCTGAATCTCTATGTGGCGGATACTCTGAGCGACCCCTACGCTAAGCAGAAGCCTGTGAACGGTAATACTCTGCGTCTGCTTTCTCAGTTGTCGAATAAAGCAACTAGGGTGAAGCGTGAGGTACCCATTCAGGTGTGCATTGGTAACCCGCCGTATAAGGATAAGGCGGAGGGCATGGGCGGCTGGGTGGAGTCGGGCTTCCGCTCTCCCGATGTTGCCTCCCCCATTCTGGATGACTTCCGTGCACCGGGTATGGGTAAGTATGAGTACGTGTTGAAGAACCTTTACGTCTACTTCTGGCGCTGGGCTTTCTGGAAGGTTTTTGAAGATTCTTTCCGTGCTCTGGAAGGTCAGCCTGATAGTGCTCAGCGTGCGGGTGTGGTCTGTTTTATTACCGCATCTGGCTATCTGAATGGACCAGGTTTTGCCGGTATGCGAGAGTATATTCGCCGTTCGTCTAGCCGCGGATGGATTATTAACGTGACCCCCGAGGGCAAGCGCCCGCCAGCGAAGAACGCTGTCTTTGCTATTGAGACTCCGGTGTCTATTGCCCTGTTCTTGCGTGAAGAAAATACCGATGAGGAAACCCCCGCGGATATTCGCTACGTTGCCCTGCACGGTACCTTTGCGGAGAAAATGCAGGCTCTTGCTACTCTCGACCTGGACGGTGCAG
>ERZ773001.174-NODE-174-length-27587-cov-104.604_pt1 | contig 27587 bp, 18 predicted proteins | sample MGYA00511673_ERZ773001 | MGnify/ENA primary metagenome ERZ773001 (study PRJEB29015, sample SAMEA2738091) | human oral metagenome | biome: human oral; feature: human-associated habitat; material: saliva | place: China | collected 2162 ... | reverse complement strand
CGCCACTACCGGACTGAAGGTAATACCAGTGGCCACCTTCCTGAAGCCAGCCCGTCTGCATCGCACCAGTGGCCGGGCTCAGGTAGTACCAGGTCGACCCCACCTGCACCCACCCCGTGGCCATAGCACCGGTCGCGGGGTCCAGGTAGTACCAACTCACACCCGACAGCACCCAACCGCTCACCTGAGCACCCAAGGCATTGTGGTAGTACCAGACACCCCGGTCCTTCACCCACCCGGTACGCATATAACCGGCAGCGTCAAAGCGGTACGTAACACCATCGATCACCACGGCCGCATCAGCGGGGTACGAACCATCCTCGTAGCGGTACCACCAGCCACGACCATCCCACTTCCACTCCCCCACCGTCGGCGTGGGAGCGGGCGCCTCCACGTGAACCGTGGCGCTCGCCGACACGACGGACGGCTGCGTCGGATCCACGACACTGATCGTCGCATCACCCGCACCAACCGCCGTGACCACGCCGTCCTGACTGACCGTCGCCACGGCCTCGTCCGACGAGGACCACACGAGGTTGACCTCCTCCGCGTCGGCAGGCTCGCGGGTGACGCTCAGCGTCACAGACTCCCCCACCACCAGCGATGATGACTCAGGCGACAGAGACACCTTCGTCAAGGGCTGTGAGGTCACAGGAACCTCCATCACCGCCTTATTGACCGGCCAGTCCCACGCCTGCAGGTACACGACGGTACGGTCTGTACCCGAATGCTGTGCGAGCTCCGAGAGCTTGACCTCAACGTGGTAGACAAGCAAGCCTTCTTCTCCTCGCCTACCCACGTAGCTCCGCTCGCATTCCATGAAGGAATTACCGTCCGCGCTCCACGAGAAACCGCAGCTGGCGATCGGCGAGGAATCGACGATATCGTAAGAGAGCACGCGCTCATGCCCCTCGCCCGTGATCGTAACGTTCGAGAAGACGGGCGCGTGAGTATCCACGCGAATCGGGTGGGTCAGCTGCTGGGTCACGGGTGACGGACCACCAGTCGTGCCCTCAATGGTGAGCGTGTAGGTCCCGTCCGGCAGCTCGTTACCCTGCGCGTCATAGCCATCAAACCAGGGCTTGTTGTCAAAGGAATCTTCCGCGGTGGACACATTGTAGAAGCGTCCAGATCCACTGGCCACGCTCTTGGACACGCGTGCGTACTCGTAGGAGCGCACGACCTGACCGGCCTCGTTGGTGTAGGTGTACCTCAGCGACGCGACGTCACGAAGGAGCACCGTTGCCGGGGTAGCGTACGTCCTGGCCTCCTTTTCCGTCGAACGCGAAATGATGTAGTACTGGCGGTCGTTGGTGTGGATCGCCATCTCATCTTCCTCCGCGAAAGGATTGAGCTGCCCAAGGGGCAACCCATGGAAGGTCATCGCCGAAGTACCCAGCTTGGACGCGCCATAGTCAGGGCTGTCGAAGATCGTTGAGTCACCCCAGGAACCGTAGAAGCCCATGTAGGGGACCGTGAGGTCGGGGGCACCGTCGGCGCTTGCGAAGGTCAACGCGCCGTCGACGAAGGTTCCCTTGGGGGAGTTTGCGGCCACGTACGAGGCGAACTCGGCACGAGGGGTCACGGAGACGGTCACGGTAGCACTCGACGTGGCGGGCACGGTGACGGACTCGGAAGAAAACGTCAGGTCGATGCCTGCTCCCGCCCAGTTGATGGCTCGGTCCTGGAAGTACCCCCCTTCGATCTTCTCCGATAGCGCCTGTCCGCCGAGTGTGTAGGTGCGGGCGGTGTCGGAGACGTTGGTCAGCTGCACCTGGAAGGTCCACCCCTTCGTTCCATCACCCAGGTCTGCCTTGGGACGCGTCGGGTTTGCGGCTCCCACCACCGTCGGATACACGGGCGAGGTCGTGGCAGCGAGTGCGTCCACCATTCCAGCGCCGACCGTGCGCGGGGACCAGAATATTCCGTTCTTCTCACGAGCATCCACGACCGGGTGAGCGGTGCCCATGAGAAGCTTGGTGACAACCCCGGACTTTTCCTGCTCGGACATCCCCGCGAAAGCGGGGTCGGTGTCCACGCGCTGACGTACGAGCGCGGCAATGCCCGCAACCTGAGCCGCAGCCTCGCCCGTTCCTTCCATTGACCGATAGAGGCGAGACCTGTCGGGAATAGCGGAGTTGACTTCACCTCCGGGCGCTGCGATCTCCGGTTTGAGCCTCAGATCGGGGGTCACTCCCCACGAGGAGTAACTCCACGGGTACAGTTCGGAGCCTCCTTCCGCGCCGGAGCCGCTCAGAGCGGTGACGGACAGTACCTGCGAGTTCGCGGCGGGTTCACCGATCGTGCCTCCATCGGGCTGGTCCGCGCGCCACGACGAGCGGCCGGAGTCTCCCACTGGCGCAACCACCGTCGTTCCTGCGTCGGCGAGCCTGTCATAGGCCTGCCCGTACAGGAGAGCCGCATCGCCACTGATGGAACGATTCGCCAAGAAGGACACAATGAGGGTGTCTGGCTTGAGCACCATCGCATCGTCCAGGGCCGCCAGGAGGTTACTGTCGAAGGCGTACCGAGAATAACTGGACACAACCTTGGCGACGACGAGCTGAGCCTCGGGCGCGGCACCCCGATAGGTGGCCCCATTCGCAGCCGCGAGAGCCGCCACGCGAGTGCTGTGCGCGTGCTGCGTAAAGTCTTCCGGCCCATAGAAGTACTCCTCATACAGGTCCGTGTCACGGTCTGCGTAGTCGTAGGCGAACGGAATCTTCTCGCTGACCCACGCGCCACCCCGGCCGACACCGAGCTGGGAGGTCACGGACGCCATATCGGCCTGCTTGAAGCGCAGGGAGGCGGAATCCATCGTCCCAGCAAAGGCCTCGTGTGTGGCGTCAAAACCCATGTCGAGAACCTCGACAACCTGCCCCTTGCCTTGGAATGACGCCTGGTCGGCGCGGGTCAGCGCGGCCGGATTCTTGATTTCCTCGCCTTCGCCCCGGTGAAATTCCGGGTAGAAGACCGGCGTGCGCCCAGTGTCAACGACGGCGGTCTTCACGCCCCGCACGCCCTTGATAGCCTCAAGCGCGGATTCTGGTGCCTTGATCGCAAACCCCTCGAAGACATGGCGGTACTCCGCCACGTCCTCGACGCTGGCGCCCGGCTGGGCCTTGGTGATGGCCTCTCTCACGCGCGTCTTCACATCGGCGAGCGTGGCGTCCTGGTCGCCGGCGCTCTCCTCGACGCTCACGATGAAAGTACTCCTCCCATCCGGCTTCCCCTGCTCACTCGACGTGGCCTCGGCATGGTCGGTGTCGGTCGCAAGCGAAGGGGGCGTGGTCATGGTGGTGATAGCAAGGGCACTGGTCACAGCTAGCGCCAGTGCCGACAATCGACGGTGAAACATCTGCGGCTCACTCTCTTGACAACTGATTAATGGGCGGGCGCATCCTTGCTCCAATCCCTGCGTTTAAGAGTAACCCCTATCATTTGTTGGAGCAGAGTTTTCTCGACGTTTTCTCATCATCTGCCAACAGACAATCTGGCTTATTTCTCACTCCAAACAGCATATTGCCCATCTTTTTGCGGAAATAGCGCGGGAAGTTTGACCCACCCCTCAGCGAGGTTCGCTCAACGGTCGTCAGAGAGTCTGACAGCGCCCCCTCTTCATCCCGCGCAACGGCGCAGACACAGGCCCGCGCCTCCCGGGAAACTGACCGGGGGCGCGGGCCGATGAAGTCAGGCGTGAGCCTGGAGCCAGGCGCTTAGCTGATCAACTGGCCGTTATCAGCGAAGTGGTACCAGGTACCCCAAATCTTCAGCCAGCCGGTCGCCATCGCGCCACTACCGGACTGCAGGTAATACCAGTGGCCACCTTCCTGAAGCCAGCCCGTCTGCATCGCGCCAGTGGCCGGGCTCAGGTAGTACCAGGTGGACCCCACCTGCACCCACCCCGTGGCCATGGCCCCGGTCGCGGGGTCCAGGTAGTACCAGCTCACGCCCGAGAGCACCCAACCCTTCGTCTGAGCACCCGATGAGGAGTGGTAGTACCAGGCACCCTGGTCCTTCACCCACCCGGTACGCATATAACCGGCAGCGTCAAAACGATACGTCGACCCATCGATCACGAGAGCCGCATCAGCCGGATACGAACCATCCTCGTAGCGGTACCACCAGCCACGACCATCCCACTTCCACACGCCAGCCTTCGGCGTAGGAGCGGGCGCGGGCGTGTCCTCGGCCTTGAGGGAAACCGACGATGTCGCCGTGTTATCAACCCAGTCCCACACCACCAGCTGGATGGTCGCAGGGTCGCCGCCGAGCTTGCTCAGGACGCTCGGGAGCTTGGCGTCGAAGTGCTCGTGGTAGAGCCCGTCGTCTGAGCGGGAGCTCGGATCACTGTTGACGCGCCACAGGGTCAGCGCTCCGTCCGGATCTGTCTTAAATCCATAGCCGGCGATCGGCGAGGCGTCAGTCACGTCGAAGGAGAGCATGCGCTCCTCCCCCTCACCGGAAACGGTGACATTCGAGACGACGGGCGAGACCGTGTCCACCGCGAAGCTGTAGCTGGTGTGCTGGGTCGCCGACGAGGGACCGTAGGTGGCGGCCTCGATCGTCACCGTGTAGCGGCCGTCGGGCAGCTCGTTGCCGTCCGCGTCGTAGCTATCGAAGCTCGGGTCGCATCCTGGGGACATGAACTCGGCGTTGTGCACGCCGCGCCAGTGGTCGTCGTAGAAGGCCTTGTCCGCGCGATCGCAGGTGTAGGTGCGCACGGTTGCCCCGGCCTCGTTCGTGACCGTGTAGGTCAGCGAGGGGACGGCGCGCAGCAGGATCGTGCCCGGAGTGACGCTCGTGCGAGAGCCATTGCGCGTGATGACGAAACGATCGGGGTGGAAGCCGTCCAGCGCGCGCTCGTCTTCCATCTCGTAGGGGTTGAACTGTCCGAAAGGCAGGTTGCCGCTCATGAGCGTCGACCCGTAGCCGACCTCGTGGTTGTTCGGGGCCTGCTCGTCGAAGATTGCCGGGGTGCCCCAGGAGCCGTAGAAGCCCATGTAGGGAACCGTCAGGTTCGGCTGCCCGTCAGCGCTCGTGAAGGTCACGGCACCGTCGACGAACGTTCCGTTGGGAGTCTTGTCGCTCACGTACGAGGCGAAGGCGGCCTGCGGGGTCACGGTGACGGTCACGGTGGCGCTGGAGGCGGCGGGAACGGTCACCGAGTCGGCGGAAAAGGACAGGTCAATGCCCGCTCCCGCCCAGTTGGTCGAGTGGCCGGTGAAGAGCATGCTCGCGACGTCTTCGGACAGGGCCTGGCCGCCGAGCGTGTAGGTGTGGGCGGCATTGGAGACGTTGGTCAGGCGCACCTGGAAGGTCCACCCGTTCGTGCCGTCGCCCAGGTCAGCCTTGGGGCGCGACGGGTCCGAGGCTCCCACGACGGTCGGGTACACGGGCGAGGCCGTGGCCCCGACCGCGTCCACCATGCCGGCGCCAACGCGACGTGGCGAGTAGTACGTGCCGTCATTGCGGGTCTCATCTGCGATCGGGCGGGCCGTGCCCATCACGAAGTTACCGACGAGCGCGTTCTTCTCGGCGGTGCTCAAGGCCGCGAAGGCCGGGTCGGTCGCGATGCGCTCGCGCACAAGGGCGGAGATTCCGGCAACCTGGGCCGAGGCCTGGGCCGTACCCGACTGGCGACCGTAGTAGTTGCCGGGGCTGGCCGCCATCACCTCGCCGCCGGGTGCGGCGACCTCCGGCTTGAGGCGCAGGTCGTAGGTCGCACCCGTGCCGGAGAAATCGGAGACGGTGATGGCCCCCGTGCCCAGGTCCGCTGCATCCTGTTCATTCACGGAGGCGACGGCCAGAGTCGAGGAGTAGAACGCCGGGAAGCCGAGGAGGCCCGTATCCGGGTCGGTACCATAGCTGGAATTGCCATCGTTGCCGGCGGGCGCGCTGACCACGACCCCGGCCTCGGTCAGGCGCTGGTACACCTGCGAGTACAGGGCAACGGAGTCGCTACTCATCCCCTCGAGCGTCGAGAAGGAGACGGTGAGGGCATCGGGCTTGATGACCGCCGCGTCGTCGAGGGCCGCCAGAAGCGCAGTGTCGTAGGCCGTGTACGTGCCGTCGCTGGTGACCTTCGCGACGACGAGCTGAGCCCCCGGCGCGGCCCCCGTGAAGGAGGTGCCGTTCGCGGTCGCAAGGGACGCGACGTGTGTGCCCTGCTCCGACGCCCGGCTGCTCGCGTTACCTGTCGTCGCGTCCGTATCCCCGTCCCCGTAGTCGTACGCGAAGGGGATCTTGTCGCTCACCCACGCGCCGTCCTTGCCTGCGCCGAGGCTGGGGGCAAGTGACGTCATGGCCTGGCGCGTGAGGCGCGCCGAAGCAGCATCCTGGGAGCCGGCGAAGGCCTCGTGCGAGGTGTCGACTCCGACGTCGATGACCTCGATGACCTGCCCCTGCCCCCTCTGGGAGGCCGCCGCGGCGCCCGTCATGCGCGAGGCTGTGCCCAGATCGGGGGAGCTGTCGGTGGAGTGGTCGCGCATGTCCCAGAAGTCGGGGTCTGTGACCGGCTCGTGACGCCCCTCGACGAAGGCACCCTTGACTCCCTGCACGCCCTTGATGGCCGTCATCGTGGCGGCAGGCACCTCGGGCCTGTAGTCGTGACTACCGGCCGGCACCTTGATCGCGAAGCCCTCGAACACGTGATGGTAGTCGCGCACGTCCTGGATGGTCGCGCCGGGACTGACCTGGGCGACGGCCTCACCGATACGCTTCTTGACGTCGGCGTAGCGGGAGGCGTGGTCGCCGCTACTCTCCTCAAGCTGGACGATGACCGTGGCCCAGTACTCGCCCGTGTCTCGGTTCGTCGACGAGGCCTCGGCGCGGCCCGCGTCCGCAGCGACGGAGGACGGCGCGCTCATGGTCGTCACGGCGAGAGCGCCGACGGCAACCAACGCCACCGCTGACAGTCTTCGATGGAACATCTGTGCCCACTTTCTTAACGAGTGACAAATCGGCGTGCACATACGTGCAGCTCCACTGACAAGAGTAACCCTATCGGGGGAGGGTCACAGTAGTTTTTACAAATTTTCGCACCATCTGTCAAACATCCATGTCCCGTATTTGCACGGAACATGGAGCATTGCCCAGCGATGAGGACTGACATATGAGCAATCGGAGCCCCTCTCATTCTCCGCCCACACTCCCCAGCAATCACCCGGCCCCGACGCCGCGCTGGGCGACGCTGACGCGCGAAGACAGACCTGCGCCCCCGACAATTTTGCCGGGGGCGCAGGGATTGAGGCCGTCGCGCCTGTCGTCGGGCTAGCCGATCAGCTGGCCACTCGTCGAGAAGTGGTACCACGTGCCCGAGACCTGGAGCCACCCGGTTGCCATTGCCCCATTGGAGGGATCCAGGTAGTACCAGGAGTCGCCGTCCTTGAGCCAGCCGGTCACCATCGCGCCACTGGAGGGATCCAGGTAGTACCAGGAGGCGCCATCCTTGAGCCAGCCGGTCACCATGGCACCACTGGAGAGATTCAGGTAGTACCAGGTCGAGCCCACCTGCACCCAACCCGTCACCATCTGTCCGGTCGCCGGGTCCAGGTAGTACCAGGATGAACCATCCTTTACCCAACCGCTCGCCTGAGCACCCGAGCCGGTGTGGTAGTACCACGATCCGCCGTCCTTCACCCAGCCCGTGCGCATGTATCCAGAGGCATCGAATCGGTACACGGTTCCGCCAATCGTCAGCGCCTGGTCCTTCGGATAGGAGCCGTCTGCGTTGACATACCACCAGCCGCGAGCGTCCTGCTTCCATCCACCGGCCTGCGGCTCGGGCGCGGGGGAGGATCCGACACTCAGCCGCGTCGAATGCAGGGAATAGGAGGCGTCGCGCACGTCGACGCGCAGGCCCACAGTCGCGCTGCTCGGGGTCCATCCGAAGGATGCCGTACCAGACGTGAGCGCACTCCAGTCTTGGAGGACGGTTTCGGCATTGCCCGGCCCAACCTGAACGAAGCGCGCCTCGCGCACGTCCTGGGTGCCGCCGGTAGCGGTGACGGTCACCGTCGTCGGCGCACCCAAGTTCGCGTTCAGCGCATACCCTGTCCCGGCCTCGGCGATGCCAGCGCCCGACAGAGCGAGCGTGGGCGCGGAGTATTCCAACAGGTTCGCCGTTTTGTATCCGGCACTCTCCATCGCTGCCTTGACTGTCTTCCAGGCCTGCGATCCCTTGGCCCCAGCAACGTAGATGGTGGTGTTCGCCTTCGTGTCGGCGTCGGCTTCTTCGTCAAGTTGCAGCGAGGTCACGGTCGAAGGCAACACAATGACGCGCGGTGTCTCGCTCCAGAAGGAGAACGTCGTCATCCCCTCGCCGAAGAATGCGCTCTCCGGGCGGCCGTTCGAGGCACGGCCCTCGGAGTAGAACTCGCCGTCCACGCCGCCGCGTACGACAATGTGGCGGACGTTGCGGGTGCCGCGCGTGACCATGCGCAGATTGCTCACCTGCTCCCCCAGCTCGAGCGTATCCACGCCGGTATTCGACACGCCCTCGAGCGAGGTGACCGACGCAGGAACAACCAAGCTGGCCAGCTTCGTGCAGCCGCCGAACGCATCGTCACCGACCGCCGTGAGCCTTCCCAACTCGGGGCGCAGGTTCACCTCGGTCAACGCACGATCATTCAGGAAGGCGTTATCCGACACCGTGGTCGTGCCACCCAAGTCCACCCGAGCAAGATTCGGGGCGTACGAAAACGCCCAGGAACCGATCGTCTCAAACGAATCCGGCAGGGTCACAGACGTGAGCCGAGAGCTTTCAAACGCGTAGTCACCGATCGTGCGCGCCGAGGAAGGCAGCGTCACCGTCGCAATGGTCGCACCCGCGAACGCGTAGTCATCGATCTGCGTGACCCCACCAACGACTGCGTAGGCCCCTCCCCTATTCTTTGCCTGCGGATAGGCAATCAGGTGCGAATGATCCTTCGAATACAAGACACCGTCGACGCTCGCGTAGTTTGTGTTGGCAGCATCGACCTCGATGGAAGTGAGCGCGCTAGTTCCCACAAAGGCCGCCACCAGCTGGTCCGCACCAACATTGGCTCCCAGGCGGATCGAAGTGAGCCCACTCATCCCCGCAAACGCGTTGTAGCCGATCGTCACCACGGAGCCCGGCAGCGTCAAGGTCTTCAGAGTCGTTGACTGGAACGCACGATCCCCAATCGTGGTGAGCTGGGAGGGATGCTCCTTGTCATCCTGGAAGGTGACCTCCTTCAGCTCCTGACTCACGAAGGCATCATCGCCGATGACACGTACGCTCGCGGGGATCCACAGCTTCGTCAGCTGCGCGTTATTGAACGCCTCAGTGCTGATCTCGGTGACACCGTCGGGGATCGTGACCTCCGTGGCGGTTCCCGTGTAGGCGGTGAGAACACCGTTCTTGTCGATCTCGAAATCTTCGGACGGATTGGGCTGCGCGGCCGGCGCGACAACGCTGGAGTGCGACACCGCCCCAGAGTCGGCCGCGAACGCTGCGGGAACGCTGACCGTAGAGAAAGAAACAACCCCGGTCAGCGCTACTGCAAGCGCCGCCATGTGTCGACGAGACATGACTATGCTCCCTGTGTTGACAATTCGGTAAACGGCGGTTCGGACCATGCGACACGAACGCGCATCACACATTACTCCGCACACTCACGTCAGCCGCTTGTGACGCCAATCCTTCTCACGATGCGGCAATCACCGAAGTGTGCACCCCACCCACAGTACCATTCGCCACCAACAACAAAGCGCTCACACCTCTCTCGCCGCGCCACGACACCCACGTGCGACCACCCCAAGTAATGCGGACTCTGACCACTCTTACTTGCATCCGATCGTCACCTCTAACGGGATGCCTCACCGCGGGCGCAGATACGCCGTGGGGCCGACCCTGCGGTCGGCCCCACGGCGTATCCCATCAACACAGTGCACGTTCTCCCAGATGACTCCTCACAACAATTCTCGTCGGCATTTCCCGGACCCGATTGGCCCGTGCCGTATTCCCTTGTAATGACGTCTACTCTAGGAGGCCAACCTTGTGGGAGCCCCGAGGCAACCTGAGAAAACCCTGGGATTCATCGAAACTCGCGCCCCCGGACTACTGTCCGGGGGCGCGAGCCTAGGTGCCGGAAGCACCTAGCGACATGGAATCAGGCGCTCAACTCCACTGGCCCGAATCAGAGAAGTAGTACCACTTCCATCCGATCCAGACCCAGCCGGTAGCCATCGCGCCCGAAGGCTGCAGGTAGTACCAGGAGTCGCCGATCTGCAGCCAGCCGGTGACCATCGCACCGTCGGCCGGGCTCAGGTAGTACCAGGTGCCGCGGATCATCATCCACCCCGTGGCCATCGCGCCACTGTCGGGGTTGAGGAAGAACCACGATCCGCCGACCCTGACCCAACCGGTCGTCATGACACCTTCGGGGCTCATGTAGAACCACGAGGAGCCGAGGTGCAGCCAGCCGGTGGCCATCGCGCCGGTGGTCTCATCGAGGTAGAACCACGAGGAGCCTTGCTTCACCCAGCCAACAGCCTGGGCGCCCGATGCCTGGTGGTAGAACCACGATCCCTGGTCCTTGACCCAGCCGGTGCGCATGTAACCGGACTCATCGAAACGATAGACGGATCCACCAATCGCGAGCGCGGTGTCCTTCGGGAAGGACCCATCGGCCAGGCGATACCACCAACCGCGCGCGTCACTCATCCACGCACCCTCCGCCGGAGCGGGGTCCGGGTTGGGCACCGGGTCCGGGTTGGGAGCGGGGTCCGGGTTCGGCGCGGGGTCCGGGTTCGGCGCGGGGTCCGGGTTGGGTGCCGGGTCCGGGTTGGGAGCGGGGTCCGGGTTGGGTGCCGGGTCCGGGTTGGGAGCGGGGTCCGGGTTGGGTGCCGGGTCCGGCGTCGGTTCGGGGGCGCCCGGCATCGCCAGGCGCACCTTGTTCGTCACGTACGAGGCGTCGCGCACCTCGACGCGCAGGGCAACGTCGGCGCCGGTCGGGGTCCACGGGAAGGTCGCGGAGGCCACGGGCGCGCGGTCCCCGTTATCCGTCATCGCGGTCCAGTCACGAACCAGCGTCTCGGTGCCATCCGCACCGACCTGCACGGCGCGAACCTGCGACGTACCAGCGATGCCACCCGTCACGGACGCGGTCACGTCCACGGGCGTGCCAGCCGGGCCGGTCAGTGTGTACCCAGCCCCGGCCTCGGCAATGCCGGTACCGGACAGGGCCACCGCCGGGAGCGTGATGCTGTGCAGCTGCGCGACGTCGATACCCGCTGACTCAAGCGCGGCCTTGGCGACGTTCCACGCCGCAGAACCCTCGGGGGCGACGACGTAGACCTGCGTGTCCACCTTCTTCTCGTCGCTCAGCTCGGGCTCGAGGTCGAGGCGGGTTAGCGTGGACGGCAGCACGAGGACGCGCGGCACGTCAACGCCGAAGGACACGGAGGTCATGCCCTCGCCGAAGAAGGCGCTCTGGCGACGACCGTTCGTCGGGCGACCGTCGTAGACGAAGGAGCCATCCACGCCGCCGCGCACGATGATGCGGCGAGGCATCGGAACCCAGCTGCCCTCCATGCGGATCGAGCGCACCTTCGTGCCGTACTCGACGACCTCCAGGGAGTTATTGACGACGCCGGTCGAGCGCTCAACCGAGTCCGGGATGACCAGCTCGGTCAGGGCCTTGCACTCGGCGAAGGCCTCGTCGCCAATGACCCTCAGGCCAGCGGGCAGGACGACGCGCGTCAGCGTCTTGTTGGCGCGGAACGCCGCGGCGCCGATCTCGACCGTACCCGCGCGCACCGTGTAATCGGTGAGCGAGTTCGCGGCCGGGGACAGAATCAGGTGCAAGCCGTCGTCCGCCTTGCGGTACAGGACGTTGCTGTCGGCCGAGTACACCGTGTTGGTCTCGGCAACGGTCAGCGAAGCGATCTTGTTGGAGTTGTACAGCGCGGTCTCGCCGAAGGAGGTGACACCCGCACCGATGTGGAACGAGGTCAGGGTGCCCGTCTCCGAGAAGGCCTGCTCACCAACAGTGGTCACCGAATCCGGCAGCGTCACGGAGGACTGGCCGGCGCGGCTGAAAGCAAAGTCACCGATGGAGACCAGCCTTCCCAGCTCGGGGCGGTAGTTGACGCTCAGCTTGGAGCCGCTGGACTCAAAGGCGCTGCCCTTGATCGTGACGGTGCCGCCCAGGTCAACGTTTTCCAGCTTGCTCGCGTTGCAGAACGCGCAGGTTCCGATCGTCTCGAAGCCCTCGGGCAGGGTGAGCGAGGTCAGCGAGGAGAGGCGGAAGGCCTCGTCGCCGATCGAGCGCAGAGACGCGGGCAGGGTCACGGTCACCAGGCCGGACTCCATGAACGCCCGGTTCGCGATCTCGGTGGTCCCGTCCATCACCGTGTACGTTCCGCCGGAGTTCTTCGCCGTCGGGTACAGGATCAGGCGCGAGTGATCCTTGGAGTACAGGACGCCATCCACGCTCTCGTAGGAGGGGTTGTCCGCATCAACCTCGACGCTGGTCAGCGCGCGGGTCTCCGCGTATCCGGAGGTCACCGATTCGCCGGACACCTTCGGGCCGAAGGACAGCGTCGTCAGAGTCCTGACGTAGTCGATGAACTCAGCGCCGATCGTCGCGACGGAACGCGGCAGGGCCAGCGCCTCCAGGGAGGTGTGCGCGAAGGCACGATCACCGATCGACGTCAGCTGCGAGGGGGCAGCCTTGTCGTCCTGGAAGGTGATCTTCTTGAGCGAGGAGTAGATGAACGCCTCGTTGCCGATGGTGCGCACACCGGCGGGGATCGTCACGTTCTCTACGGTCGAGCTGGCGAATGCGCGCTCGCCGATGTCGGTGACGCCCTCGGGGATGACGACGTCGGTCGCGCTGCCCTTGTAGGCGGTCAGCACGCCGCTGTCGTCAATCACGAAGTCGTCGGCGTCGGCAGAACGCACGGTCACGGGGATCTGCGCGCTCTTAGCCGTGCCGGCCGCGTTCGTGACGGTCGCGCTCAACGTGCCGCCACCCGCGTGGTCGCCGCCCGTCAGGGTCGCCGTCGTCGAGTCGGTTCCGGCCGCGACGGTCGCCAGATCAGCGGGCTCGACGCTCCAGGTGACCTCACGGCCAGCCAGCGAGGGAGCCAGGTACGCCTTGAGGGAGGCCTCCTCCCCCACCTTCACGGCGACGGAGGTCTGCGCGAGCTCAATGCCCGCATCCTCGGAGATCGCGCGCACGTGGACCGTCACGGAGGCCGACAGGGTCGGCTGGGAGGCGTCGGTCACGGTGATCGTCGCATCGCCCGCGGCCACAGCGCTCACCTCGCCGGTCTCGCTCACGGTCGCCACGGCCTCGTCCGAGGAGGACCACACCAGGTCGGTCACGTTGGCGTTCGTCGGCTCGTAGGAGGCGGTCAGCGAGACCTTCTCACCGGCAACAACCGTGGACTCGGCCGGGGTCAGCGTCAGCGAGGTCATCGGGATGGTCTGGAAGCGGATCTGCTGGCGGGCCTGGTTCTTGCCCCAGTCCCACGCGTACAGGTAGGAGGTCGCCGGGTCGGACGAATCCGCGCGGTCGACCAGGTCCGCCCACTTGATCTCGTAGTGCTTGGAGTAGGTGCCGTCGGCCGCTCGGTTCGCGCCCACGGCCTCCTTCTCGTCGTAGTAGTGGCGAGACGTGGGAGACTCGGAGAACGCGATACCCGCCAGCGGCGAGTTATCGGCGACGTCGAAGGAGACGACGCGCGCGTCGCCCTCACCGGTCACGGCGACGTTCGAAATAGTGGGCGCCTGGGTGTCCAGCACGAACTCCCACGTCAGCTCCTGCTTGGTGGAGGAGGGCGCGACCGAGGAAGCCTCGATCGTCAGCTTGTAACGACCGTCGGGCAACTCGTTGCCGTCCTTGTCGAAGCCGTCAAAGACCGGGTTGTTGCCCTCCTGGCTCTCCACGGGCTGCACGGCACCCGCGGCGAAGCTGAACAGGGATTTCTTCGCGCGCTGGAAGGTATAGGAGCGCACGGTATCCCCGGCCTCGTTCGTGTACGTGTAGGTCAGCTCCGGCGTGTTACGCAGCAGGCACGTGCGCGGAAGCATCTTGTTGGGCGCTTCCTGGGCCGCGGAGCGCGACATGATGAAGTAGGCGGGATCGACCGCGCGCACGGACATCGGGTCCTGGCCGACCAGCGGGTTCAGGGCGCCCAGGGGCACGTCCGTCGCCGGGTTCATCAGGGTCGAGGAGCAGGCATGCGCGGTGCTGGTCTTGCCGTCGTACCACTTGCCGTCGAAGACTGCGGGCGCGCCCCAGGAACCATAGAAGCCCATGTAGGGAACCGTCAGGTCGGGAGCTCCGTCGGTGCTCGTGAAGGTCACGGCGCCGTCGATGAAGGTGCCCTTGGGCGCGTTCGCGTTCGCGTACGAGGCGAAGGCCGAGCGCGGGGTCACGGTGACGGTCACGGTGGCGCTCGACTTGGCGGGCACGGTCACGGACTCGGAGGAGAAGGTCAGGTCGATGCCCTGCCCCGCCCAGTTCTTGGAGTGCTCGGTGAAGAGCTCACCCTCGACGATCTCGGACAGCGCCTGGCCGCCGAGCGTGTAGGTGTGGGCCTCGGTCGACACGTTCGTGAGCTCCACCTGGAAGCTCCAGCCCGACGTACCGTCTCCCAGGTCAGCCTTGGGGCGCGAAGGGTTGGCAGCTCCCACCACGGTCGGGTACACGTACGAGGTCGTGGCTGCGACCGCGTCCACCTGACCTGCGCCGACGCGACGCGGGGAGTAGTAGGTGCCGTTGTTCTGATCGACGTCCAGCAGCGGGTGGGCGGTGCCCATCAGGAAGTTGGTGACGATCGTCGTCTTCTCGTAGGCCGACAGGGACGCGAACTCCGGGTCTTCGTTGAGGCGCTGGCGCACGAGCGTCGTGATGCCCGCAACCTGCGGGGTCGCCATGGACGTACCGGACATCGATCGGTATTCATTGCCCAGGACCGCTGCCACAATGTTGCCGCCGGGGGCCGCGACCTCGGGCTTGAGGGTCAGGTTCGGGGTGACGCCCCACGACGTGAAGTCGGAGATTGTGGGGTTGTTCGAGGCCAGCTCGAGGCCCGCATGCGGGTTGGAGATGGAGATGGAGTGCGAGTCGGCGGCGTTGATGGCCTCAATCAGCGCGTCCTTCTCCTTCTTCGTGATGGTCACGGTGGGCAGCGTGTGCGTGGACTCGATGGTCGCCACGTAGGGGGTGTCCGTCTCGTCAGCGTCGCCGATGATGAGGGCGGCGGGCGTCGAGCTCAGCTTGGTTAGCGCGCTGACCTTGGCCTCGTGCGTCATGTCCGCGCCGGTCGCGCTGTCCGATCCGCCGCGGTCCTCCAGGACGATGACGTTGGACAGGTCGCCGGGGTGCTCGGCGAGCATCTTCTCCAGGGCTGCCGCGTCGCCGATTCCGCCGTAGATGACGGTGTAGGTGGCCTCGGGGATGTCGAGCAGGCTGGGCACGACAGCGTCCTGCAGGCCACGCGACTTGCGGTAGACAACCTTCTTGTCACCGTAGGTCAGGTAGGGCAGGGCGTCCTGGTTGTTGACCGAGGCAATGGCCAGGGTCGAGCCGTAGGAAGCGGGTTCGGAGACCGTGCCCGCGTCGGGGTCGGTCGCATAGGGCTTGCCCTTACCCGAGTAGTTCGAGAAGGCGCTCGAGTAGGAGTTGCCAGCGGCGGCGTTGACGGTCACGCCGGCTGCTGCGAGGTTGTTGTACACCTCGGAGTAGACGGTTCCAGCCTCGGTACCCATGCCCGCATCGTCGCCCAGGGACAGGTTGATTGAGTCGGGCTTGAGGACGACCGCGTCGTCGAGGGCCGCCAACACGGTGCTGTCCGGGATCGCCCCGTCCTTGTCGGCGGCGACCTTGGCCACGATGATCTGGGCGTTGGGCGCGGTGCCCTGCAGGTCGGGCGCGTTGGCTGCCGCGATGGCGGCGACGTGCGTGCCGTGGGACAGGTCCTTGGTGGAGGTGGGCAGCACGTTGGCGTCGTTGTCCGCGTAGTCGAAGACGAAGGGGATCTTCGTGTTGATGTAGGCGCCGGTCTTGCCGTGGCTCAGCTGGCTGGCGAGGACCTCGACGTCATGCTGCGACAGACGAACGGATACGTCGTCCATGGACCCGGCGAAGGCCTTGTGGGTGGATTCGATACCCGTGTCGATGACCTCGATGACCTGGTTGTCGCCCTTTTGCGGGGTCTGGTTCGCGCGGGTCATCTCAAGGGAGGACCCGTTCTTCAGCTCGGGGTTCACGGCGTCCACGCCGGTCACGCCGGTGTCGCCGTCGACGACCATCGGCTTGTGGTGGCGTTCGATGAAGGCGGTCTTGACGCCCTCGGTGCCCTTGATGGCCTCGAGCGCGGCGGCGGGTGCCTCAATCGCGAAGCCGTCGAAGGCGTTGGTGTAGTCGCGCACCTGCGTGATGGAGGCACCGGGGAACGCAGCCTCGACCGAGGCCGCGACGCGGTCCTTGACGGTCTGGTGCTTGGTGGAGAAGGAATGTCCGAAGGCGCGCTGCGTCCAGGGCACTCCCGCGTTCGTCCCCTCCATCTGGACGATAAACGTGGTCGGGGTGTCGTCGGCGGGCTCGGGGGTTGTGCTCGCGCTGTCTTCCCCGGCCTCGTCGGCGGTGTCGGCGGGCGCGGGGGCTGCCGATTGCGCGTCGGAGGACGAGGCCTGGGTATCCTCGCCCCCCTGCGTCCGGCTCTGCGCGGCGGTGCCGGATTGCACCTGGTTCTCGTCATCGGCAGCGAAGGCTGCCGGAATACTGACTGTGGTCGCTGCGAGGGCGCCGGTTACTACCAGCGCCAGTGCCGTGATTGATCGATGGGACATCTCTGGCTCACTTGGTTGACAACTGGGCGTGGGGCGCGTCGCGTCACAGTGACACACCCAGTGTCAAGACTAGAGCGGGGAGCCTCTAAAAACTAACCTCGTCCGCCTTTATTCTCGGCATCTGTCAAGGGCTTTTCCCTCGTTGATTCATAGGGTAGACTGCCCTGCTTTAGCCTCACCTTAGTTGCAATAGTTTCGCGTGATTGTGGCTGGTCACGCACGTGAAAGCCCCCGCCAACCCGAGCACTGGCGCGCGCAGACACACACCCGCCGGGAGGCCTCGGACATCAGTGCCCACGCCCCCGGCGGGTGTGTATGCGGTCGCGCCCGTTCGGCGCGGTGCGCTCAGAGAATGACGGCGGTTCCCGTCGCAATTGCGGCGAGCATACCGTTGTCGCTGCCGGCCGTGAAGTAGTCAACCTTCACGCCGACGACCGCGTTGGCACCCATCGCCTGCGCGCGTGCGCACATCTCGTTGACGGCCGTTGCGGCGGCGTTGCCGATCTCCTCCTCGTACTGGGAGGCGCGGCCGCCGAACATATTGGACAGGCTGGCGCCAAAGTCCTTGAAGACATTGACACCGGCGAACGTCTCGCCGGACACCATGCCGATGTAGCGCTTAATCGGCGTACCCTCAACGGTCGGGGTCGTCACCACAAGCATCATGTTCTCCTTTGGTTAGGTTGTGAACAGACCAACATTACCCGCATTCCCGCACGAAGGCTAGTAGGTCCGCGCCCGCACGGGCGGGGACCACCTGACAGCTCGGTGCGGACCGGGCCGCTGCAATTCGGACTGTTAGGCGTCGCCCGCGAGTTTGATCGGGTGCCGGATGATCGTCTTGAGTTTCTCGGGAGCTACCTTGCGGGCATCCACGCGCTACCCTTCAACAGATCCACGGCACATTGTCTTGCATAACGGCATGCACAGCTGCTATGCTTCCTTCCATAGCTCCCCGTCATCCCCAGGGATTGGCGGGGTTTACTCTATCCGGAGGCGTCACAATGACTGTGCGTATGGCCGTCGTCATCGACTATCAGAACGTTCACCTCACAGCCGCCCAACTCTTTCTGCCCGGCCGCCCTATCGAGGAGAGCCTGATCGACCCGTTTCGGTTCGCGAAGCAACTTGCGAAGGCACGTAACAAGGATGGCCAACATGAGGTTGAAGTGTCACGAGTCGAAGTCTTCCGCGGCATCCCAATCCCCGACGACGACCCTGACGGTTACCGCCGCAACCTTGAGCAACAATCACAATGGGAGTACGGACATCACAATGCCGTCTCGGTAACTCTGCGCCCACTCAAGTACAACTGGGAATGGATGGAGGGAAAAAAGATTCCGATCCGCTCATCTCGCAGAGAAAAGGGCATTGACGTTATGTGCGCCCTCGCACTCGTTCGACTCGCACGATCAGGAAACTACGACGTCGTTACCCTCGCCTCGCGGGATACCGACCTCGCCCCTGCCCTTGATGAAGCACACAAACTACAGGCCGCAAAGATTGAAGCGGCAAAGTGGTACGACCCCTCCGACAGGCGAACGTTTGGAAGTATAAAAACCGAGGCGCGGCTCTGGACGACCTCCATGAACCGAGATCATTTCATGGGTTCGCTAGACCCTCGAAACTACGAGTAGGTCCGTTCCCACCACAAGGACACCGCACGAGGACATTGCATGAGAATGCACGTTTACGAGGGTGTTGGGGATGACTCCCCCACCGTCCTCCTTATTCACCCAATGCTGTCGTCTGCCTCGCGCATGAAGGCCGCAGTCGCCGACCACATGGGCGACGGGCTGCGTTTCCTCATACCGGACCTGTCCGCCCACGGGGACGAGGCCTCGGCCCCCTACGTGTCGGCGGCGGCCGAGGCGGCGGCGATCCACGAGTGGCTGACGTCCCACGAGGTGCGTTGCCTGTCTCTGGGATTCGGGGCATCGCTCGGCGGCGTCGTGTTCTTCGAGCTACTGCGCTTCCCAGATCTGTCGTTCGACCGCCTCTTCATCGAAGGCGTGAGCTTCTACTCGGGAGGGCCGATCTCGAGGACGGGCGGCGCAATCCTGAGCCACATCATGGTCGCAAAGCACCGCAAGGCCATGCACGACCCGGAGGCAGGAGTTCGCAAGCTCGCGCGGCTTTTCGGCGAAGAGGTCGCCCGCCCCATGGCCGAGAGCCTTGCTGCGATGAGCGAGGAGAGTATTCGGGCGATCGTGCGCGACTGCTCGCGGGTCACACTGCCGCACCTGTCCCCCGACGTTCAGCGCCGCTGCACGTTCGCGTACGGGCAGAAAGACTCGGACCTGCGATTGGCACGGCGCACGGTTCCGCGCCTCTATCCCGACGCGGAGCTGGTCGTGTGGCCGGGGTGTGGCCATTGCGAGCGCATGAGCCGTGACTCGCGCGCCTACGGGGCGATGCTGCGCAACGTCGCCCTGGGCGGCCGAGAAACCACAGCCTAATCCCAGGGGCAACTCAGCAACCGCAAACTCACGGAAACCTCAGTCACGAGCCCAAGACATACACACGGCCACGCGCTAGCGGCCTGCACCCACAGGATTACATTCCCCCGGTAGACGCCATTACTGCGCGGCGCGCCGCAAGATTGATCACCTGCGCCCCTTCCTGCCTTTCTTCCCTCGCGCCGGACATGTGACTGACGCCAATCCAGGGCATGATGAAGCAAGAAGGAACACCCGTTTCCTCTGCGATCCTCCGCACCGGCAAACCCGGCCAAACGCGCTCAGCAGCCTGCAAAAACAGAGCGGGAGTCTCTATGGGGACCTCGACAGGCTCATCGAACCTCCAACCGCGAGCATTAATCTGCCCATACAGACTCTTTGCCCGCATGTCAGAGATTAGATGGAGCCTACTGGCACGCTTAATGATCGCCATTAAGGACACTCCAAAACGTGCCTTAATTCGCAATAAGTCAGTCAGCATAGAACGCTCATGAACAAGCTCACGAAGAGGAGCTTCGGGCAAAAGAAGCGCACCAGCAAAATCAAATGCCTTCAGTTCCTGAGGCGACCTCGCACGGGGTGCCCTAGCCATATCGTGATCAAAGAGCAGGTGAGCCAACTCGTGCGCAATAGTCAGACGCTGCACATCTCCACGTTTGGGAGCCAAAGTGCCAACCAGAGGCCTGTCCTCACTAGCGGACGGGTGAGACACCCCAGCCATGTCCGTCCCATAAGAACGCTCAGGATCCAAGTTGGCCACGACTGCAACGCCCATACGCTCCACCAGCCTTGTCATGGAACCGACCGGCGCGTCCGCACGCAAGCCAGCGACTTCCCGGATCGCCGCAGCCGCATCCTCAGCATCCAACCCGCTCATCTGAGGAGGAACGAATGTGCGATACCCCGACTCAAGAGACGTCACGCGCCACAGATCACCCGCAAGCTGCACGAGTACACCGATTCGGCGTTCCTCACGCGCCCGCGTTGAAGACTTCTTTCGGAACGTTGCGGCAGCCGCATCCGACACACGCGGAGCACGAGCAAAAAACGAAGGCGGAACATCGAACTCCAGAGCTAGTCTCGTCACCAGCTCCTCGGAAAATGGAGAAACACCGTGCACAATTTTCGAGACGGCTCCCTGCGTCATACCCAAACGAGAGGCCAGTTCTCCCTGTGTCATCCCTTCCAAATCCAGAAGGGCCGACAGACGCCTCCCATAACACCTATTCACCGAACCCATCAGCTATAGCCTCCTCCGCGTCGATCTGAGCAAAGAAGTCCTCCAACGGATTTTCTTGATTATCGACGAATCGCAGCGCCTTCAAGACCCCAATGTCATCACTCAGCGGAATACTTGCATCAATCGGTGTTTGGCTGCCGAACGCACCCTTCCCTTTCGGATGAACGAGACGCAATGTGAAGCCCTCCTCAACCCTGCCCGGGTCCACATAGTCCCAGAGGAGCAGAAGATTCAACGCGGGAGCACCCTCGTCTTCAACCTCAAGAAGGGACGGCTGCCAGAAGGCCTGACGCGCCCCATTCCGACCGGCAGCCGGAACTCCGCCAGGAAAGACAGTTGAAGACTCTTTCAAAAAGCGCGCGCAGACTCCATCCGATTCCACCAGCAGCTGTCCCATGCGTTGCGGCGAACCGGCTACCCGCCACCCATTCGGAAGCTCACCCCCAGCCGTGAGGACCTCACGCAAGCACGCGCGTGCGACGAGTGGACGCAGCATCGGATACTTTTCGTGGGCAAGCCCGTGCATACGTCGCTCGGCATCTTGGAGAGCTTCCCAGTGCGCATTCCAAAGCACAGGGGAGAGCTGCTCGGCAGCGCTTTGCATAGTCTCGATCATGTTCGTGTCGCCCATCTCAGCCTCCGATAAACCTTTGGGAATATTATGCACTAAAAAGACATGTCGATGGGGCAGACACAACACGATCGTCTATGACTCAGACAACAGTTACTCCGGCCCGCAAACCAACGCATGGCGACGGACTTCGCCCAGGCCGCGTCCGCGCGCGAGCATCCCCGTCTGTGCAAAGCGGAGGCTCTTCAGTGGCACTGAATCATCGCGATCATGCAGGGGATCCGACCGCGCACGACGCGGTAGGTGACACCCGTGCAGCCCATGCGCTCAAAGAATGCCCGGTAGGATGCCGGGTCAAAGCGCTCCTGGAAGTGCACGCCGAATCGGGAGATCAGCCTCAGGAACATCGTGTGCGCGCGCTTCTTGGGAATCACGTAGGTAGGAACAATGATCGTGCCGCCCGGGCGCACGACCCGCTTCAGCTCCTTGAGCGCCTCGCCCGGTTCAGGCAGCAAGTGGATGACATTGCCCGCCACGACGGCATCGAACGAGTCGTCCGCGTAGTGCAAGTCGGTGATATCCGCCTGCTCGACGACCACGTGCGGGAACCCTGCAAGCTTCTTGCGTGCCTGCTTGAGCATCCCCTCGGAGTAGTCGGTCGCAACCACGCGCGCGCATGCGGGGGCGATGGCTGCGGCGATCGCGCCCGTGCCGCACGCACATTCGAGCACGGTGTCGCCGGGGCGAATCAACCGGGCAACGGCGGCGCCCGTCCCGTCGTACACCCTCCTGTTGAGCGTGTTGACGGCGAGATCGTAGAGTGGGGCAACTCGATCCCAGATCATATTGTTCCTCCACTGTCAAACAAGGTGACAGATCAACGAAAACCTAATGATACCCAAGTTCCAGAAACGCTCGAGGCGACTGCATAGCATCCTCCAGAAGCCCCGCCCGGGCAAGACCCACCACTTTGGCCACAGTCCTTGCCTGACAGTTGATCGACCGTTCAGGATTATGCTCGATATCAGTGAATGCATCGAACATCATGACCTGCTCAACGAGCTTGTCATCACGACAGAGAGCCGAGGCGTACAACCAGTCGTAGAAATAAGTCTTCGGCTCTAATGGGAATTCATGTGCAAAATACTTGAAACCAACGAGCTTTCCGCTTGCCCTCAATCTCCGATCTGTTTTTGCCGCACGACTCGAGGCGTCGAAAAGATCAACAAACGGGCCACCATGCGAAAACACTTTTGAAGCCTGGAAAGCACATTCAACACTGTAACTTCCGCGTCCTGGATGCTCAATCATCAAATTAAACGCGCTTAACTGAACTCCAAGGCCTCTTTCACTCTTGGATGACACCTCCAGAACACGCGACGAAGGAAACTTAGCCACATACGACGCATGCAAACTCGCAATCGAACGCTGCTTCTGCTGAATAGAAGAACCAGAAAACTGCTCAAAATCCAGAGACAACTCCGAAACATACGGCCTCTCAGAGCCAGGCACAAACACCAGCCGACGAGCCATGCCAATCCCCCTTTTCACTCAACACGGTATCCAAACAATCACGGAAAGCTAAAGTGCTCAAACTCTCAAGAATTCTCACCTTTCCTTGGCCATAAATACTTTTACACTTATTCACACTGTGCAACCTTGCGCAGTCATCTTACAACATTATCCTGCATCAACAAATCACTTCGTTCCACTGCACAGCCAGCCTGATATCAGACTCTACTATTGTCCTCTCGCACGTTTGCGATAGGCCAGCACGCCGAGGCCGTGGGCCCCGAAACCGAGCAAGCCGTAGCCCACCCCGTAGATGAGGGCACTGTCGTTGAGGAACAGGTACATCGGCGCCAGGAAACAGACGAAGGGAGCGAGCAGCCACAGGAGGCTAAAGCCCTCCTTCACGCCGTCCCACGCGCCGAAGGCCATCGCGAGGATCGGCAAGATCACGAGCAGGATCAGGAACACGAGGCTCTTCACGATCTCCATCGAATCCGAGACGCTCGAGAGACTAAACCACGCCGCCAGCACCAGCAGGTAGATGCCGAATAGCACGGCGATACGAATCCACGTTGATTGTGTCGTCCACCTCATGACTCAATGATAGCCGCCTCACATGAAGAAAACAGCTCTTTGACACGTCATCTGTATGGGCCTCAAAAAGGGCATGAACGACCCGGCGTCGCGGTTCTCACGACGCCGACAGTGGGGGCAGGCTACCTGCAGAAGCTAGCGAAGAAGCCGCGTTTCTTCTCTGCGGCCGCGTACTCCTCGTCAGTATGGTTCTTGTCGCACCACTGATCCGGGGGAACCTGCTCCTTCACCGAGTCGATGTGCTTGCCGCAGCCCTTCCACGTGGTCTTTCCGCATACCTCGCAGGTGGTAGGTCGACACATGATGTTCTCCTTTGGAAAGTACGCCTCGGATCCGTCGGAGATTCGACGCGCATTGATGAGTGTTGTATTCGTATGAACTGTGTTGTCTCAGCGTTAGGTCAGGCGGAGGAAGAGCTGCTCGAGTTCCTCCATCGTCATCTGCTCTGTGGCCACGAACGATTGCGGACCCAGCATCCCAGGGTCGGCCTCGTCCTCGGAGCCCTCCGCCTGCTGCGCACAGCGGGACATGATCGTCGCGACCGCAAGGTAGCTCGCGCGCTTCATCGCGGAGTTGACGGCCGCGAATTGGGTGAGGACCTCGCGGCAGTTCGCGTCCCCTCTCTCCACCTGCTCGATGAGGGCGTCGAGCTGCCCGCGAGCCCGCTTGAGCCGATTCACAATCTGCGCCTGCGTCGCCATGGCCTGCCCTATTCCTTGACGAGCACCGCGTCGGCTCGATCGCCGAGCCACGCCCGCAGCGTCTGAATACCGCCCGACAGCATGGTCACATTGAATCCCACGTGGCGCACGATACGGTAGCCGATCCAGGAGCGCACGCCCGCGGCGCACATGACGACGAAGGGCTGGTCGCCGACCTTCTCATCGACCCAGGAGCGGACCTCGTCGAGGCGGTCGCGCAGCTGGGTGTGGGGAATGTTGAGGGAGTTGGGCATGTGCCCGGCAGCGTACTCGCCAGGCGTGCGCACGTCCAGGACCGGCATGTCTTCGGTCAGGGCGTCGGGGCCGGTGAGGACGAGTTCGCCGGTCACCACGTTGTGGGCGACCATCCCGGTCTGGTTGACGGGGTCCTTGGCCTGGCCGTAGGGCGGCGCGTAAGCGAGGTCCAGGTCGATGAGGTCCGTCGCGCTCAGGCCGGCCCGCATGGCGGTGGCGATGACGTCGATGCGGCGGTCCACGCCGTCGGCGCCCACGGCTTGCGCGCCAAGAATCTGCCCGCCGGCACCCACGTGCATGAGGATGTGCACGGGCTTTGCGCCGGGGAAATAGCCCGCGTGCTGGTTCGCGTGCGTGTGCACCGTAAAGTACTGCGTGCCCGAGGCGTCGAGGGCCTGGCGGTTAGCGCCGGTCATGGCGGCGGTGAGGCTACCAACCCGAACGATTGCGGTGCCCTGGGGGCTCGGGATGGGGCGCGCGGCGGCCTCGCCATGCTCAGCGTCGGCGATCGCGTCGGCGACGAGGCGTCCCCCGCGGTTCGCAGGTCCGGCCAAAGCGACGGGTCGGTCGTGGCCGCGACCCACCGTGCCGTCACCGACCGCGTAGACGTCGTCCACGCTGGTACGCCCGTGCTCGTCGACAAGGATGTAGTCGCGCTCGGTCTCGATTCCCGCGGCCTCGGCGAAGGCAGTGTCGGGGTGCACCCCGGTCGACAGGACGATGACGTCGGCGGTCAGGACGGAGCCGTCGGAGAGCATCACGGAGTCGTGGTCGTCGCCGTGGGTGATGGAGTGGGCGGCGACGCCCGCGTGGACGCACACGCCGAGGCCGCGCAGCTCCTGCGTGACCAGCGTGGCCATCTCGACCTCGAGGGGCGGCAGGACGTGCTCGGCGTACTCAACGAGGTGGGTTTCGAAGCCTCGCCGAGCGAGCGCCTCGGTCGCCTCGATGCCGATGAAACCGGCGCCGAGCACGACCGCTCGGGTACCCGAGGCCTCGCGCAGGGCGAGGGCATCGTCGACCGTACGCAGCGTGTGTACGCGCGGGGAGTCGAGGCCGTCGATCGGGAGCCGGCTGGCGAGGCCGCCCGGGGAGAGGATCAGGTGGTCGTAGGAAAGCGTGTAAGCCTCGCCGGTCTCCGTGTCAGTGACCTGGACGCTGTGAGCGCCCAGATCAATCGCCGTGACCTCGGAGTTGATGCGCACGTCGAGGTTGAGCGTTGCTTTGAGGGATTGCGGGGTGTGGAGGAGGAGCTTGGCGGGGTCTTCGATCTCGCCGCCGACGTAATACGGGAGCCCGCAGTTCGCGAAGGACACGTACTTGCTGCGCTCCAGCACGATGATCTCGGCGCCCTCGTCGCGCCTGCGCAGGCGGGCCGCCGCGCTCATGCCACCCGCGACTCCTCCGACGACAACTACTCGCATGTTCGGCTCACTTTCTGACTCAAGGACGGGTCTTCTTCGACAGACTCCAATAATACCCCCGGGGGTATCCAAAGGCGCGTTCACACACATCTCAGCGACAACAGGTCACCAAGACCCACACATCAACCGTCCACAGGGCCCCTCCCCCGGCTCGGCCCCCCATCCACGACAACTCCCGACGAGGCCTGGGCTGGGTGAGTCGAACAATCGCCCGTTAGCGCGCACTGGAACGTCGAACGAACGCACCCAAGGCATTCGCGACGATGCCGAACACGGCGTAGAAGCCGCCGAGGTAGAGCGCACTGACGTTGAAAAACAGGAACATCGGCGCCAGGAAGCAGACGAAGGGAGCGAAAAGCCAGAGGAGGCTGAAGCCCTCCTTCACGCCATCCCACGCGGCAACGATGATCGCGATGAGCGGCAGCGCAATGAAAAGGATCGTGAACGCGAGGGCTTTGCCGCCATCATCTATGTCGGCGAGCTGGTTGACGCCGAACCAGATCCCCGATGCAGCCATGTACCCACACGCCAGCACGAGGATGCGCATCCACGTTGATTTTGTCATCCACCTCATGACATTGATTTTACACCTACGCACCGCCATAAAACACGCATTTACCTCTTTGACACCAGCATCGGTTGGTGGGACAAAGATGCGTGTTGAGCGCGCGTTGGGACAGTGGGTGTCCCCCTGCGAGAACTGCCAGGAGGAGGCGTTCACGGATAGGTTAGGCGCTTGCGGATAGGTTAGTCGCTTGCGGATAGGTTACTAAGCTATCCGCGTCATAACCTATCCATGACGTCGTTACCTATCCGTGAGTGCACGCTACGAGGCTCACTTCGACTCTCCTCCACATTGACGCGCCAAGGCTCCCACGGCGCCAGCCACTCTCGCCTCACGCCTCGTCAGCACGGATTGTCTACACGGGCACCAGCACAAACACAGCGACTGTCGCTGCTAACCCGATAGGTGGTGCCCTGGGCCCCACGATGCGCACGTTAACCCGATAGGTGGTGGGGTAGGCGGGGGTGCCCATACTCCACTCGTAGGGTTTAGCTGCGCATCAAGGGGTTAATACCGCCACCTGTGCGGCCGTACTGCCCCAATACCCGGGACACATCACGTCAAGATGCTTGGCCGTGGAATTAATGCCGCTGACCTGGCTGATATTGCACAGGGAGCAGCGCCAGCGCTGCGCCCCTGACGCTGAGTGCCCATACCTGGTCATCACTGGCCCGCACGCCGGGCATTTGGGGGTATTCATACCCCCACGATGAAACAACCACCTTCAATGTGGATTTTCCCGCACCAGCAAGCCGAAAAGTCGCTACAAAACCAACACGTTTTGTCCATCCTTCAAGTTGGCTCCCACCACCTTCAATACCGATTTTTCCGCGCCAAAAAGCCGAAAAGTCGCTACAAAACCAACACGTTTTGTCCTATAACCCGCGGACTACGAAGATGCCCTACAACGAGACAAACAAGGAGCGAGGCCCATTTCCGGGCCTTCTGACGGTTGATTATTTCACAACTAGCCCAGGGGGAATCCCCGCTCCACACACGAGAGTATCAATTGTTTCGCGCAAGACGCGCGTGCGCCACCAGGCGACACAACAGCACACCAGCTAGTGTCAACGCATGGACAATGACACGGTGACATCGTTTGTTGAAGACGCCATCGCAGAACTCGAACAGCGTAACGCCCGTGACGTCGTTGAATACCTGCGCATGATGCTCGAGTGCGACGGCCCCGACGTTGACGGCGCAGTCTCGTCGCTCGTCGCATACGGCGCGGTCACGGTCGCCTGGATTGAGCGGCTCGCAGCGATCAACGAAAAAACGGCGGGACTCTTCGACGAAGAACTAGCAGAACTGCGCGAAGGGCTCTCAGGCGCCTAGGCTCACTTCACACCAAAGCGGAGCGCCCGAAACGCAAACAAACCCCGGGCTTCCGTTGGGAAGCCCGGGGTGGGATGGTGGAGATGGGGGGAATCGAACC
>ERZ773001.173-NODE-173-length-27627-cov-60.2349_pt1 | contig 27627 bp, 20 predicted proteins | sample MGYA00511673_ERZ773001 | MGnify/ENA primary metagenome ERZ773001 (study PRJEB29015, sample SAMEA2738091) | human oral metagenome | biome: human oral; feature: human-associated habitat; material: saliva | place: China | collected 2162 ... | reverse complement strand
AGCTGACGCGTCAGTTCCTGCTCCACGATGCTCGTTTCGCGCACCAGTTCAAGGAGATCTACCTGTGGAGCGAGTGGCCGGAGCGCCGCACGGGCGACACGGGCATCGACCTGGTAGCGATCCCGGTCCGGTATGAAGAGGGTCCGGTCGCGATTCAATGCAAGTTCTACGCGCTGGGTCACCACATTCAGAAGGCGGACATTGACTCGTTCCTGTCGGCGTCGGGTAAGGAGCCTTTCGGTCGCCGCATCGTCGTAGACACGTCCGGCGCGCCGTGGGGTAAGAACGCGCAGGACGCGATTGAGGGCCAGCAGATCCCTGTCTCGCGCATCACGCTGGCGGATCTGCGTGACTCGGACATCGATTGGCGCACGTATTCGCTGGGGTCCACGCAGGCGCCGAAGACCCGTGAGCGCAAGGTTCCGCGCGACCATCAGGTGCGTGCGCGCAGCGCGGTGATGTTGGGTTTCGAGGAGCACGACCGCGGCACGATGGTCATGGCGTGCGGCACGGGTAAGACGTTCACGGCGCTGACGATCGCGCGCGAGTTCGTGGAGAAGGAGGGCGGCACCGCCCGGATCCTGTTCGCGGTCCCCTCCCTCGCGCTCCTTAAGCAGACACTGGACGATTGGGCGGCCGAGGCCGACGGCGCGTTCACGGCGTGGGCGGTGTGTTCGGATACGAAGGTGTCCTCGTCGGCGCGTAACGACACGGCCGAGGAGTCGGCGGTGGACCTGCCGATTCCGGCGACGACGGACGGCCAGCGCCTCGCGGACTCCCTGAACGCGAATAACGCGACGGAGGGCCTGCAGGTCGTCTTCGCGACGTATCAGTCGATCGAGGTCATTCATCGCGCGCAGGAGATCGCGGGCGACGAGTGGCGCGATTTCGACCTGATCATCTGCGACGAGGCCCACCGCACGACGGGCGCGACGCTGACGGGCAAGGACGAGAGCGCGTTCACGAAGATCCACAGCAACGAGTTCATCCGCCGCGCGAAGACCCTGTACATGACGGCGACGCCGCGTATTTTCGCGGAAAAGACAAAGAACAGCGCCTCGGAGAAGGACGTAATCCTCACCTCGATGGACGACCGGGACACCTACGGTCCGGTGTTCTTCCGCCTGGGCTTCGGCCAGGCGGTGAAGGAGAACCTCCTGACGGACTACAAGGTCATCATCCTGACGGTCAGCGAGGAGGAGGTGTCGGGCCAGTATCAGACAATTGCTGAGATGGGCGGCGAGCTGAACCTCGACACGGCTGCGAAGCTGACGGGCTGCTGGAACGCGCTGGCTAAGCGCAAGAACCGCGGTTCGGACGTGGACTACGGGGAGGATCGCGCGCCGATGCGCCGCGCAGTGGCCTTCTGCAAGGACATCAAGGCGTCGAAGGAGGTCGCGACGCAGTTCCCGGACCTGGTGAACGGCCCCTTTGGCCTGAGCGACCTCAGCAACGACGACACGTCGGATAACCTGCAAGTCGAGTGCCGCCACGTAGACGGCACGATGAACGCGGCGGTGCGTGCGCGCGAAATGGATTGGCTGACGGAGGGCGCGGGCACGGACGAGGTCCCGGTGTGCCGCATCCTGACGAACGCGCGCTGCCTGAGCGAGGGCGTGGACGTGCCCACGCTGGACGCGGTGCTCTTCCTGTCGCCGCGCAAGTCGCAGGTGGACGTCATCCAGGCGGTGGGCCGCGTGATGCGCCGCGCCGAGGGCAAGGATTTCGGCTACATCATCCTGCCCGTGGCTGTGCCGGCGGGCATGGCACCGGAGCGCGCACTGGACGACAACAAGCGCTTCCAGGTCGTCTGGCAGGTCCTCAAGGCCCTTCGCGCCCACGACGAGCGCCTGGACGCGGCGATCAACTCCATGGAGCTCAACGGCCAGGGTCCGGAGAACATCATCGTCGAGCAGGTCTCCCTCGAGAAGGCGAAGAAGCAGAACGATCCGCTCATCGGCAGCGCGCCCGATGGGGACGAGGCCGGGGCTGGGTCTTCGGGGTCCGGCACGGACAGTGTGGGCAAGGGCATCCAGGGTCAGCTGACGCTGCTGCCCTCGGATTGGAAGGAGTCGGTGTTCGGCCGGATCGTGAAGAAGGTGGGCTCGTCCCTGTACTGGGAGGACTGGTCCAAGGACATCGCGACGGTCGCGGACCGCTACATTCACCTCATCGATCGCCTGTTGGAGGATCCGCAGCGCCAAGACGCGTTCCAGGAGTTCGTGGGCGCGCTGCGAGCGACGCTGAACCCGGCCGTCGACAACGAGTCCGCGGTGGAGATGCTGGCCCAGCACATCCTGACGGCCCCACTCTTTGACGCGATGTTCCCGGATCATTCGTTCTCGAAGCAGAACCCAGTAAGCCGTGCGATGAACACGATTGTGGAGATGCTGGCGACCCACTCGATGTTCGAGAACGAGCGCCGCGAGCTGGACTCCTTCTACCAGGCGATGGTGGAGCGCATCGAGGCCGTGCACACCCTGGCGGGCAAGCAGGAGATTATGCGCACGCTCTACGATCGTTTCTTCTCGCAGGCGTTCCCGCGTATGAGCGAGCGCCTGGGCATCGTCTTCACGCCCATCGAGGTTGTCGACTTCATCATCCGCAGCTCGGACGACGCGATGCGCACGGCGTTTGGCCAAAGCCTGGGGGATCCGGGCGTGGCTATCATCGAGCCCTTCGCGGGCACGGGCACTTTTGTGGCGCGCCTGCTGCAGCTGGGGGTCATCCCGCCTGAGGTCCTGGAACACAAGTACAAGAACGAGATCTTCGCGAACGAGTTCGTGCTGCTCTCCTACTACATCGCGTCGATCAACATCGAGCAGGTGTACCACCAGGTGCGCGCCGAGCAGGGCGTGGACGAGGGCTACGTCGAGTTCCCGGGCATGACCCTGACGGACACCTTCCAGCTGCACGAGGGCGATGGTACGATCACCGAGGACTTCGAGGGCCTGGCTGCCAACAACGAGCGCGCCAAGGCGGAGAAGGACACGGCGATCACGGTCATCGTCATGAACCCGCCGTACTCGTCGGGTCAGAACAGCGCTAACGACAACAACCAGAACCTGGCGTACCCGCGCCTGGATGAGCGCATCGCAGATACTTACGCAGCTCAGTCGACCGGAGCAAACAAGAACAGCCTCTACGACTCCTACTTCCGTGCGCTTCGGTGGGCGTCAGATCGCATCGGAGACCGAGGCGTCATCGCATTCGTCTCCAACAGCTCCTTCGTGGACGGCAACTCTGCGGATGGCGTACGCCTGTCGCTGCAGGAGGAGTTCTCCCAGATCTTCGTCTACGACCTGAAGGGCAATCAGCGCACCTCGGGCGAGCGCAGCCGCCGAGAGGGCGGAAAGATCTTCGGGTCCGGATCTCGTACGGGCGTTGCGATTACTGTCCTTGTCAAGGATCCCACGCACTCCGGTACAGCGGAAGTTTTCTACGCCGAAGCTGAGGACTACGCGACGCGACAGGAAAAGCTCAACCAGATCAGCGCCTACGAGTCCATCGGAGGAATCAGCGGAGCGGACGCGTTCCGCCCCATCACGCCGAACCAGCACGGCGACTGGATCAGCTCCCGCGACGAGCACTTCTCAACCTTCCAAGAGATCGGCAACAAACCCCTCAAGGGAAAGGAATCGACGCCGGCGATATTCAGGCAATACTCTAACGGGCTCAAGACGAACCGCGACGCGTGGTGCTACAACTTCTCGCGAGAAGCTGTAGCGGCAAACATGCGCCGCATGATCAACAACTACAACAATGAAGTCAACGCTGGAACGAATGTCGACTCACTCGACACTGATTCCACACATGTCAACTGGAATCGTCAGTTGCTGCGCGATCTCGCAGCCCGCAAGCATCATCTGTTCGACGACGGCGCACTCCGCTTGAGCGTTTACCGTCCTTTCTGCACCCAGAGTGTCTACTTTGCGCGCGAAATGAACGACATGATCTACCAGCTCCCGCAGCTATTCCCAACGACAAAGCACTCCAACCTGTGCATCACCATATCAACCGACTATCGAAAGGAATTCACTTCCCTCCTAACAGCTCTTCTTCCTGATCTAAGCACCGTTGCAACGGCCCAGGTGTTCTCCCTGTTCTCTTGGGAGCCCCTCTCCCCCACCTCCGGGAGCGAGCCCGACCTGTTCGCCGACCTGGCGACCGCCTCGGAGAACCGGGCGGATGGGGCGGCCACGGCCTCGTCCCTGGATTTCTCGCGGCCGATCGGCGACCAGATCCCCGTGATCCTGGACGGGTATCGCCGCGTCGATAACGTCACGGACGCGACGCTGGCCTCGTACCGGGAACACTACGGGGATGCGGGGATCACAAAGGAGGACATTTTCTTCTACGTGTACGCGCTGCTGCACCACCCGGAGTATCGGGAGCGCTACGAGGACGATTTGAAGAAGATGCTGCCGCACATTCCTCGTGCAACGGGCTTCCACACGTATGCGAGCGTGGGCCGCGAGCTGGCGGACCTGCACGTGAACTACGAGCGGGTGGAGCCGTATCCGTCGGTGCAGGAGGAGGCGAGCCTGCACGCGCCCGCGGACCCGTGGGAACGCTACCGGATCGGTGAGCGCAAGATGCGTTTCCCGAAGCTGGGGCGCCGCGATAAGGACTTCACGCGCTTGGAGTACAACGACTACGTGACGCTGACGGGCATTCCCGCGGAAGCGCAGGGCTATTCGATTTCGGGCCGCAGCCCGCTCGAGTGGATCATCGACCGCTACCACGTGAAGACGGACAAGGCGTCGGGCATCGTCAACGACCCGAACGACTTCCTGCGCGAGCAGGGCCGCCCCGACGCGGTCGTGGACCTGATCAAGCGCCTGGTGACCGTCTCGATGCGAACCCAGGAGCTCCTGGAGACCCTGCCCGCGTTGGAGATTCCGGAAGGATAAGTTCCCATGAACAACTCAAGAGAAGTGAACTACAATGGCACTAATACTTCACACAAGTGGCATTGGTACTACAATCGCATAATCTTGAATTGCGTTTGTATGGCTTTTATCTGCTTCATCTTTGATTTATGTCTACACACATATCGTGATGGAAGCAATGTCTTTGATATACTCTGGACATTGCTTGACAATGCATCGATCACAATAATCACCGCTTGCACTATCGGAATCCTATGGGAAGTATCTGGAAAGAACGATCTCATTCAAGAGATTCAACAGCATACTGACAAATCTCTTCGGGATGCTGGACTTTCCAACACATTAGCCGATCAGGGGATTTTACACACCACGATGGAGTTTAAAGATGGAATTAGATGGAAGAAGTATATTGCGGACGCCGATGAAATCGATGTCTGCTGGTGGGCAGGATCCGAATGGCTCCGAGGAAACACAAATGCCATTAAGACAGCAATTAAGACCAGACAGGTCCGAATGCGTTACGCTATCCCTGACCCACATGATAAGAACACACTCTTCCTGATGGGCGCTTTGTCCGGCATCACAGACGAAGAATTGGTGAGTGAGTATAACAAAGTACCTCAGGAGCTCCGCTCACTAGGAGAGACAGTCGAATTATACAACCTTAAAACAATCCCACAGTACGGAATGGTCCGACTAGGGTGCCGCATTATATTTTTTCCGTATTCTCATCTTAAGGACCGCCCTAAGGAGAGACCAACCTTTGTTATCGATGCGAATAGTGAACTTGGGAGGCGCTTACTCAGAGACTTTGAGGAACTCCTTCGGGCCAATGAAGAGAACTCTCCCAACCCTTCATAGCTCGACATAGCGGCTCTTCGCATTTGAGAGTGTAGGGGTGTTGGCCATGTTTTACGGCTAGAGATCGAGGTTCTTCATAAGGCTCGGACTTCTAACCCTTCCATTGCCGAAGAACGCGAGCAGAATCTGACTGGAGCGGTTGCCGGGTACCGACATGAAGTCGCATTCGCTGCCGTTCACGAGCTACACCGACAAGACACTTCTCGATGGTCTAGTACCCTCTCCCCCACTCTCGGAGGATCTCTTCGACAACCTCGGACGCGTTGTCGTACCCCTCGTAGGTTGCGCGTAGCATCGCCGCCTCGTACACGTCCTCGTCGATGCGCACCGTGAACTCGACGACCGGCACTTGAGGAGTGACTCGCTCCACCACGTCCTGCTGCTGGCCCAGCCTCGACACGAGCGTCAGACCGTTCTCTTCCGCCCAACGCCGGATTTTGGCATTCTGTTCTGCCTTGCTTGTATCGTCACGTTTCGTCATAGTCACATGTGTACATGAGGGCGGAGTTCCTGTCTTTGTGGCACACCCAGCACCCCACTCGTTGTTCGTGACGCGGGGACGTGCCACGGCCTCGTCAATCCTGATGTGCCTCAGGCAGGCACTCGACGTCACTAACCCACTCACGCACCGCAGCGCGGAGAGCTCCCGACCGTGACGTGATACCCTCACTGGCCGCGCGAGCCATCATGGCGTCGAACATATCGACGTCGAGGCTCGTGGTTACGGCCACTCGCGGCGGGGGTACAGGATAAGGCGCTCGCTCCTCGCGGAGGAAGGCCACGAGTTCTTCAGCTTCCCCAGATTCAATGAGCCAGCGTTGAAGGTCGGCATTCATCTTCGCGTCCGCTCGGTTGCTACGCTTCCTCATGAGGACAGGTATACACGGCACATGCCTCACAGGCTGCGCAACGCAGCCGCTACACCCAGAGTGGCGCGGGTCAACACATCTCTCGCCAGAATGTTTCACGTGAAACAATTGCTGGCACGAGGGCGCTCCCCTATCGAGGAACTCACTGCGCACACACGCTCCATTCCTTTCGATCGGAAGCCCTACATATCGCCAAATGATGCCTTTTGAGCCTTACTGGCGACTTTGTCCACATACTGGTCCACAGTTTCACCTGTACCAGATGCGTGCTTCGCGCACGTCGATCATTGTTTGACAAGGTCAGACGAGCGATTTGTCCTTTAGCCGCACATCTGCGCCGCCCATCATCAGATTTCGGGAAGATGTGCATAATAGTTACTTCATATTTTTAGTGTTTTATGTTGGTTCTAGGCGTAGCCTGTGTTCTTAACAGGGTGTGCTTCCGATGGTGGGGGTGCGCTGGAGGATAGCTACCTCATCGTGGAGGTTGAGAGAACATGATGGTTCCACCGTTGTCCGAGCGGCCCGTCACTGAGGAGGACGAGGAGCAGTTCCGGCGAGAGTCCATGCCGCGCACGTACACGCTGCGTCAGCGGTGGGCCGACTATCGAGCCGACGCGAAAGCCAACCGCCCCAAGGGCGTAAAGGCCCGGGTGCGGGCCTGGTTGCACGTTGAGCCGTTCTATTGGGGGATGCGCGTCACCTACGTGGTGCTTGTCGTTGGGGCAGTCTTTGCTGTCTACATCAACGGCGTCGCAGAGGGGTGGTGGCACGCGTGGGGCGAGAAACCCACCGTCGCAGCCACAACGACGCCCGCCGCCAGGCCCGCACCATCCGCGTCGAGTTCCGCCGAGGCTGCGATGTCGGGTGGCTACCAGATCGGACCCGACGGCGTGCTCGTTCGCCCCGCCGAACACGCCGCATCCACCTACACCAAACCCGAACTACCCGAAGAAGCCAAAGAAAACACCGAACGAGGAGCAGAACTCGCAGCCGAGTACTACCACGCGCTGATGGGATACTCCTGGAACACGGGCGACACTTCAGCACTTTTGGGCATTTCAGATCCCGACTCAACTTTTGCAACCTCTTACGCCGATGACGTTGCCGAGCTGTACTCGAACGGCTGGGCTTACGGGAGTGAATCAGAAATCTCTCACATCGTTCGTGTTGAACACATTCCTGAGAACGGAAACGATGTACGCCCAAACACGATCGCAGTTGTCTTTCAGCTCTCCTCAAGGACTGGGGTCATGTGCCAAGGTCAGAAGATAGTGAAGAGAGATCGAGAGTATCAGTCACTACTAACGCTATATATGACATGGCAAAACGATCATTGGATCGAAACTCAAGGAAGCTTGATCGCTGATGCTAGCAAATAAGTCAATTCACGCTGTGTTCGCAAGCCTCCTGTCTCTATGCATTCTAGTCAATACAACTTCTACTGCTAACGCATTCTTTGATGATGATCTGCCAGATCCATACGCTCAGCGTTCCGATGCATCCGGACGATCAGTAACAACTTATGCGCAATTGATCGAACAGCAGATTGAAAACGCACTCCCGCAAGCTGCAGACTCATCCGTTGGTGACGAGAGGGCCTGGAGCACGGCTCAATCTGCGCATGCCTCAGACCCAGATTCTGATATTGACTGGGAACATTGCGGTTTCGACATTATCGACCCTTCACAGCCATTGAAGTTGCAGGTGGCAGTATGCGCCTATCCACCACCAGAATCTCCTGAATCACCTCTGCCCGAAAAGCTGCCTACAACGAGGGACATTCTCTATTCGGCAGCAGCCGTGATCCACGCTGACGGGGCCGGGTTGTACAAGCGACCGCTCGGGGTCTCCTACACGAATAAGTTCATTCCCACGATTGTCGCGGTCACCGCCCCCACCCAGACCCACGTCATCAACCTGCTGGGACGCGACATCACGATCACGCTCACCGCCACGAACTACGAATGGAACTGGGGAGATGGCACCCCCAACCTGGTCACCACCTCCACAGGATCAGTGTGGTCCGAGGGCATGGATTTAAACACCGACCCGAACCTGATCCGCCACTACTACACCCCACCCCAAGGCTGGCGCTCCATGCTCGATGGCCCATACCCCCACGAAGACCGCGACATCACCCTGACCACCACATGGAGTGGAACCGCCACCAACCCCTTCACCGGGGACACACAAACCATCAACGGCCTCGTCACCACCACAGAAACAACCGGCAAGTTCCCCCTGTCCCACCTGGTCATCAACAACACCGACACCTGGGAAGAAAAACAAGGCCACTAACAGGGCGCTCAAGGGAGGAAAGAATCGTGAGCGACTCGCAGTTTCACCAACGCAATGCGCATCCCTGAATCATCACGGTCATCACCGTCGCCACAGTCATCGCAGCATCCCTGCTTGGGTTCCAGGCATTCAACACCAAGGCGAATGCCGAGGCCAAGGATCGCCCGCAATCAGCACAATCCGACACCTTACAATCCACCGACAGTCAGTCTGTAGACCTACAGCCAAGAGGTACACCATCCCCGGCACAAATACCGATTGAGATCACCAAGCCCACTCCCCCAAGTGCGAACAGCCCGCCAACACCAGAATGTTTCACGTGAAACAATCCCCGCACCAACATCGTCACCGACGACGACACGGGCATCAATCCGAGAATCACTCCCCCACATCACCACCGCAGCTATCCCGGCATCCTAAGGTCACCGGACCATCGTCACACCACGGTCACGGCTTCGCAGCGAGTTCGTAACGCACCCAGCGGCGCTGACCCGTGGACGTCACCAGGCCTCGTGACACGAGGCCGCGCAGGTCCGAGCGCGCTTCCTCAGCGGTCACACCAAAATGCTCCCTATATTCCCCGTTGCTCCAGGTACGCCCATGACGCATGTCAACCAGCGCCTCCTTCTGACGCCTATTCAAACCCGTCGCCGCCTCCAGCCCGAGACCGCCAAGCCACGTCAAGTCCCCATCCGGAATCAGCGCAGCATTCGGGAAACGCACCGTGAAAGACACCCGATGTGATCACAGCACAATCCGGGTCGTCAACCATGGATTCAACCCCGTCACTCACTTCAGTTCATAGAAGCACCTTTCTATCTCATAGAACCCCATTTCTATCTCATAGAAGGGCGTTTCTATGACATAGAGGCCCCTCTATAACTCATAGAAGCTCATTTTTGCGTCATAGAACCTCATAGAGGGGCATCTATGATTCATAGAATCGAGCAGCATCCTAACCTCGAGGCCGCAACAGAAACAGATACCCGCCCCTTAAATGTGTGTTTCACGTGAAACAATCGCTCCACGCCTAACAGTCTCACCACTCGCTCGACGGGCAGCACAAACAACGCCATGCGCCGCCCGCGCAGCTATTTGAAACCCAACTCAAGCCCGCCCGCCCGCCCACGCCTCTCCCCAAATCAACTGTCACCCTCGAATTGTTTCACGTGAAACATTGGCGCCTGCGCCTGCGCCTACAGGCACACACGCCCGCAAACGCGCAACCACGCACTCAACCACGGCCAACAACAAGCGGGGTGCCACCCCTCGGCAATGAGTCACGCGCACCTGCGCCGCGCAACCAACAGCAACACCTCACCCCCGCCTCTCCCGCAGTCTCCGCGCGAGGACCCCATGCCTCGGCGCGAAGACCCAGGCGAGCACGAAGCACGCGGTGAGCACCAGGACGATCGTGGCGCCCGTGGGCACGTCCAGCGCCCACGACAGGTACAGGCCCACCAGGCCACCAGAAGCGCCGAGCACGGGCGACAGGATCATCATGGTCCCCAGGCGATCACACAGGAGGCGAGCGGTGGCAGCGGGGGTCACCAACAACGCAAGCACCAGCACGTTGCCGATCGTCTGCACGGAGATCACGACGGCCAGGGCGACCGCGATATACAAAGACAGGTCAGCCAGCAGCACGTGCACGCCCGCCGCCCGCGCGCTCTCGCGGTCCAGGGTCACGGCCACGATGGGCCGGTGCGCCAGGAACAGCATGAGCAACACAAACAACGCGCCGCCCAGCACCACGGGCACATCCGACGCCGGAATACCGGTGATCGACCCGAACAGGAAGTCCTGCAGGCTCCCCGCGTACCCGGGCGCCCGCGCGATGATCGCGACGCCGAGCGCAAACGCGCCCACGAAGAGCACGCCGATGACGGAGTCCTCCTTGAGCCGCCGATTCTGCGCCAACAAGGCCACGAGCACGGCGGTCACGACGCCCGCGAGCGCGCCGCCCAGCACCAGGGACCCGCCGCACACGAACGCGATCGCCAGGCCGGGGAACACGGAGTGCGCGACCGCGTCGCCGATGAACGCCATGCCGCGCAGGACGACGTGCACGCCGACGCTGCCGCACACGAGCGCGGCGACGACCGCGATGAGCAGCGCGCGCGGCAGGAACGCCAGCGCGGGGTTCGTCAGGTCGCGGAAGAAGTCGTAGGGGCTCAGGAAGTCCGCCGCCGGGACGAGGCCTCCTCCCCCCGCGTGGATCACAGTGCTCATGCGCGCACTCCTAGGGCGTCGAGGATCGGGTTGTCGGGTCGCACGTCGAAGGCGCGGATCCACGGGTCGGCGTCGGCGAGCTCGTCGGGCCGCCCGGACGCGACGATCGTGCGCCGCAGCAGGTACAGGCGGTCGCAGCCGGCGCGCGCGCCGATGAGGTCGTGCGTGGTCATGAGGAGGGCCCGGCCCCCGTCCGCGAGCGCGCGGAACAGGTCCATGAGCATCTCCTGCGTCGGCATGTCGAGGCCGGTGAAGGGCTCGTCGAGGAGCAGCACGGCGGGCCGGATCGCGAGGGCCCGGGCGACGAGGACACGCTGGCGCTGGCCGCCGGACAGCTCGCCGATGGGACGCTTGGCGAGGTCGCGCATGCCCACGAGGGACAGGGCCTCCTCGACCGCGCGGAAGTGCGGGGTCCGCGCGCGCCCCAGCAGCCCGCGCCGCACGGTGACGGCCTGCAGGACGGCGTCGCGCACGCTGATCGGGAAGTCCCACGCGAACTCGTGCCGCTGCGGCACGTAGCCGATCGCGCCGTCGGTCTCGACGCTACCGCTGGAGGGGATGAGTCCCAGGATTGAGCGGATCAGCGTGGTCTTCCCTGCGCCGTTGGGTCCGATGAGTCCGACGAGCTCCCCGGCCCGGGCCTCCAGGTCGACGTCCTCGAGGACGCTGCGCCCACCCAGGGACGCGCCCAGTCCGGTGACGCGCAGCTGGCTCACTGCTCCCCTCCCCGATCGACGAGGCCGGGGCCGCGTTCGCCCGATCCCTCACCCTGGGTGCGCGCGGAGTCAGACGAGGCCTGGGTCGCCTCCCCGCTTTCCTCACCGCGGGCTGTGGGCAGGGGCGCGAGGAGGGAGTCGGCCTCGGCGATGGCGGCGGCCTGTTCGGCGCGGCTGCGGCGCGAGCGTGCAACGACGAGCGCGCCGATCACGAGGAGGGAGAGGGCGACACTGACGATGATCGCGAGGAAGGCCCAGTCGGGCAAGCCGCCCTCGGGTGAGGAGGACGTCGACTCGGAGGAGCCGGGGCCCTGGGAGGTGCCCGCGGCCGGAGCCCCGGAACCAGAACCGGAACCAGAACCGGAAGCGGCGGGCGCAGCCATGGCCAGGGCTTCGGACGCGGAAGCGGCGTCGCCCACGGCGAAGCGCAGGGTCGTGGAAGCGTTGACGGCCTCGCCGGCGGTGGTCGTGCCCAGGAAGGTCACGGTCGCCGTGTAGGTGCCGGGCGCGGAGAACGCCCAGTTGGCGTGCACGTGCGTGCCCGAGTCGATCCACACGTCGCCAGGCGCCGCGCCCGAGTCGGCGAGCAGGAGGGGCTTCCCGAAGGTGCCGGACTGCAGGAACAGCCACGCGCGGCCGGGGCCGCTCACGGGGCCGACGCGCATGGTGAGGCCACGGTCGATGGTGGCCGTGACGGCGGGGTCCTGCGTGTTCCAGCCGAGCCACACGACGCCCGGGTTCTGCGTCTGGGGAACGACGTACACGGGCTTGCCCGCGACGTCGGCCAGGAACGGGTAGTCGGCGGAGTCGGGCGCGGTCATGATGGCCGCGTCGCTGACCCGCAGGACGGTCTGGTTGGGGTCGCGCCACACGGCGCCGCTCTCGGCGTCGTGGCGCAGGCCGGCCCGCCACTGCCCGTCGATCAGTCGGGGGCCGAGGTCGACGTGTCCGGCGCTGATCTCGCTGGCCTCGCCTCTCCACTCCTCGTGCGCGGCGACGCTTTGCGCGAGGTCGGGGTCGGGACTCGGGTCAGCAACAGAAGAGGGAGCGCCCACGATGATGAGCAACGCGGCGACGAGAAGCGAGAACACCGACAGGCCAAGGCGGGGGAATTGCACCAATAGAGCCGCGACACGCCGATGACACGCCGTAGGGATGCTTCTAATGGTGCAATTCCCCCCAGAGGCCGTGTCACCTGGGCGCACTACGAGTTGAGATGCCCACCCGCTCGGTCCCGTGGGCGGCGGCAGGGCCTGGCCGGGCTTCGAGATCGACCACTCCGAGCGAAGCTCGCGTGTGGCGATCTCGCGGGCGGGCCGCCGCCCCCGGGGCGCAGAGCTGGCGGTCGTCCTGGCGGGCGATACCGCGGCGGCCGGAAGTGGAGCAGGAATGAGTGTTCATGGCATCTCCTTGCCGCCCAGGCAGCGTGCCAGTGAGCGGGCGTTGTGTTCCATCATGTCGATGTAGGTGGGTGCTTGGTCGTCGAGGGTGTCGCCGTACAGGGGGCAGATGTCCACGCCCGCGTCGGTGGCGGCGGTGCGCAGGGTGGAGCGGGTGCGCGCCAGGTTGGGCTCGAGGAACACCGCAGGGATCGAGGAGTCGGACAGGGTGGCCTGGAGTTTGATCCGGTCGGCGATGGAGGGTTCGACGCTGGGGTTGGGTGCGACGAATCCGGCGACGGTGAGCCCGTAGGCGTTCGCCAGGTACGCGTACGCGTCGTTGGTGGTGACGAGTTTGCGGCGCTCTTCGGGGATGGTCGCGATGGTCGAGGCCACGGTGGCGTCGAGCTCGTCGAGGCGCGTCAGGTAGGCGGCTGCGTTGGCCCGGTAGGTGGCCTCGCCGTCGGGGTCGACGGCGATGAGGTTGTCGCGGATGACGCGCACGTACGCTTGGGCGTTGTGGACGTCGTGCCACAGGTGGGGGTCGATGTCGCCGTGGACGTGCTTGCCGAGGACGGCCTGCGGCAGCATGTACACGTTCGCGCCGGGCTCGCCGATGAAGCGGAACGAGGCCTCCCCGGGGATCGTCGTGAGCGCGCGGGTGGGCACTTCGATGACGACCTGGTCGAGGTCGGTGCATTCCATGGTCGAGGCGACGGCCGCGCCCGTGGTTCCCGCGCCCACGCAGGGGGCCGAGGCCTCGTCCCCGCCCAGCACGCCGGCGTCGGAGGCGAGTTCGACGCGCTTGGTGGTGAGGTTGACGGTGATGTCGGCGTGGCCGGCGGACAGGACGCGGCGGCCCTCACTGGCGGCGATCTCCTCGGGCGGGGTGCCGACGGCGAAGACGGCGGTGCCTTCCCCGACGCTGACCGGCGTGGCGCCGGGCGTGGTGCGCAGGTTGGCGCGGAAGTGGACGCGGTACACGCCGGGGGCGGTGAACGCCCAGCTCATGTGCTGGTGGGCGTCGGCGGGCAGCTGCGCGGTGTCGGTGTCGTATCCGGTGGCGGCGTTGAAGCCGTCCGAGGTCGCGAAGGCGATTTCGGGCTGCCCGAACGACGTGGTGAGGTAGGCGGCGGCCTGCCCGGGCCCGTCGACGCCGGTGGTCGTCAGGTCGATCTGCGAGGCGCGGGTGGCCCCCATGTCGGCGCCGTCGCCCCACACGCGCATGCCGAGCCACGGGGTGTCGAGGGCGCGGTCTTCGACGAGGGGGAGGATGGTCGCGCCGTTCTTGGCGGCCTCCTCGGCGACGGAGACGGAGCGCGAGCCTGCGGGCAGGTTGGAGTCGAGGGCGCGGATGAGGGCGTGCTCCTCGAGCATGAGGTAGTTGGAGAAGGCGACGTCCGCGTAGGCCACGTCGCGCACGGTGCGCAGGGAGGGCTCCCACGAGTGCGGGTCTGCCCCGTCGGGCACCATCTGCGTGACGTGGGCGCGGTCTCCAGCAACGTTGCGCACGAGGTCGGCGAGGATGCCGGTCGTGGCGACGACGCGCAGTTCACCATCGCTCGCGGGGTCGGGCGCGGGCGCGCACCCGGCGACGCCGACGGATAGGGCGAGGCAGCCGACGACGGCCACGCCCCTCATAATCGCAAACGATGCGTCAGTGCTCCCACACCCACTCCCCCGCCACCCACGAGAGGGGCGGCGGGGGATGAAGGAGAGGGGGCCTCGAGAATGAGTGCTCACGAATCCGCACGCTCCGCTCGGCGGCGGCCGATCGCGCCCACCCACACGCAGGCCGCGCCGGTCAGCGCCCACGTGAGTGAAACGACGGCCAGGGGGATGGTGTCGGCGCCGGTGGTGGCCAGGGAGAGGTCGCAGTCTTTGCCGGAGGCGGTGCGCCCGACGACCTGGGAGATCATGGGTCGCCCGCTGGGGCCGAGCGCGCCGGTCGCGGTGAGCTCGCCGCCACTGCCGAAGCCGGAGCCGGCCAGGGCTTGACCCGTGGGGGTGACACGCATGGAGATGGTGAGCGTGTAGGTGCCGGGCGCGGTGAACACCCAGTTCTGGTGGGCGTGCGTGTTGGCGCCGAGCGTGTAGCCGGTGCCGGGGCCGTCGAAGACATGCTCGCCGACGCCGGAGCCGAGCGCGCCCGCGTTGAAGACGGCGACGCGTCCGGGGCCTTCGACGGCGTCGAGGGTGAACTGGACGGGGCCGGTGGTGCCGGTGACGATCTCTTCGCGCTGGGAGTTCAGGCCCAGCCACGGCACGCCCGCGATTTGGGTGGAGGGGATGAGCCACACGCTGGAGCCGGCGGTGGCAACGAAGCCGAGGTCTGCGGGCGCGGTGATGCGCGCGGCCTCACCGAGTGCGAAAGTCAGGGTTGATGGGTCGACCCACTGCGCGGGCTGCGTACGGTCGTCTTTGATGCGGGCGACGAGGCTTCCGTTTTCGATGGCGGGCCCCAGGTCGAAGTGTCCCTCGGTCGCGTTGCCGGATGCACCCTCGCCGACGCTGACGGTCAGCGTGGTGCGCGCGGTGTTGGCGGGAGCTTGGGACGAGGCCGGGGCAGCAGATTCGGTTCCCGTTGCCTCGCGGGTGACGCGGGTGGGAATGCAGCGTTCGCCTGACGACGTGGTGGTGCGAGCGCCCGAGGTCGTGGTGCCTGAGGTGGTGACGCCATAGGTTGTGCCCGCTCCCCCGCTGCTGCCCGCGCCCAGACCTGTGCCCGAGGTCTGGGCGGGGTCGTTCGCTCCAGCGCCGGTGTCGGAAGCGGAGCGGTCTGTGGTGTCCGGGGCCGAATCCCCGTCAGCGCCCGACTGCCCGGCTCCCGACTGGGCATCCGTGGAACCTGGGTCGACGCCGGGTGCGGGGGCTGCGGGGTTGCCATTACCGCCGGGGGTAAGGCCGGCCTCGGCGAGGCACGCGGCTTCGTCAGCCACGTCGATCGTGTAGGTGCGGGTGGGTGCGACGGCGTTGGCGGTGCCGGTGTTGCCGGGGGTCCAGGCGCTGGCTTGGACGGTCAGCGTGTAGCGGCCGGCGCGCGTGAACAGCCAGTTGACGTGCTTGTGGGCGGCGTAGGGCTGGTCGATGTCGTCGCCGCCCGGGGCCAGGTCGTAGCTGCCGTCGGCTGTGACCGCCTTCAGGCCTTCTGCGAAGCTGGATGTGAAGGCGTAGATGCGCCCGTCGGCTGGCCCGGAGTAGGTGATGTGGAAGCGCGCGGCGTCGTATCCGCCGGCGGCGATGCCCAGGGTGTCCCACCCGGGCCACAGGACGGTGGCTTGGTTGTCGCCGGACTGGCCGAGTAAGTACGCGGCGGCGGGCGCGCCGGTCGTCTGGCTGACGGCGTCGGGAATCTGGGCGAGAGTGCTCGCGGGGATCGCGAGGAGGGTCTGCTCGGGTTCGCGCAGGACGCCGGAACCGGTGGCGTCCTCCTTGATGCGCAGGGTGAGCGCACCGGCCGCGTCAGAGGTGAGGTCAAAGATGTCGGCGTGGCCGCGATTCAGGGTGGCGGTGGTGCCGTCGGGCGGGGTGCGCATGACGTCGCAGGTGGTCACTCCCCCGGTTCCCGAGGCCGTGGCGGCGTCCGTCGCAACCGACTCCAGCGCGGTCGAATTCGTCGCGGCCGCTTCTGCGTCGTCGGCGGCCGCATCGGTTGTAACTGTGGTGGCTGCGTTGTCAGTGGCCGCGTCGGTTGTGACGGTCGCATCCGCGTTGTCGGAGGCTGCGTCGGACGTAACTGTGGTGGCCGCGTCGGTTGTGGCTGCGTTGTCTGCCTGGGTGTTGGAGGCGTCGGAGGCTTCGTGCACCGTTTCCTCGGCTGCTGCTGTTTCGGTGGCGGAGTCGAGTCCAGTGCCTGCCTCGTCGGCGGCGTGTGCTCCTGCTGGTGCGAGGAAGGATGCTGCCGCGAGGCTCATTGCGGCGAGGGCCCGGGCAGCTGCGCGGCCCGGGCTCCTGTATGTCGTGGGGTTCATGGGTCCTCTAGATACTGTCTTGAATGAAAATCGTTATCATTCTAGTCCTGGCACGACGCCCCCGCCACCACTCCCACCACAAACACCCCTCAAAATACCTGTTCTGCACAACCAGACCGTCTACGCAGTGACTTGTATCCACTCACCATCGCTCGAAAGCTATGCTGACAGCGTTTTTCCTTTGCAATTGCTTGATTCTCGCTGCGACGGATCTAACTGTCCGAACGATTGATTGCCAAAAAACCGAGGCATAAACTATAGCCATTAAGCGCCTGACACAGCTGCCAAGCTCGTCCGGCGCTTTTTCTTGTTTGACACGCAGGGTCGCGCTGATGCTACCCGCGTTAGCGCACTCCACGTACGAGAACCGCCGGGCGATCCCCGGCCTCGTCAAGCAGGGACACAATCACCGATACGATCCCACGAGGAGCCCACTCATGTTCTCCACCATCGACGTCATGGTTGCCCAGGCCCACATCGACCAGCTCAACGAGCTCGCCGACGCGAAGCGTTCGCGCAAGGCCGACCGCCACTGAGCGAATTCCGGCCACGCCGGAATTTCACGCAAGTCCGCAGACCCCTTGGGCTGCGGACTTTTTGTATCCACTCACGACGACGCTCCCGAAAGCTACGGACAGACCTTTCCTGACGACTTCCCCACTCCCCCATGACCGGCAAGTCCATCGGGCGGATCCGCTCACTCTCCTTCGGCTTCGTCACCGTCAGCAGCTAGTTCACCTATCGACACGTCGGCCACTTCCTAGCCCTTTCCGCGTCTGCACTGAGCCGGAGACCCAGGATTGTTTCACGTGAAACAATTCGCGTGCGCGCCCCCGGTTGAGACCAGACACGGCTAGCCGCAGCTACTCGTCCTCCGAGATGTATCCCTTGGCAACAAGACGCTGGTACTCGCTCACAATAAACATCTCCTCAGGAGACTCAACAATGCAGCTGACCAGAGCATCATTACCACCCACCTTCACGCCCACCCCCTGCGGAGTAACAAACGTCGAACGATAACGCTCTTTCTTACTGCTACGCTGCTTCGCCTTCCCATACCGACTCGTCAGAACGTCGCAGAAGTGCCGGTAAATCACCAGGGCATCCTCCAGCGAATCCACCCAAGCCTCCTCAGGCGCAATGTCAGTAATAGGGAATCTCAGAGACTTGATTTTGTCATCGCGCGCAGTGAAGTACGAGGAAGACTCTTGAGGGCGCACATCAGAGGTAAACAGCGCCGGTTCTCTATAATCTGGCTTCCATCCGAAGTGGTCGCGCAGCGCGTAGCCCTCTTCAGCTGTTTTGGGCCAGGGTGAGTCCACCCACGCCTCCAGAATCTCGATAAAACGCTCATCCGGCAGAACAGTGAACTCAAACGACATGATGCTCCTTTAGTGGCCCTTGATGGCCAGGTCGATGCGGGTGATGTGGGCCGGGTCCAGTGTAATCGGGTTGGTCTTAAAGTCTATTTTCCCTGCGTTCCCGCCGGGCAATCGCGATGTCGGAATGCACCGTGATGCGACCGTCCTTGATGGCCTCCCACAACGCCGGGTTCTCACGCATCTTCTGGTGAAAATCCACCTCCGCGGCCAGGCGATCCCCCACGTAGGCAGCCGACCCCTGCTCAACCTTGACCCCGTCGACCTCATAGGTCCCGATCTTGGCGCTGGTACCGCCCTTGCATTCCCCCACGTGTAACTCCCCAGGCCGATACCCAATCGTATCCACGTGACCAGCACCAGTGCCCGGACCGCCCACACCCCCGGCCAGACCCACGCGGCACCCGGAACACCGGCCGCGCCACCGCCAATGTTTCACGTGAAACATGTGACCGTCACCCGGGCCTCATCACCCCGTGCGGCCAGGAAAGTGGCACACTTTACCTATACGCATAACGCGACTCCACGCAAAGGATGGCACCCATTGACTCAGCCTTCAACACACGGAGCGACCCCGGCCTCGTCCGGCTCGTCGCGCACGCAGGGCAACCGCCTCGACCCCTGGTACGACGTCTACGCGGACCAAGCCCTGAACCTGCGCGCATCCGAGATCCGCGCCCTCTTCTCGGTCGTCTCCCGCCCCGAGGTCGTCTCCCTCGCGGGCGGCATGCCGAACCTGAAGGACCTCCCCCTCGATAAGCTTGCGGCGTCCGCGGAAAAGCTGATCCGCAACCATGGCGCGCAGGCCATGCAGTACGGCAACGGCCAGGGCTGGGAGGTCCTGCGCGAACACATCACGGAGGTCATGAGCTACGACGGTATCGTCGGTGCCGACCCGGACGATGTCGTGGTGACGACGGGCAGCCAGCAGGCACTCGACCTCGTCACCGAACTCTTCGTGAACCCAGGCGACGTCATCCTCGCCGAGGCCCCCTCGTACGTGGGCGCGCTCGGTGTGTTCCGCGCGCGCCAGGCGGACGTCGTGCACGTGCCGATGGATGAGCATGGCATCATTCCCGAGGCCTTGGCTGAGACAATCCGCAACGTGCGGGCGTCGGGTCGGACGATCAAGTTCATCTACATCATCCCGAACTACCACAACCCGGCGGGCGTGACCCTGTCGGCGGAGCGCCGCCCGATCATCGCGGAGATCTGCCTGCGTGAGCACGTCCTCATCGTCGAAGACAACCCGTATGGCCTGCTCGGCTTCCATAGCGATCCCCTGCCGGCCATCGCCTCGTACAGCCCGGAGGGGGTCGTGTACCTGGGTTCGTTCTCGAAGATGTTCGCGCCGGGCTTCCGCATCGGCTGGGCGTACGCGCCGCACGCGATCCGCGCAAAGCTGGTGCTGGCTCTCGAGTCGGCGATCCTGTGCCCGTCGATGGTGGGTCAGATGGCGATCGCGGATTATTTGGGCAGCTACGACTGGTACGGGCAGGTGAAGACGTTCCGCTCGATGTACGCAGAGCGCGCTCACGCGATGCTGACGGCGCTTGAGGAGTTCATGCCGTCGTGCTCGTGGACGGTGCCGGACGGTGGCTTCTACACGTGGGTGACGCTGCCTGAGGGTCTGGATGCGAAGGCGATGCTGCCGCGCGCGGTGCGCGCCCAGGTTGCTTACGTGTCGGGTACGGCGTTCTTCTACGACGGGCAGGGGTCGAATCACATGCGCTTGTCGTTCTGTTACCCCACCCCGGAAAGAATCCGCGAGGGCGTGCGCCGCCTCTCGACGGTCGTCAACGCTGAGAAGGAAATGGTTGACATGTTCGGCACGGCTTCAACGGACGAGGCCGGGGCTGGGTCGGCTCGTTAAGGTTGCGAAGGAGTAACAACACTATGGCTACGAAGGTTCTGATTATTTCGGGCGGGTTGACGCATGAGCGTGATGTGTCGGTGCGTTCGGGTCGTCGCGTCGCGAATATTCTGGCGCAGGCCGGCTACGAGGTTGTCATTTCAGATGTGGATGCGTCGCTGGCGGGGGCGATCGAGTCGTTCGCTCCAGACGTGATTTGGCCTCTCGTGCATGGGTCGATTGGCGAGGACGGCTCGTTGCAGTCGTTCCTGGAATCGGTGGGGATCCCCTTTGTGGGTTCGTCGTCGGTGCAGTCGATGTTGGCGTCGAATAAGCCGACGGCGAAGGCTCTGCTGGGTTCTGCGGGGCTGGCGACGCCGGGTTGGGTGACACTGCCGCAGGCGATTTTCCGCCAGCTGGGTGCGTCGAATGTGCTGTCTGCGCTGGAGGGATCGGTGTCGTTCCCGGTTGTCATTAAGCCGACGGATGGCGGTTCGGCACTGGGTATTTCGACGGCGCATGATGCGAAGCAGTTGCGTCGTTCGATGGTGGATGCGTTTGCGTACGGCCAGCGTCTGATGGTCGAGCAGCGTATCGAGGGCCGCGACGTGGCCGTGTCGGTCGTGGATCTGGAGGGAGGGCCGGTAGCGCTGCCCCCGGTTGAGATTGCGACGGATGATGGCCGTTACGATTACGATGCGCGGTACACGACGGATGAGTCGGAGTATTTTGTGCCGGCGCGTTTCTCTCCCGAGGCCTTGGCTGACATGCAGGCCGCGGCTGTTGAGGCGCACACGACGCTGGGTCTGCGGGACTTGTCGCGCATGGATTTCGTGGTGGATGAGGATGGGACGTGCTGGTTTATTGACGCCAATGTTGCGCCCGGTATGACGGATACGTCGCTTCTCCCCCAGGCGGCGGATGCGCTCGAGGATTCATCGTTCGCGCAGTTGTGCGCCGACATCGTTGATTTCGTGGCGGGTGGTCGCGTGGCTGATGGGACAGCGGATGATGCTGCCGAATCGGTCGATCCGTCGGAGGAGTCAGAACACTCCGCTGACGCCCCCGTTGAGGGCGACTAGCGACACCGCTCCCTGCGAGACGCACCGGGCCCGGGAGGACAGCAATCCTCCCGGGCCCTTCGTGTCTCTGAGAACGAGCCGCATTGGATCCTACTTCATCGGTCGGTATCTCAACCGTCTACGTGGGGAACGTTGCGGCGCCTACGGTGTCTGGGGGCTGCAGCGGGGCCTGGCCGGGCTTCGAGACGACGCGCCGAGCCGAAGGCTCGTGGCGCGGACGGCGAGCGGGCGGGCAGGCCCCGCGGTGGCCGAAACTCACACAGGTGGCTGGGCCAGAAGATACCCCAAGCACGGATGAGCACCACAAATTCGCTCGTCACGCGCAACAAAATGTGAACGCGTGCCTCAGAACAGGAAGCCGAGTTCCTTGAGGCGTGCCTCGGCCTGTTCGGGTCCTGTCCACAAGATGCCTTTGACGCCCATCAGTTCAGCGGCGCGAACATTTTCGCGACGGTCGTCGATGAAGGCGACGTCTTCGACGGGAGTTCCGAGGCGGTGGAGTACGTCGCGGTAGATGCCGCGGGAGGGCTTGCAGATGCCGTAGTCGCAGGAGAAGGCGAAGAAGTCGAAGAGGCTCCCCCATTCGGAGCGGCGGATTGCTTTTGCGATGGGGTACGGGGCATTGGAGAGGATACCGACGCGTACGCCTTGGTGTCGCAGGAGCCGGACGAGGCTGAGGGTGGATTCGTTTGCGTCGGCCATACGTGAGGAATCGAGTTCCACGAGGGCTTTGAGTAGGTCCGCGGGTGGTTCATCCTGTCCGCAGTCGCCGGCGATACGGTCCCAAAAGTCCCGATCGGACAGACCGGCGTCGTAGTTGCCGCGGTGTGTCCACATTGCTTGGTCGACGAGTGTTGTGAGGCCTCGCGATTCGTCTCCGAACATGCGGGCGATGACGGCGGGATCGGGGTGAGAGTCAACGAGGACTCCCCCAACATCGAAAAGCACGGTGCGCGAACTGCCTGGGGCGTGCATGCCTTTCGCTCCTTCTAGTACTGCGAAAATCCGACGTCGGATCCTTAAGAGTAGTTTAAGCGTAGTTTGAGCTACAGATTAGGCCGGAAAATGTATGATTGGAAACATACTTCGGCTGATCTGCTGAGACGTGTACGAAGGTGACTCAGTGGAGAATAAGGTCTGCGATTCGCTGGAGGTCGTCTGCTCCTGCGAATTCGATGACGATTCGACCCTTCTTTTGACCTTCCGTGATGGAGACGCGCGTGTCGTACGCGTCGGACAGGGCCGTCACGACACTCTCTCCCAGTGCAGACAGGGTTTGTTGCTTGCGGGCGCGCGGGCGTGGGGTGGCCTTGACCTTGCCGACTCGGACGATCTCTTCAGTGGTGCGCACTGAGAGGCCTTCCGCGACGATGCGCTCCGAGAGTCGTTCCATGTCTTCTGCTGTGTCGAGGGACAGCAGGGCGCGGGCGTGGCCCGCGGTGATGACCTGTGCGGCCACCTTCTTCTGGACGGTCGGGGGGAGCTTGAGCAGGCGCAGGGTGTTGGCGATCTGCGGGCGCGAGCGGGCGATTCGCTTGGCGAGCTCTTCCTGAGTCGCACCGAAATCGGCCATGAGCTGCTGGTATGCGCTCGCTTCTTCCAGCGGGTTGAGCTGGGCCCGGTGGAGGTTCTCGAGGAGCGCGTCGCGGAGTAGATCCCCGTCGTCGGTCTCTCGGATGATCGCTGGAATCGTGGTCTCGCCGGCGAGCTCGGAGGCACGCAGGCGGCGCTCGCCCATGATCAGTTCGTAACGCGCGTCGGGCTTGTCGGCGAGGTATTCCTGGAGCTTCTCGGAACGGCCGGTGGCGGGAATGTTGCGAACGACGACGGGCTGGAGAACGCCGACCTCCTTAATGGAGGCGGACAGTTCCTTCAGGTCATCCTCGTCGAAGACCTCACGAGGCTGCTTCGCATTGGGGACGATCTGATCGATAGCAATTTCGGCGAATGATGCCCCGGGCACGGGCAGAAGCTCATTCTCCTCAGATGTTTCACGTGAAACATTCGAAACAGACTGGGCGACGGGTTCGACGGGCACAACACGCGGGGTAGAACCACTCTGGTCGGGAGCTGAGCCATTGGTCCCGGAGCCAAGAGGATTAGATGCAGTCACCGTGCGGCGTGCCGCGCCAATATCCAGGGTAGGCATTGCGTGGCGCTTCTTGTTCGACGAGGCCGTGGCGCGCTTAGGCTGGAGGAGATCCTTTGCGGATCCTCCCCTACCGCTGGCGGCAGGGCCTTCGGGGAAGAAGACGTCGAGTGGACGTGCAGGAGGGGCAGGGGGTGTCGGTGACTTCTGCTCACCTGCCTGAGGGATGAGAGCGCCAAGACCGCGACCGAGGCCGGTGTGCTTGCGAGCACCCTTGTGGCCCTCAGTCTTCGGTGTTGCATCCGCCATTGCATAACTCCTTCAATTGCATGCGTTTATTGTTTCACGTGAAACAATGCATTGCGCTCAGGTGATGAGCGGCTTTGATCACTTTGTTGAACTTATGGTCACGAATCGTGATGACTACGTTCCAAACTGCAGAGAACCCAGGCTGCGGGCCAATGTTTCATATGAAACACTGTTTTACAGTGCGGCGGCAAGCCGATCGCACAGCTCGAGGGCGGCCTTTCGGTATGCGATAGCACCGACGTTGCGCGGATCGTACGTAATGGCGGTCTGCGCGTAGCTGGGAGCTTCGGAAATGCGAACGCTGCGGGGAATCACCGTCTCGAACGTGTGATGCGGGAAGTGCGCACGCACCTCAGATTCGACCTCCTCGGACAGGCGGGTGCGCTTGTCGGACATGGTGAGGAGCATTCCCGACACGCGCAGGCCGGGATTCATGCTCGCACCGACGCGCTCGACCGTATTCCAGAGCTGGCTCAGGCCCTCGAGGGCATAGTACTCGGCCTGAATGGGGATTAGAACCTCGTCGGCAGCCACCATGACGTTCAGCGTCACGAGGCCGAGTGAGGGTGGGCAATCAATGAGGATAATGTCAATCTCATGATGCGCCGCCACGTACCGGCTGAGCGCAGCCTTCAGACGACTCTCACGCCCGGGCACGTCTACCAGTTCAATCTCGGCACCCGACAGGTCGATTGTCGCCGGGCACACGAGGATACCCTCAACATCGGGACACGGCTGGAGAACATCCTCCAGCTCCGCTCCCCCGATCATCACGTCGTACGTCGATGGTGTGCCCACGGGGTGCGCGACGCCAAGTGCGCTGGATGCGTTGCCCTGCGCGTCCGCATCGATAACAAGCACCGACAGGCCGCCCATTGCCAGGCCAGCAGCCAGGTTGACGGCCGAGGTCGTCTTACCGACGCCGCCCTTCTGGTTGGCGATTGCAATGATGCGCGTGGACGCCGGCTTGCGATACTCGGCGTTTGCGAGCATACGCAAATCGGCGATATTGCGTTCGATCTGAGAGGACAGAGGGGTGTTTTCTGTTGTCACGTGACACCTTCCTAGCTACTGTCTCTAGTCTACGGGCCACCGCCAACAGTAACAGCATCGAAAGCCCGCGATGCATGAATACACACAGGAATCACGACACATTGCATCGAACACCGAAAAAATTGTTCTGTAGGATCGATTCTCCTGGCCGCGTGGGCCGATCATACAAACATCGAAACGACACAACGGCACCACAAAAACATGCAGAAGAAAGGCTCACTCACAATAAAGTGATGGCCACCATCACTATAATATGGCGGCCATCACTTTCAGCAAAACCTACTTGATACGGGTGCAAACCACCACGTACGTCGACTCTTCCTCCATGATCGAGGGAACCTCGTGTATCTCGGCACGCAGGTGGTGACGGCGCAGCTCAGCCGAGGCCTCGTCCACCTCAATTGGAGCGCGGCGCCCCTTGAGCGCTACAAGCGAACCACCCGGCGCAATGAGTTTGGACGTGATGCGCACGAGCTTGCTCATGTTCGCCACAGCGCGAGCGGTGACTACGTCGGCCTTGCCCTTGCCTCGCAGCTCCTCAGCACGCGCCTGGTGCACGGTCACGTTATCCAGGCCCAAGCCCTCGACGACCTCTTCAAGCCACTCAACGCGGCGCGCCATGGGCTCCGCGAGGTGAATGTGCAGGTCAGGCCGACACGCGGCGATCACAATGCCAGGCAAACCGGAGCCGGAGCCAACGTCCAGAACCTCGCGCCCCTCCTTGCGGGGCATGAAGTCGAGGACGGCGGCGGAGTTGACGATGTGACGCGACCAGATGCGTTCCATGTCGCGCGGACCGAGCAGGCCGCGCAGCTCGCCCTCTTCCTCGAGCATGCGCGCGTATTCCGCGACGTCAGAAAAGGCGGGGCCGAAGAAGTCACGGACTACCTGCGTGGGTTCTTCTGGGACGAAGGGGTCGCCCACCTGGCGACCCCTTCCCGTCCCGTTCGGGTTCTCACTCACCGTCGGAAACCTCGGGCAGGATGACGACACGGCGGTGGGGTTCGACGCCCTCGGACTCGGAGGTCAAGCCCTCCTCGGCGACGACGTCATGGCAGACCTTGCGCTCGAAGGGGTTCATGGCGTCGAGCTTGACAGCCTCACCGGTGGAGCGCACGCGGGCGATGGCCTCGCGCGTGATGTCCCGCAGCTCTTCCTTGCGCTCGGCGCGGAAGCCGGCAATGTCGAGCATGAGGCGAGAGCGCTCGCCGGTCTCGGTCTGGACGGCCAGGCGGGTCAGTTCCTGGAGCGCGTCCAGGACCTCGCCATCCTCGCCGACGAGGCGCTCGAGAGCCTCGGGATCGTCGGCGACGATCTCGACGGATGCGCGACCGTTCTCGACGTCGATCTCGATGTCGCCGTCAAGGTCAGCGATGTCGAGCAGTTCTTCCAGGTAGTCGGCGGCGAGTTCGCCTTCTTCTTCGAGGCGGATGAGCTTGCCTGCATTGTCGTCACTCATGACGGGTCCTCCATGATGGGAAATGGGGTCTTGCTGAGATCCAGGGTACCCGCTCGGGTTCCGGGACCGTGAATTGTCGATCAGTGCTTCTTGCCGGAGCGGCGGCGGGCCTTGCGGCGCTCAACGCGGCGGCGCTCAATCTCCTCGGCGCTCAGGGAGCTGTTTGTGCTGTCCTTCGTGTCCTGGGCAGGGGTCGACTCGGACGAGGCCTTGGCGGCCTCGCGCTCGAGAGTGCGGCGTTCGCGAACCTGCTTCTGGAGCTCGGTACGCTGGGCGGAGGCTTCCTGCTTAGCAAGGCGCTTTTCGACGGCAAGGGTCAGGCCGTGCATCCACTGCTCATCGGGCAGGGTCGTCCACTTCTGGGAGGCGAGGTTGCGGTAGACGGTGATGATTTCGCCGGTGGTCATGGAGGCCGGGAAGTCGGAGGCGACGTGCTGTTTCTTAGCCTTAGAGCGCACCGCGACGAGCGTGCGCTCGTTGAGTTCGTCGACGCGCGGGTCGGTGGACTCGGTGCCCAGGGCAGCACGCTCACGGTCATAGTTCTGGAAGAATGGCTTAGCCCACTCCTGGTAAGCGGACTCACGCGAGGAGAGCAGGTCGGCGTAGGCCGGGGAGCCGGGGGTCGGCATGACCTTGACGGTCCAGAACGACTGGCCGAGGGCCCAGAAGGAGGCGGTCACCGTGTAGATGACGACGCCCATCTGGAAGAAGACACCGGAGAAGATGAACATCAGCGGCATCACGTACATCATGGAGCGCTGCGACTGAGCTATCGGGTTGTTACCCAGGTCGGGCATGTTGCGCTGGAAGGACAGGCGCATCGAGAAGAATTGCAGGGCCACCATGAGGATAATCGCGGTGACGAAGACGCCGACGATGAGCGGATCCCCTGTGGATTCGCGCAGGGTACGCGACAGCGGAACACCGAAGACGGTCGAGTTCACAATCTCGGTGGACACGGACTCGGTGAGCGGGCCGAGGTGGTCAGCAGCCTCGCTTCGGTACGTGTAGGTGCCGGCGGAGATGGAGGAGACGGCGATGATCGCGCGGTACATGCCGAACAGGACGGGCATCTGAACGAGCATCGGCAGGCAGGAGGCAAAGGGCGAGACCTTATGTTTGCGCTGGAGGGCCTGGGTCTCTTCCATCATCTTCTGACGGCTGACCTGGTCCTTCTTGCCCT
>ERZ773001.171-NODE-171-length-27735-cov-147.95_pt1 | contig 27735 bp, 21 predicted proteins | sample MGYA00511673_ERZ773001 | MGnify/ENA primary metagenome ERZ773001 (study PRJEB29015, sample SAMEA2738091) | human oral metagenome | biome: human oral; feature: human-associated habitat; material: saliva | place: China | collected 2162 ... | reverse complement strand
CGCTTGAGATCATCATCGACGAGGCCCGCTCCGCCTCGCGCGATACCGGCGTCGACATCGGGGTGATCGTCGCGGCCTCACGCATGAAGCATCCTTTGGACGCGCGCACCCTCGCGCGCCTGGCCGCGTCGTTTGCTGGGGATGGCCCCGGCGACGTCGTGGGTTTTGGCCTGTCGAACGACGAACGCGTAGGCTCCACGGCATCGTTTGCTCCCGCGTTCCGCATCGCGCGCCGCGCCGGGCTCGTGGGCGTCCCGCACGGAGGCGAACTCCTGGGCCCGTCTTCCGTGCGTGAGGTTGTCTCCGCTTTGGCCCCCGCGCGCCTCGGGCACGGGGTGCGCACGAGTGAGGACCCAGACCTGCTGAAGGCCGTCGTGGATGCGGGCATCGCCCTGGAGGTGTGTCCGACGTCGAACGTGCACCTGGGCGTCTACACGGACTTTTCGCAGGTGCCACTGCCGACGCTGCTTTCGGCGGGGGCTACCGTCGCGCTGGCTGCCGACGACCCGCTGCTGTTCCGCTCGCGCCTGGTCGCCCAGTACGAGGTCGCGCGCGACGTGTTCGGACTGTCCGACGAGGCCCTGGCAGACCTGGCGCGGTCCTCTATCGACGCGTCGCTGGCCTCACCGACGCGCAAGGCGGCGTGGAAGGCCGACATCGACGCGTGGCTCGCGGAGCCCGCGGCGTAGTACTGCGGCACCCGCGGCGTAGTGCTGCGGCACCCGCGGCGTAGTGCTGCGGCACCCGCGGCGTAGTGCTGCGGCGCCCGCGGCGTAGTACCGCGGCGCCCACGGCGTAGTACCGCGGCGCCCACGGCGTAGTACTGCGGCACCCGCGGCGTAGTGCTTGTGTGGGGTGCGCCTGTTCTGTGAGGCCCTGCCCGCTGCGTAGTGCTTGTGTGGGGTGCGCCTGTTCTGTGAGGCGCTGCGCGCGCGAGCAACAACGTCACATACATGCCGCGAGAGGAATCACGATGGGGTACTGCCCGTACGCGCGAGCAACAACAGTTGTCACGCGAGGCAGCATCTGCGCAGCACCTGTTTCTCACCGCCCTCACGATTCTCACGAGTCTCACGATTCTCACGATTCGGCACGTTTACCCAAAAATGTCGCACGTAATTCCCCCACGCCTATTTCAAACTTTGAAATCGGATCGTTGATATTCCGCGGTTTTCAAGGCGTGATCCAGGAAACACGCTGGGGAATTACGTGCGAAATTTATAGAGACCCCTCCACGGGATCCGCGGGACCGACGGGATCTGCGGGATCTGCGGGATCGACGGCCTCTTCCGGGGCGCGCGGTCACCGACTGGGCGAGCGGTATGCGCCAAACCGCAGACCCATTGCGCAAAATTCGCCGAAAATCGCCCATTTCGAGCCAATGGGTCTGCACTTTGGCGAGATCTCCGTTGGGAACCATGCTCACCAGCACGCGACTGCCACCGCCACCTCAGTGACCGACGCTCACGCGGATAGGTTACGAAGATATGGATAGGTTACGAAGATATGGATAGGTTATTAACCTATCCGGATGCGAATAACCTATCCGGATCGTGACAACCTATCCGGATCATGACAACCTGTCCGAGTAGCGGATCCGCGAGCGCAGGCCAGATCGGCCTCAACACTCACGCGATTCCACACAGTTCCCCAACAATCTCGCACGTAATTCCCCCACGCCTATTTCAAACTTTGAAATCGGATCGTTGATATTCCGCGGTTTTCAAGGCGTGATCCAGGAAACACGTTGGGGAATTACGTGCGAAATGTGGGGATCCCTCTCTCAGTCCGGTTGTTTCTTTCCCGTCCGATCACCCGAGTCGGCCACCTCGGGACGACCACAGACCCCGGCCTCGTGCCCACCGACGACCACTTCACCAATAGTGCACGCGTGCACTATCATGGAGGTATGAGCCGGTTTCGTCGTGACGATGCGCCGTCCCTCGTGCGCGCTGCACGTCAGGACGCGTCCCTCACGCAGGCCGAGCTGGCGGCGATGACCGGGATGAGCCAGTCGACGCTCGCACAGATCGAGTCCGGCAGGCGCGCAGTCTCCGCTGAACTGCTCGAACGCATCCTCCGCGTCGCCGACTACCGCCCCTCTGTGCCGCTCGCCCGCTACGCGCCTTCCATCAGCAGCTACGCCCAGGAACGAGGCCTCGGTTCCCTCCGCGTCTTCGGCTCGGTTGCCCGGGGAACGGACGGATTCGAGTCAGACATTGACCTGATCGGCACGCCCACCCGCGACCTGTCACTGTTCGAATTGGCGGACATTGCATCGTTCGCGAGCGAGCTCACCGGCTTCCCAACCGAAGTACACGCGGACACTCACGTGCCCGAAAGGCTGCGAACTGCCGTTGACGAGGCCGTGGCACTATGAGCGAGTCGGCTCCCTTCACCCCTCGGCCGCGAGTGGCGCGCAGACACGCGCCCAGTTTCGACGCTGAGAACTTCCTGCACGAACTCGACCTCATCGCCCACCGCATCGAGCGGGTTGCCGCTGTCCCCGCAGAGGCTTTCAGCGCCGATTGCCCGGAGTATGACTCGGCTTGCATGGTGATCATTCGGCTGGCCGCGTTCCTGGAACGCGAAGAGTACGCACCCTACATGGATGCCCTGACTTCCTCGGAGAAGCGCGCCCTGCGCACGACCCGCAACATCGCGGCACACTCGGGGTACCAGAGCATGGACGACCAGCTCCTGTGGACGGCCGTCACCCGCAACGTGCCCGACATGATCGAGCGCCTGCGCTCCGCGGCCTCACGTGGATAGGAACCGCGTTCACGGATAGGTTACGAGCACACGGATAGGTTATTAGGCTATCCGCGTGGCGAAAACCTATCCGCATCATGACAACCTATCCGCGAGAAGAACAGTGCTTGGCCTGACATGCTCGCTCCAGCAGTCACGAACACGCGGATAGGCCATTAACCTATCCGCGTGGCGAGAACCTATCCGCATCGCGCCAAGCTATCCGCGTTCGATAATCTTCGAAGCCCGGTGGTACACCTGCGAGACTTCCTTGGTCTCCAGGTTCCACGTCCCCAGTTCGGCCGCGACCAGGTCCGGGTATTTCTTGCTGATGTCCCGCAACGCGTTGCCCACGGACTTGCGGACATATTCGCTGGTATCACTACGAAGCCTCGACAACCTCGCAATAGCACGGCCCGGGTGCTCCCGAAAGTAGGGGCGGCTCGTCCAGATCCTCAAGCCTTCCGTCACGGCTCTGCGCACGCCCGGGCGTGGGTCACCGAGCCACTCGTCGATGACAGGAAGAGCCTCCTCGTAGCCCCTGACAGCGCAAAAATCGTCGAAGGCTTTCGCCAGGACCTCTTGGACCCTCCAATTGGAGTCACCCGAGACCTCGTCCCGGAGGAACGACAGAACATCCGGATCCTGCGACAGGTGCCCCAGCAGAAAAGCCGCGTACATGCGCACCTGATAGACCTCGGAGCGGTACGCCAGGTATGCCACGCGCAGCGCCTGTTCACGGTCGAAGGAACCGTAGTCGGAGCGGGCACGACGCTGCTCGTACAGGAATCCCCTTTCACGAGTAGAAAACTCTCGTTCCAGGCCCTCCACGTACTCTTTCACGGCTGCCCCTCCGCGCACCCGCTACCAGGTGATGCCAACCGTCACCGGTTCGGGGACCAGGGTCACGCCGAACGCCTCGAAGACCCGCTCGCGCACGGCGCGGGCCAGGGCCTCGATGTCCGCGCCCGTCGCGCTGCCGCGGTTCGTCAGTGCCAGCACGTGCTTGGTGGACAGGGATGCGCGCGGCGGGTCCCCGGCCTCGGGCAGGTGGAAGCCCTTGGAGCAGCCCGCGTGATCGATGAGCCAGGCGGCGCTCGTCTTGACGAGGCCCTCCCCCGCCTTGAAGCGAGGCGCGCCCTCGGGCAGGGAGGCGGCCACGGCCTCGGGCAGGATGGGGTTCGTGAAGAAAGAACCGGCGCTCCACGTGTCGTGGTCCTCCGCATCCAGGACCATGCCCTTGCCGCGGCGCAGCCCCAGGACGGTGGAGCGGACCAGGGACGCGTCGGCACGCTCGCTGACCTCGACACCGAGGCGGCGCGCCAGCTCGGAGTACATGACGGGGGCGCTCAAGGGCGAGCGCTCGAAGCAGAAGTCCACGGAGAGCACCACCCAGCGGCCAGTGGGGCCCCACGGGCGGCCATTCAGGCCAGGCTCGCCGACGCTGCGCTTGATCGCCGAGGAGCGGTAGACGAAGCCGAGGTCGGAGGGCGCCAGGCGCACGACGTCACCCGTCAGGCGGTCATAAGCCTCTACCGAGGAGATAGTTTCGGAGACCTCGTGGCCGTAGGCGCCCACGTTCTGCACGGGGGACGCGCCGACGGTGCCGGGGATGCCGGAGAGGGCCTCGACGCCGGAGAGGCCCTGGGCCAGGGTCCAGGACACGAACTCGTCCCAGACGGTGCCCGCGCCGGCGCGAACGATGGCCGACCCATCGGAATCCTCGTGGATGATGGAGGCGACCTCGGCAAACGGCTGCACGTCCACGACCGTGCCCTCGAAGGGCGCGTCGGAGGCCAGCAGGTTCGATCCGCCACCCACGACGAGCAGCGGTCCACCCGAGGCGTCGGCCGCGCGAACGGCCTCCACGAGGGTATCGGTCGAGGTGGCGGGCACGAGGCGGGCAATCGGCCCACCCACGCGCAGGGTCGTCAGATCAGCGAGGGTCGTCATGCCCTAAGCCTAGCCGTTCAGCGCCCGCCGGGGCCACCCTCGCACATTCACGAAGGCGTGGCGGGCTCAGTCGGTCGCTGCGCGAGGCCGTGGCGGGCTCAGGCGGAGAGTGCCCGAGGGCGGGGCTGGCTCAGGCGGGCAGCGTGCAAGACCATGGCCCAGTCCGGCAGCGCACCACGGCCGCGGCTCAGGCGGTCACTGCCCGAGGGCGGGGCGCGACGGCCCACCCGCCCGCGCACTCCACACCCGCACCGCCACACTCAACGCAACGCCAACGCTGCCACGCTCAACGCAACGCGGGCGGGAGCCGAAGCTCCCGCCCGCGCACAGTCACCAGACCGACAGGATCAGCCTTCCACGGCCGCCTTGAACCAGGTCGTGATGGACGTGGGGTGCGTAATGGCGGTGCCGACGATGACGGCGAAGGCGCCGGCCTCCATGGCGGCGGCGGCCTGCTCGGGCGTGTGGACGCGGCCCTCGCAGATCACGGGGACGTCCGGGAACGCGGCGACGACCTCGCGCAGCAGCTCCAGGTCGGGGCCGTCGGTCTTGACACGGTCGCCCGTGTAGCCCGCCAGGGTCGTGGACACGATGTCCACGCCGGCGTCGACGGCGCGCTGGGCATCCTCGAAGGAGCCGCAGTCAGCCATGACGAGGGTGCCGTCTTCGCGCAGGGCCGCGACGGTCTGCGCGAAGCTCAGGCCGTCGAGGCGCGGGCGGCCCGTCGCATCCAGGGCGACGATGTCGGAGCCGGCCATGACGCAGGCGCGGGCGTGGCGCAGCGAGGGGGTGATGTACACGCCCTCGTGGCCTTCCTTCCACAGGCCGATCACGGGCACGTCGACGCGGCCCTTGATCGCGGAAATGTCGGACAGGCCCTGGCAGCGAATTGCGGCGGCGCCACCGATCTCGGCGGCGCGGGCGATCTGCGCCATCGTCTCGGGGTGGCGCATGGGCTCGCCCGGGTAGGCCTGGACGGAGACGATGAGCTTGCCCTTCAGGGAAGCAATGAGTGGGTGCATGGTGAACTCCTATGCGTGCAGGAAGAAGGAAACGGCTCCGAGCAGCGGCGCGTCGCCGCCGAGGGAACCAACGAGGATGGGGGTGTCGGCGACGGGCGTCATCGCGGAGGCCGCGAAGCCTTCGCGCAGGGCGTCCCACCAGATGTCCCCGGAGCGGGTCATGGACCCGGAGAGGATGACGACGGCCGGGTCCACGCAGTTGACTAACGAGGCCGTGGCCTCGCCGAGCGCAAACGCCGAGCGGGAGAAGCAGTCGGCCGCCAGGGCATTGCCGGATTCGGCGAGCTCTTGCAGGGCGCGCCCGCCGTCCACCTCGGGGTCGGACTCGCCGCGCAGCGAGTCGTACCAGGCGGTGATGCCCGAGCCGGAGCAGAAGGACTCGATGTGACCCATGCGGCCGCACGAGCACATCATGTCGGGGGCGAAGTGGTGGTGGATGTGGCCGACGTGTCCGGCGATGCCGCGCGAACCGAAGGCGACGCGGCCATCGTCGACGAGGGCACCGCCGATGCCGGTACCCACGGCGATGGACAGGACGATGCGGTACGGCTGGCCCGCACCGAGCGTGGCTTCGCCCAGACCGTGGGCGTGCACGTCGTTGAGGACGCGCACGCGTAGCCCGGTCGCTGCCTCAAGCTGAGCGCCGAGGTTGGTGCCTCCCCAGCCGGGCATGGTGCCCGTCGCGGAGACGATATCGCCGGTAGAGGGGTCGACGACGCCGGCGCTGGCGACTGCGACGCCCGAAACGGATGGGTGGGAGGCAACCAGGGAGGCCGCGAGAGAGCAGATCCGCGAGGCCACGTCGGCCCCGCCCCTCATAGCCTCGGTGGGGATCGACCCGCGTTCGGTGACGACAAAGCCGTCCCCGGCCTCGACGATGCCCCAGCCGACCTTGGTGCCGCCAATGTCGAGGGCAAGGAGCGTAGTCATGATGATCCTTAGGGTCAGTGGGTAGAAAGAATCGACGAGGCCGGGGCATGTTCGCGCCCGAGAGCGCGGTATGTGCGGAAGGGAATACCCCGGCCTCGTCGACGTTTTCAGGACAGCAGGCCGACTCCGCGCAGGACGGAGGCGACATGCTCGACGTTGTCACCCTCGAGGGCGGCAACCGGGCGCGGCATTTCGGGCGAGTCGAAGACGCCGAGCAGGTGCAGGGCGGCCTTGAAGGCGCCGACGCCCGCACCGAAGCCCTGCACGCCCTTCACCTGGACGATGCGCATGAGCTCCGCGAGGCGGTCCTGCTCGGTGCGCACGGCCTCCCAGTCGCGGCGCTCGTAGGCCTGCCACTGGCGCACGTAGCCCTCGGGGTCCACGTTGGCCAGGCCGGGCACGGAGCCGTCCGCGCCGGACATGTAGGCGCCGTCGACGACGACCTCGTGGCCGGTGAGCAGCTGCAGCGGGTGGCCGGCGGCCTCGTTGGCCAGGCAGAGCCAGCGGAACGCGACGTCGTCGCCGGAGGAGTCCTTGACGCCGTCGATGATGCCGTCGCGGCCCAGGCGCATGAGCAGGTCGGGCGAGAGCTTCGTGTGCACGCACACGGGGATGTCGTAGGCCCACAGCTCCAGGTCGGTGTTCTCCTTGAGCAGGCGGAAGTGGCGCTCGACCTCGGTCTCGCCACCCAGGGCGTAGAAGGGGGCGGTCGCGACGACGCCGGTGACGCCGCCGATCTCTTCCACGGCCTTGATGTTGTCGATGACGCGCTCGGTCTCGGTGTCGATGACGCCGACGAGCAGCGGAATGCGTCCGTCAACGATGCGCACGGCCTCGCGCTGGATCTGGGCGCGACGCTCGGCGGTCGAGAAAGCGACCTCACCGGTAGAGCCGGAGACGAACAGGCCGTCGAGGCCGGCATCGATCATGCGGTTAATGTGACGCTCGAGCGAGGGGACGTCGAGTTCGCCGTCCTTGAGCGGGATGGCCAAGGGCGGGACAACGCCACGGATTGTCGAAGACATACTTACTTTTCTCCTTCGAGGGTGGGGTGCAGGAGCGAGGGCGCGGCGCCCAGGAGCTTGCGGGTGTAGGGGTCCTTGGGGTCGGCGAGCAGCTGCGCTGCCGGCCCTTCTTCGACAACTTTGCCGCCGTTCATGACGGCAATGCGGTCCGAGACGTATCGGACGGTCTGGATGTCGTGCGAGATGAAGACCATCGCCAGGCCCAGGTCCTTCTTCAGGTCCGTGAGTAGGTTCAGGATCTGTGCGCGCACCGACACGTCGAGTGCGGAGGTCGGCTCGTCGGCGATGATCGCATCCGGGCCGATGGACAGGGCGCGGGCGATAGCGACGCGCTGGCGCTGGCCGCCCGAGAGCTGTCCGGGCAGCGCGTCCAGGGCGCTGGAGGGCAGGCCGACGAGCGAGATCAGCTCGCGCACGCGCTTGGTTCGGGAGGCCTCGTCCCCGATGCCGTGCACGCGCAGCGGGTCAGCGAGCTGGTCCGCGACGTGCATGCGGGGGTTGAGGGCGGTGGCCGGGTCCTGGAAGACCACGGAGACGACGCGGCCGATGCGGCGACGCGCGTCCGCGCCACGCTTCGTGACCTCCTCGCCATTGAAGAACACGTGGCCCTTCGTCGGCATCTGCAGGCCGCACATGACGTTCGCGGTCGTGGACTTGCCACAGCCGGACTCGCCGACGATTCCGAGCGTCTGCCCGCGCTCCAGGCGCATGTTGACGCCGCGCACCGCGTGGACCTTGTTGGGCTTGAACAGGGAGCCGGTACGCGAGGTGAAGGTCACCTCGACGTCCTTCAGTTCGATGATCGGAGTGGTGGCGCTCATCGGGTCTCCTCCTTACCGGTGGTTTCCTGCACGTTGCCTGCGTCGCGCATCGGCAGTGCCGCGTACACGTGCTCGGGACCGACGGTGGTGAGGACCGGGCGGATGTCCAGTCCGTAGTCGGGATGTGAGGATCGGGGTGCGAAGCGGTCGCCGACCGGGAAGTCGCGAGGCGAAGGCACGGTTCCGGGGACCTGGTGCAGTCGACCGGAGCCGGCCTCGATCGAGAGGACCGCGCCCAGCAGGCCGCGCGTGTACTCGTGGGTGGGGTGCGTGAGCAGTTCCTTCGTGGGGGCCTGCTCGATGACCTGGCCGGCGTACATGACGGTGATGTGGTGGGCCACCTCGGCGACGAGCGCCAGGTCGTGGGACACGAAGATCATGGCGAAGCCGAGCTTCTCGCGCAGCTCGTTGAGCAGTGCGATGACCTGCTTCTGGACGGTGACGTCCAGGGCGGTGGTCGGCTCGTCCGCGATGATGAGCTTCGGGTCGCGGGTCAGGGCCATGGCGATCAGGACGCGCTGGCGCTGGCCGCCCGAGAGCTCGTGCGGGTAGGACTCCAGCGTGCGCTTGGGATCCAGACCCACCAGCTCGAGGAGTTCCTCGGCGCTGCGCGTGCCGCCGCGGCTGGTCAGCTGCTTCATCTGAGCCTTGATCAGCATGGCAGGGTTCAGGGAGGACAGGGCGTCCTGGTAGATCATAGCCATCTCGTGTCCGAGGAGCGCGCGGCGTTCCTCGGTCGACTTCTTGAGCAAGTCCTCGCCCTGGTAGAGGATTTCGCCCGTGATCTTGGCCTTGGGGTCGATCAGGCCCATGATGGTCAGGGCCGTGATCGACTTGCCACAGCCGGACTCGCCGACGAGGCCCATGGTCTCACCCGGGCGCACCTTGAAGGAGACGTGGTCGACGACGTTGACGTCGCCGTGACGCTCGAACTTGATGCACAGGTCCTTGACTTCCAGCAGCGGGGTCGCCTCGAAGGACGCCTCGAAGCGGTCGGTGCGCTTGCCTTCGACGACCTCAAGGTCGTCGAGGCGGGCCTGGAGGGATTCGGCCTGCTCGGCGTAGGCGCGGCGCGGGTCGAGCAGGAGCTTGTCGGCCTCGCGGTCGGAATCCTTGTCGACCTGGGCAACCGCAGCCGACGAGGGAGCAGCGACCATCGCGTCCGTAATGCCCTCCGAGATGATGTTCAGGCACAGGACGGTGATCATGATGAACAGGCCCGGAAAGAAGGCCGTCCACCACTTACCCAGGAGGACCGAGAGGTTGGACGAGGCCTCGGACAGGACGTTGCCCCACGTGGCCACGGTGGTCGCCTGGAGGCCCGACCCGATGAAGGTCAGGGAGGCCTCGAGAATGATCGCGTCGGCGACGAGGACGGTCGCGAAGACGAGGACCGGCGCGGCCGTGTTGCGCATGACGTGCTTCGTGAGAATCCACGGGGCGCGGGCGCCGGAGACGATCACCGCGCGGACGTAGTCTTCGCCGTAGGCTGCCATCACGTTGGCGCGAACAATGCGCGAGAGCTGGGGAATGTAGACGAAAGCGATCGAGCAGATGATGACGGCTACCAGACCCCAGGTGTTGCCCGACTTGGACAGCGTACGGCCGAAGACCAGGACGGAGACGGCCGCCATGGCAATGCCGGGCACGGCCATGATGATGTCCATGAGACGCATGATCGTCTCGGACAGGCTCTTGCGAACGACCGCCGCGATGGAGCCGATGATGGCACCAAAGAACAGTGCGATCAGGGTCGAGCACAGGCCGATCAGCAGCGAGAAGCGGCCGCCGTACAGGACGCGAGCGAAGATGTCACGGCCCACGTGATCGGTGCCGAACAGGTGCTCGCCGGAAGGGGCGCTCCACTTGTCGAAGATCTGGTCGGGACCATAGGGGGACACGAAGGGCGAGAGGATCGACAGGAGGACGACAAGGGCAAGAATACCGATTGCGATCTTCGATCCCAGGGACATCGCGCTGATGCGCGAGAATCGCGCGCCCTTCGCAGTGACCTTGTTGAGCTTTTCTTTCTGGTTCATGCCTCACACCGACCTAATACGCGGATTGATGAGCAGGTAGAGCATGTCGACGATGATGTTGACAACGATGAACGCGATCGCAACGACGAGCGCGCCACCCTGCACGAGCGTCACCCAGTTTTCCTGGATGCCCTTGAGCAGGACCGCCTTACCCATTCCATCGACGGAGAAAATAATTTCGATGACGACCGCGCCACCCATCAGGTAGCCGATACGCAGACCGAGGACGGTGACGGGGGTGATGAGCGCGTTGCGCAGCACGTTGCGGGCCACGACGATGCGCTTGGGGATGCCCGCGCCGACGGCGGTGCGGACATAGTCGCGGTCCAGCTCCTCAACCATTGAGGTTCGCACGACGCGCGTCATCTGGCCGACGACGGGAACAGCCAGCGCGATCGCCGGGAGCAGCATGCGCAAGAACCATCCGTATGGATCGACCGAGAAGGCGGGTAGGGGTCCGGAGACGGGAAGCTTGCCGACAAATCCGAGGACCAGCAGCGCTGCCAGCCAGAAGGAGGGGGTACCGATGCCGACAACCGAGAAGATGCGGATGACCTGGTCGGGCCAGCGATCACGGTAGAGGGCAGCGAGGACGCCGAGGGGGAAGGCGAGGAGAACGGCGAAGAGCAGGCCGAGGAAAGTCAGCTGCAGGGTGATCGGGAGCGCCTTCGCAACCAGATCAGTCACGTGGTTGGACGTGCCCACGCCGTAGGTACCGAGGTCGCCGTGGAGCATGTTCCACAGGTAGCGGCCGTATTGAACGAAGAAGGGGTCGTTGAGGCCGTGCTGGACACGGTACTCTTCGAGAGCTTCCGGGGTCGCGGTCTCACCCAGTGCCGAGTAGGCAGGGTCGATTGGAGACAGCGACATGATAAAGAAGACGAGGAAGGACACGCCGACCACCATGATCGGCAGGGCCACCAAACGTCGTCCGATGAGTCGCAGAAGGTTATTCACTGCTAGACCTCCATTTCAACGGATTTTGGATACGAAAAAGGAGGGGTGGCGCCCCACTGTGGCGTCTGCCTCAGGGTGGCGCTCCACCCCTCCTTTCTACGAAGCCCCGAGGGGACTTACTTTGCGCTCACACCGAGCAGCTGCAGACCGGTGGAGGAGATTGCCTGGAATCCATCCACCTTGGCGGGGTTGGAGCCTGTGATCATGTTGCGGAACACGAGCGGGAAGATGACGGTCTTCTCAGCGAGCAGGTCCTGCACTTCGCCCCACTTGGCCTTAGCCGCGTCGCCTTCGAGCGCGCCAGCTTCCTCGATCAGGGTCTGGAGCTGGTTAAAGGACTCGGGGTCCGAGGTCTGCCAGCCGTCGCGCTTCTTGGTCCACACGTTGTCACCGTTCCACCAGGAGATGATGATGCCGGGGTCGGTGCCGAAGACCGAGGGGTCGCCGGGGGCCAGGACGATGTCGTAGGAGGGGCTGTCAATGTCGGTGACGTTGGCGTACAGGTCAGAGGAGGCCATCTGCGTGTGGTTGACCGTCACGCCGAGGGCTTCGAAGTCCGACTTGATCTGGGGCACCAGGGCGAGGACCCACGGGTGGTCCGTCGTGACCAGGTTGATCTCGAGACCGGAGACGCCAGCGTCGCTCAGGAGCTTCGTGGCGGCGTCCTTGTCGTAGGACAGGTCGGTCGCGGGCTTCTTGTATGCCGAGTTAGCCTCGGGAAGGAAGGAGGTTGCCTCAACAGCCTGGCCGTCCAGCGCGGAGTCAATCAGCTTCTGCTTGTCAACAGCCTTGATGAAAGCGCGGCGCACCTCGGGCTTGTCGAAGGGAGCCTTCTGGGTGTTGAACATCAGGAAGGGGTTGCCGTAGCCGGGCTTGGACTCGACGTTCCAGCCAGCGCTCTTGAGCTGATCCTGCGCGGAGGCGGGCACAGCCTCCATCACGTCGATCGTGCCACCGATGGCGGCGGCCAAGCGCGCAGAGTCATCCTTGAGGGACTGCCACTTGAGGGTGGCGACGGTCGCGGGCTGGTTGCCGGTGTAGTGCTCGTTGGGAACAGCGGTGATCTCGGTCGCCGTGATGTTCTCGTACTTGTAGGGGCCGGTGCCGACCGGCTTGGCCTTGAGCGCGTCATCATCCATCGAGGAGGGAACGACGCGGACGTTGACCAAGCGCTCCTTCAGCGCAGAGAAGGGGTGCTTGAGAGTGATCGTGACGGTCTTGTCGTCCTTCGCGCCGACCGAGTCAACGAAGGTGAAGAACTGACGATAGATGGACTTTTCGCCGGTCGCACGCTCGTAGGAGGACACGAAGTCCGCCGCAGTCACGTCCGTGCCGTCGGAGAACTTCGCACCGTCGCGCAGGGTGATCTCGTACTCGGTGTCGGAGACCTTCACGGGATCACCGGCAGCCAGTGCGGGGCTCACAGAGTAGTCGGCCATGTTGAAACGGTAGAGGCCCTCAAGGACCTGCCAGTTCGACCCCATGGCAAGCGCCGAGGTCGTGATCGGCCCGTAATCGGTGGTCTCGTAGGCGACACCAGCCGTGATGGCACCGGTAGTGCCCGCAGCTCCACCGCCACACGCGGTCAGGGCCATTGCGGCGGCTGCGGCCAGCGCAGCGCCGGTTGCGAAGTGTTTGCTCATTCGCATGCTCTCGCTCCTCATCTTCGAGAAATGGAACGTGCGGATCTTTTTTGTTCCGCTCGCTATACTTAGTCTATGTTGTCAGACAAATCTGTGCAAGAGATTACAGCACAAGCACCCGGAGCCACAGACCCAAAGCGCACCGGACCAGCGCAAATTGACACGAGATCCTCGGTAACGATGGACGCTATCAAGTCCTACATCCTGCGCCACGGCCTGCACCCCGGAGACCGCCTGCCCACCGAGTCGGCACTGTGCGCCGACCTCGGAGTGTCGCGCTCTTCGGTTCGTGAGGCACTGCGCAAACTCCAGGCCCTCGACATCGTCACGGTCCGCCAGGGATCGGGCTCCTACGTCGGAGACATGTCGCTGCAACCCCTGGTTGAAACCCTCGTGCTGCGCGCGGCCCTCGACGACATCAACGGCGTGCAGTCCCTGCACTCGATCGTCGAAACCCGCCACGCCCTCGACCTCGGGATCGCCCTGCCGCTCACCCGAGCCATGAAGGGCACATCCAACCCGGAACTGTGGGAGCTGGTCAACACGATGACCGACCACGCCCACGCCGGCGGGAGCTACTTCGACCAGGACATCGCCTTCCACTCGGGGCTGCTGGCCTACCTGAAGAATCCGCTCATGCACCAGCTCGTCGCCGCGATGTGGCTGGTTCACCAGAGCGTGACCCCTCAACTGGCCGCGGCCTCGCGCGAGGAGATGGAGGACACCGCCGAGGCGCACGCCGCAATCCTGCGCGCGTGCGAGGCCGGGGACGCGGAGGCGTACGCCGCAGCAGTCGACGCCCACTACGAACCCCTCATGGCCATCATCGAAGGCCGATGACCTGGAGCCCCGGCGCGAGCGACGACGCTGCGCGCCGGGGTCCACGCTTACCACCGTTCCGGGAAACACGACACCTCCCACAGGCCACGCTCGCGCTCAAAGACAACCACGACCTCGGCCCCCACCAGCTGACAGTCGGAGTACCCGAAGGCGCCCTCCCCCAAGCCGACGATGACCCGCGCGCCAACCGGCCCCTCCCACGGGGGAGTCAGCTCAACAAGCGCGCCAGTCGAGCGCGCAGTGCGCGCCTGAGGATGGAGGAACAGATTCCCGCGCGTCGCGGCGTTGCATCCAGGGTCGTCGACCTCCCAGAGGCGTCCACCCTCCCATCGCTGCCCGTCACCCCACGCCAGATAGCGCGCGCCCGAGCCGCGCCCCTCGAAGCCCTGGAGGCGACAGTTTGCGACGACGCGGCCATCCCACACCGTCACCGATGTCTCGTCCAAGAGAATGTCGTCGGGACCCACGAGCGGGTCCGCAAGGCGCACGATGCGCCCGGCCCGCGCATAGACCACCCGCACATGGGTTCGCTCCCCCACGCGCACGACGTAGGGCATAGCGACCTGCCCATCAACGGTGACCGTGGCTCCCGAGGTCGAGAAGAGCGCGTCCGCGCCCGTGGCCTCGTAGAGCACATCGGTCATATCCGCGTAGGTCAGCTCCGCAGGGCCGCTCCCCCACGCCCACCACGCGCGCAGCCGCTCACCGCCCGCGCGCGAGTCCATATAGCCGACGGCCCCCTCACTCGAGGCGAACGCCAAGTGCATGAGTCCGCCGCCGTCGACCCCCACGCAGGCGTCCGACGAGACGGGCGGGGCACCCGCGGACAAGTCGTGCGGATCTGACCAGCCGCCACGCCCGTCGCGCACCATCCAGCGGATCCGGTTCGGATTCGGCAGGTCCGAGGCCATGGTCAGCCCGTTGAAGTCAGCTCCCGTGCCCGAGGCCGGGGCGGGCCGCTCGTCGAAGAAGAGAATGAGACGCTCATCATGGAGCCTCACAAGCGCAGGAATACGCGCCTCACCTGCACCGATCGGTGCGACGATCCGGCGGGCACCCACCCCATATTGTGTGTCATAGCTCTCACTCATGCGGACAGCATACACGAGTGACGCCGCACACACAGAGAAAGCCCCGGGGAACTTTTCGTTCCTCGGGGCTCTTACTGTGAAACCGTCAGCGGGTCTCGCGGTGCGCCGTCGACTTGTGGCAGCGCGGGCAGTACTTCGCCAGTTCGAGACGATCCGGCGTGTTACGACGGTTCTTCTTGGTGATGTAGTTGCGCTCCTTGCACTCCGAGCAGGCCAGAGTGATCTTGGGGCGAACGTCCTGAGACTTGCTTGCCACGGTTGTTTCCCTCGCTTTGTTTCGTCGCTCCTGCGACCTGTCGAATAAAGAGTTGGTAGCGGGGGCGGGGCTCGAACCCGCGACCTCACGATTATGAGTCGTGCGCTCTGACCAGCTGAGCTACCCCGCCGCCGGAAGCGGAATAATCCGCGACCGGAGCCCCGAAAGGGAATCGAACCCTTGACCTTCTCCTTACCATGGAGACGCTCTGCCTACTGAGCTATCGGGGCAACGCCGAGAAGCTTACCTCAACTCCGAGCGCCGAAGCAAACCCGGAACCTGAGAAGCACCTCACAGGCGTACTCACTGAAACCAGCGAGTGGTGGCAGGTGAGGGATTCGAACCCCCGAAGCACGAAGCGTCTGATTTACAGTCAGATCCATTTGGCCGCTTTGGTAACCTGCCTTTGCGCCGCTCTCGCGGTGCCGTGAAAGAATAGCATTAAAATGATCCCGAGCGCCAATCGAAACTTTGATTGGCGGAATTTCAACGAAAGGTGCCCCTCATGGCAGACTCCTCCTTCGACGTTGTCTCCAAGCTCGACCGCCAGGAGGTCGACAACGCCGTCAACCAGACCGCCAAGGAGATCGCCAACCGCTACGACTTCCGCGGCGTCGACGCCGCCATCACCCTCAGCGGCGACACGATCGCGATGGAAGCCAACTCCGCCTCCCGCGTCATGGCCATCCTCGACGTCCTCCAGTCCAAGCTCATCCGCCGCGGCCTGTCCCTGAAGGTTCTCGACTACAAGGATCGCGAGCCCAAGGCCTCCGGCAAGCTCTTCAAGCTGGCCTGCCCCCTCAAGGAGGGCATCCCCCAGGACACCGCCAAGAAGATCTCCAAGCTGATCCGCGAAGAAGGCCCGAAGGGCGTCAAGGCCCAGATTCAGGGTGACGAACTTCGCGTTTCTTCGAAGTCGCGCGACGACCTCCAGGCCGTCATCGCCCTGCTCAAGGGCCCCAAGGGCGAGGAACTGGACGTCGCCCTCCAGTTCGTGAACTACCGCTGATCACGTCTCGCAGCTGTGGCGGGGCGGCCCACACCGGGCCACCCCGCCACATTTTTGTTGCACATTCCACTCAAAGCGCGCCGCTGAGGCACCGGAGCCGGAGGAGCCAACAATCGGCAAGCGGACGGCAAACGGCCGGACGGCACCCGGACGGCGCCCGGACAGCGCCCGGCAAGCGGCCGGACGGCACCCGGACGGCACCCGGACGGAGCCCGGACGGCACCCGGACAGCGCCCGGCAAGCGGACGGCAAGCACCCGGACAGCGCCCGCCAAGCCGCCTCAGTAGCCCGCGATCTTCTCCAGGCGCGCGATGCGCTCATCCATCGGCGGGTGCGTAGAGAACATGCGGGCCAGGGACTCGCCGCGGAACGGGTTGGCAATCATCATCGCCGCAACGTTACGAGTGGACGGAGTGTCAACCATCGGACGACGGTCTGTCGTCATCTCGAGCTTGCGTAGCGCGGAAGCCAAAGCGAGCGGATCCTGAGTGAGCATCGCGCCGTCCTCGTCCGCATCAAATTCACGGGTGCGGGAGATGGAGAACTGGATGAGCGTCGCGGCAATCGGCGCCAGGATACTCATGGCAAGAATCCCGATGATCCCGAAGAGCCCCGATCCGCCGCCCTCCTCGTCGCGTCGTCCAGAAACGCCAAAGAACATGAGGAACTGAGCAACGGACGTGATGACACCGCCCATGGCGGCCGCCACCGACGAGGTAAGAATATCGCGGTTGTACACGTGCATCAGCTCATGCCCAAGCACGCCGCGCAGCTCGCGCTCATTGAGGATTTCGAGGATCCCTTCGGTACAGCACACGGCCGCATGCTCGGGGTCGCGGCCCGTCGCGAACGCGTTGGGGGTCATCGTCGGCGCAACCCAGATGAGCGGCATCGGCTGGCCCGCGCGCGCGGCAAGCTCACGCACGATCGCGTACAGCTCGGGACGCTCCAGCTCGCTCACCGGGTAGGCGTTCATTGAACGCAGCGCCAGCGACGCAGAGTTCCAATACGAGTATGCGGTCTGCGCCAGCCCAATACCCGCAAAGAGAAGGATCCAGAACGCCTGCCCAGTGCCGCGCGACACAAGCCCCCCAATGCACACCAGCAACGCCCACATGCCACCCAGCAGCAGGGTCGTCTTGAGGCCATTGTGATAGTTGCGCTGAGCCATGCAGGTGATCCTAAAGAGGTTATCTGGGAAGCACCTGAAAACCAGCAGAGTTGCCGGTGGGAATTCACCCGGATTCCCCGGGTCAGGGACGAGGCCGTGGCGCCGCGCGGGGCCCGGCCCGGTTGTGCGCGCGATTCCGGGACGAGGCCGTGGCGCCGCGCGGGGCCCGGCCCGGTTGAGCATGCTATTCCGGGACGAGGCCGTGGCTGCCTGCCGCTCATCGGATCTGCCCCGCCGCAGCTGGGACGCGCGGCCACAGCAATCAGGCCACACGCCGCCGCCCCCACGCCTCGCCGACGCGGCCACTACACGCTCCCCCACACGCGAACGAGGCCGCAGCCGAAAAACCCGGCCACGGCCTCGTTTCGGAAAGGACACGACTCAGTTGCGTCGTCCCGGACCCGTGTAGTCGTCGAAGCGCTCGGGGGCGGTGGGTACGCCCATCTCGCCCATGTCGCCAATGAGATCCGTTGCCTTCGGATCCACCTGCGCGCCACGCGAGATGTCGGTCATCGCACGACGGGACACGACCTTGACGCGCTCGCGCGTGCCACGGCCTCCGGGCAGCTCGCCGTAGGCCTCGCCCAGGGCCTGCTCGTAGGCGTCCAGAAGCTCCCAGCCCTCCCACGTCGTGAACTCGACGCCACGGGACTCCAGGAGGGCAACCATGGCCTCGTGGCCCACTTCGGCGGTGTTCGCGTGCAGGCGACCCTCGTTCGCGTCCTCCACGAGGTGCGTGATCGTCTGCTGCGCGTCCGACTTGGTCGAGCCGATGAGGCCCACCGGGCCGCGCTTGATCCAGCCGGTCGCGTACACGCCGGGGATGACGGCGGCGGATTCGTCCTTCGTGGTCTCACCCTCGATGACGCGCCCCTCCACGTTCGGCACGACGCCGGCGCGCGCGTCGAAGGGCAGGCCCGGGATCGGCGACGAGTAGTAGCCCACCGCGCGGTAGACCGCCTGGACCGGCCACGTCGTGATGACGCCCGTGCCCGACACGCTGCCGTCGCCGTTCAGGGCGGTGCGCTCGGTGCGCAAAGCCTTCACGTGGCCGTTTTCGTCGGCGACGATCTCGACCGGGGCCTGGAACAGGTGAATGTGGATGCGACGCGACGCCGTGTGCTCCTCCGGGTCGGCCATCGCGTAGTTCGTCAGCGTCTTGACGACCTGACGCTGCTGGTTCGACGCACGCAGCGCCTCCTCCGAGCCCTCGTCGAAGTCGAAGTCTTCCTCGGAAACGATGACGTCCACGTCCGGCACCTTGCCGAGCTCGCGCAGCTCCAGCGGCGTGAACTTCACCTGCGCGGGGCCGCGGCGGCCGAACACATGAACGTCGGTGATCGGGTTGTCGGCCAGGGCCTCGGCGACGTTGGCGGGAACCTCGGTCTTGAGCATGTCCTCGGCGTGCTTAGCCAGAACTCGCGACACGTCCAGCGCCACGTTACCGACGCCCAGAACCGCCACCTCGCGGGCCTTGAGCGGCCACGTGCGCGGGTAGTCCGGGTTGCCGTCGTACCAGGACACGAAGTCGGCAGCGCCGTAGGACTCGGGCAGGTCCACGCCCGGAATGTCGAGCGGGTGATCGCGGTCAGCGCCCGTCGCGATAATGATCGCGTCGTAGTGGTCACGCAGATCGTCGATCGTGACATCTCGGCCAACCTCAACGTTGCCGAGCAAGCGAATGTCGCCACGCTGGAGGATCTTGTACAGGGCGACGATGATCTGCTTGATGCGCGGATGGTCGGGCGCCACGCCGTAACGCACGAGGCCGTACGGCGCGGGAAGCCGCTCAAACAGGTCGATATTCACCTCGAGTCCCGACTTCGACAAAATGTCCGACGCGTAGATGCCAGCGGGACCGGCGCCGATGACGGCAACGTTGAGCGGTGCCAAGCGAGTTCTCCTTTTTCGTGACCGCGCGCGTTTGCGCGCACCTGGGCACCAAGTCTAGCGCCCCTGCGGCAAGGTGAACCTCAGCTGAGACGGCAAACACAGCCATCGGCGCGTCACTTCGGGGGACGAGGCCTGGGCTGAGCCGTGCGCAGCGGCGCTGTCTGCGGGGGCGGAGGCGTCTGGCGTGTGCGGCGCTGACCCCGCCGAATGGCCCAAATCGCCGGAGCCGCTCCGCTCAGCGGAGCGCCAGCCACGCAGGAATCCACGGCCACCCAGCGCCAGGCCAGCCACCACGGCAGCCACGAGCAAGCGAGCAACGCACCCGATCAGGACCAACGCACCCGATCAGAAGCAACGCACCCGATCGGGACCAACGCACCCGATCAGGACCAACGCACCCAATCAGAAGAGGTGCAATGCCTACGGATCGGGTGCACTGCCATAGACAACAAGCACAAACGCGGAAGCGGGCAGTGAGCGCAGGCACGACAAGACCACCCCAGGCCTGCCGCAGCCACATCACAACCCCGACCCCACGGCCCCAAGAGCACAGCCAGCCGTCAGACCACAAAACCCGGGACTTGACACAATGTCTCTGTCACCTGGGCCCGACAGGTGGTCACGCTAACCCTTTCATGCGCAGCTGGGCCCTACAGGTGGAGCATGGGCACCCCCGCCCACGCTCCACCCATAGGGTTAACGTGCGCATCCAAGGGCCCAGGCACCCACCCATCGGGCCGAACATGCCATCCAACAGCGGGACGACCCCGGGGACAACAACAAGTCCTCCAGCCCCACATCGGCACCGTGGTCCACCGGGCGCGCCACGCCCCGAACCACACGGCCCCGAGAGCACAGCCAGCCGTCAGACCATAGCCCCGGCTCACTCCACAGCCACCAAGCCCGCCGCAGGCACGCCACAACCCGGACGCCCCAGGCCCACACCCGCAGCCGTCCACAGTCCGCCGCGAGCTGCGCACATACAGCGAGGCCGGGGCCAGCCGCGCAGACAAGCGCGCCGACCCCGGCCTCGTGAAGGATTCAGACCAGGCGATCCACCATCAGGTTGGCGAACGCCTCGAGCGCGGTCTTCGGCTCGCCCTTGGGCAGCGGGGACAGCGCCGCAACAGCGCCGCGCGCCCAGGAACGCGCAAGCTCGCGCGTCTCCTCGAGCACATCGTGGGCGCACAGGCGCTCCACGACCGAGGCCAGGGCTTCGTCGGAGGACAGGTCGCCAGTCAGGTCTCGCAGGATCTGAGCCCCGGCCTCGTCGATCATGCCGACGGCCTCGCGGCGGCGCAGCAGAAGCACGGGCAGGGTGTCGACACCCTCGCGCAGGTCGGTGCCGGGGGTCTTGCCGGACTGCTCGCCCGACGACGCCAAGTCCAGCACGTCGTCGGCGATCTGGAAGGCGACGCCCACCTTCTCGCCGAACTCGGACACGACGTCGGCAACCAGCTGGCCCGCGCCGGACAAGAGCGCGCCGAAAGACGCCGCCGTGGACACCAGCGAACCGGTCTTGTCGGCCAGGACCTGCAGGTAGAAGTCAACGCGATCGGTGCCGGACGTCGGCCCGAAGGTCTCGTTGAGCTGCCCCTCGCACAGGCGCTCGAAGGTGCGGGCGTGGTGGGCGACTATCTCGGGGCCCAGCGAAGCAACCAGCAACGACGCGCGAGCAAACAGGATGTCGCCGGCGAGGATCGCTCGGTTGTTACCCCACAGGTGCTGTGCCGAAGGCACGCCGCGACGCGTCGGCGCAGAGTCCATGACGTCGTCGTGGTAGAGGGACGCCAGGTGCGTCAGCTCGACGGCGGCGGCAGCCGTGATGACCTTATCGTCCAACGCGCGCTCGGGGTCACCGAGCTGGGCGCACACGAGGGTCAGCAGCGGACGCATCCGCTTGCCGCCGGCGACGGCCAGGTGACGCGTCAGCTCATCCGTCAGGTCACGCGACGATGAGACGGCGTCGAGCAAACGACGCTCGACGACCTCGAGCCCCGGGGTGATACGGGACTCGAGGTCGGGAACATGAAGATCGGGTGTTTGAGCGCTCACGGAATCAGTATGACGATCTTTTCAAGCACGCTCAACACGGGACCCGGGAACACGCCAAGGGCGATGGTCCCAGCCGCGCACACGACGATGGCCAGAGCCGACAGGCCCTCCGACTTCACCACGACAGCATCCTCACCGGGTTCGGTGAAGAACATGACGCGCACGAGGCGGAAGTAGTAGAACGCCGTGATCGCCGAGGCCACGAGGCCAACGATCGCGAGCCAGCCGACGCCGCCCTTGATCGCGTCCGAGAAAACGACGAACTTTCCAATGAAACCGCCGGTGAGCGGGATGCCTGCGAACGACAGCAGGAACACCAGCATGGAGCCCGCGATCCACGGGTTGGTGCGGCCGATGCCCGCCCACTTGGACAGGCTCGGGGCCTCGCCCAGCACGTTGCCCTCAGCGTCGCGGCCGCGCACGAGCGCAACCACGCCGAAGGCGCCGACCGTGGCCAGGCCGTAGCCCAGCGTGTAGAACAACACATGGCCCGTGCCGCCCTTCTGGAGAGCGAGGATGCCCATGAGGATGAAGCCCGCGTGCGCGATCGAGGAGTAGGCCAGCATGCGCTTGACGTTATCCTGGACGAGGCCCGCGAAGGTACCGACGAGAATCGTCAGCACGGCGACGCCAGCGAAGATGTACAGGAGGTCCCACTGCAGGTACGCGGCGACGGCCGTGTAGAAGCGGGCCATCGCGCCGAAGGCTGCGACCTTGACGGCGGCGGCCATGAAGCCAGTGACCGGGGTCGGGGCGCCCGTGTAGACGTCGGGGGTCCACGCGTGGAAGGGCGCGGCGCCCACCTTGAACAGGAGGCCCACCATGACGCAGAAGACGCCGATGAGGACCATCCAGTCCATGTTGGTACCACGCGAGATCGCGGCACCCACGGCCGAGATCCGCAGGGAGTTGGCGAAGCCGAAGAGGAACGCCGAGCCCATCAGCATGAAGCCCGAGGAGAAGGCGCCGAGCACGAAGTACTTGAGCGCGGACTCGTAGGACAGCTGACGGCGGTGACGCGCGGTCGCGGCCATGATGTACAGCGGCAGCGACATGACCTCGAGGGCCACGAAGAGGGTCACGAAGTTATCCGCGGCCGGGAAGATCATCATGCCGCCCAGCGAGAACAGGGTCAGCGGGAACATCTCGGAGCGCTGGTAGCCCTTGCGCTCCGTGAGCTCCTCGGCAGCCGAGTCGGGGCGGTCGGAGGGCTGGCCCGCGAACGCGCCGTCGCCGACGGACGTGCGGTCGGCCATGACCAAGACGGCCATGAATCCGATGATCATGAGGATCGACTGAGCGGCGATCGTCAGCGGGTCCTCGATGTATTCGCCGAGCGAGGCCGGGGCCTCGAGCACGGGCACCCACCGCAGGGCGAGCACGGCGGCCGCTCCGGACGTCGCCAGGATCGACAGGCCGATCACGAGGGGACGGCGCGCCTTGGCCGGGGCGAAGGCCTCGACGAGGATGCCGAGGACCGCGCCGCCGAGCACGATGAGGATGGGCGCGAGGCTCATCCACTGAACCTCGGGGGCCTGGAAGTTAGCCATGGGTAGGACGTTCACTGTGCGCTCCCTTCAGCGGTGGCGCCGACCTGGGAGTGAGTCAGGCCGAGGTCTTGAGCAACCGGGGTCAGGGCGCTCACGAGGGGCGCCGACCAGATACCAAGGACGAGCATCGCGACCACGAGGGGCGTCATGACGCAGCGTTCGCGGGCCCCGAGGTCAGCCAGGTCTTCCTTGCCCTTGCCCGGCGCGCCCGTGAAGACGCGCTGGTAGGGCATGAGCACGTAGAGGGCGGCGATAACGACGCCGAGGACAGCAAAGAGCGCCAGCGGGCCGGAGACCGTCCAGGTGCCCATGAGCACCAGGTACTCGGGGACGAAGCCGGACAGGCCGGGCAGGGCGATCGAGGCGAGGCCGGACATCAGCCACAGGCCGGCCAGGACCGGGGTCACGCGCTGCATGCCGACGTACTCGCGCATGTCCTGGGTGCCGCCGCGGCTCGAGAGCCAGCCGGAGAGCAGGAACATCGCGGCGATGGAGACACCGTGGGCGACCATGTAGAACATGGCGCCGACCAGCGCGATCTGCGACCCGATGAAGATGCCCAGGACCATGAAGCCGAAGTGCGACACGGAGGTGTAGGACACGAGGCGCATGATGTCGTTCTGGCCGTTGGCGGACAGGCCGCCCCACAGGATGGAGATGACTGCGAGGACGCACATGACCCACTTCGCGGAGGAAGCAGCGCCGGGCGTGAGCTGCAGGCACATCGTGATCATGCCGAAGGTACCGATCTTGTCCAGCACGCCGACCAGCAGCACGGAGGTGCCGGGGCGGGCGGCGGCGGCCGTGTCGGGCAGCCACGTGTGGACGGGGACCATGGGTGCCTTGATCGCGAAGGCGACGATGAAGGTCACGAAGACGACCATCTGGACGGGCACGCCCAGGTTCGGCAGCATCGCGGCCAGCATGTCCATGCGGAAGAAGGCCGTCATGTCGGTCTGCGCGGCCGAGCCGAGCGCCCAGATGTAGATGACGCCACCGAGCATCACGAGGCCGCCGAACAGCGAGTACAGCAGGAACTTCATCGCGGCCTTGTGACGCGCTTCCTCATCGCCGACGCCGTAGCGCCCGATCATGAAGTACAGCGGGATCAGCATGGCCTCGAAGGCGACGTAGAAGACCGCCAGGTCGAAGGCCGCGAAGATCAGGACCATGAAGGCCTCGAGCGCGAGCACCAGCGCGGGGTACGCGCCGCGGTCCTCGTTCTCGTCCCAGCCGGCGACGAGCACGATCGGCACGAGCGCAAGGGCCAGGAGGATCATGACGAGGCCGAGGGCGGTCACAGCGACCGACCAGGTCACGCCGATCTGGGGGATCCAGGTGCGGGACTCGTAGAGCTGGTACGAGGCCGGGGCAGCCCAGTCGAACTGGGTGGCCGCCGCGTAGACGCCGATGGCCAGCTCGACCAGGGCGACCGCCAGGGCGATCAGGCGCCCGGCGGAGCGGCGCAGGGCCGGGACGAAGCCGAGGAGGGCCGCGCCCGCGGCCGGCAGGGCCACGAGGACGGTCAGCCACGGGAAGTTAGTAACAACCATTGCACTTTCCATTGTCGTGTACCCCTTACAGCCAGAATCCGAAGACGATGACCAGGGAGAGGATGACGCCTCCCAGGATGTAGGCGGCGTACGTGCGAACGAAGCCGTTCTGGGTGACGCCGACGAGTCGTCCGAGCAGCTGGGAACCGGCGCCGAGGCCGTTCAGGGCTCCGTCGATGGCGCTCGCGTCGCCGACGGTTGCGACGGTGACGAGGCCCTTGGCGGGCATCATGAACAGGGTCTCGTTGACGGTGTCCTGGTAGAGGTCGCGGCGTGCGGCCTCGGTCAGGGCGTTGCCTGCGGGGACGGAGGTGGGAACCTCGTCGCGCCCGTACTTCATCCACGCGATGACCGCGCCGAGGATGACGAGGGCGAGGGTGGCTCCCTGAATGACGTACTCGTTGAGGACGGGGTCACCGTGCATGACGTGACCGATCGAGGGGACGAGCCACTCGGTGAAGGTGTTCCCCACGGAGAGGGCGCCGCCGAGGACGACCGCGCCGATGGCGAGGATGATCATCGGGATCGTCATGAGCCGGCCGGACTCGTGCGGGTGCACGGGCGCGCCCTCGGCCTCGGTGGTCCAGCGGGCCTTGCCGTGGAACGTCATGAAGAAGAGGCGCGACATGTAGAACGCGGTCACGCCGGCACCGACCAGGGCGGCGGTTCCGTAGACCCAGCCGATCCAGGTGACCTCAGACCCGCCGAAGGTGTGGGCGCTGAAGGCGGCCTCGATGATCTTGTCCTTCGACCAGTAGCCGGAGAATGGCGGAACGCCGAGGATGGCGAGCCAGCCCATCATGAACGTCAGCCACGTGACCTTCATGGCGCCGCGCAGGGCACCGAAGCGACGCATGTTCACCTGGTCGCCCATGCCGTGCATGACGGAACCGGCGCCGAGGAACATGAGGGCCTTGAAGAAGCCGTGGGTGAAGAGGTGGAAGATCGAGAATGCCCAGCCGATGGGGCCCAGGCCCGCGCCCAGCATCATGTAGCCGATCTGGCTCATGGTGGAGGCGGCGAGGACCTTCTTCATGTCGTCCTTCGCGCAACCGACGATCGCACCGAAGAGGAGCGTGATCGCGCCGATGATGGCGACGGCGGTCGCCGCGATGGGGGCGGCCATGAAGACGTCGCCGGAACGGACGATCAGGTAGACGCCGGCGGTGACCATCGTGGCCGCGTGGATGAGCGCGGAGACGGGGGTCGGGCCGGCCATGGCGTCGCCCAGCCACGCCTGCAGCGGGAACTGAGCGGACTTACCGCAGGCGGCAACCAGCAGGAAGAATCCGATGACCGTCGCGGATGCCGCGGGGATCGACTCGACCTGGGAAGAGACGACGGAGAAGGACACCGAGTGGAAGGAGGCGACCATCGCCATCATGGCGATCAGCATGCCCATGTCGCCGACACGGTTCATGACGAACGCCTTCTTGGCGGCCACCGCGTAGGCGGGGACGTGGTTCCAGAAGCCGATCAGCAGGTAGGAGGCCAGGCCCACGCCTTCCCAACCGGCGAAGAGGCCGGCGTAGGAGTCCGCGAGGACCAGGGTCAGCATCGCCGCGATGAAGAAGTTCAGGTAGGCGAAGAAGCGGCGGCGGGCTGCATCGTGCTCCATGTAGGCGATCGCGTACACGTGGATGAGCGAACCGACGAAGGTCACCAGGATGACGAACGTGATCGACAGCGGGTCCACGAGGAGACCGAAGTCGACGGTGAAGTCACCGGCGGGGATCCAGGTGAACAGCGTCTGGCCGAAGCGGCGCGCCTCCACGGGGGCGTTCCACATCTGGGCGGCGATCAGCGCGCCGACCACGAAAGTCGACCAGGAGGCGAGCGTGGCCAACAGGTGGCCCCACTTGTCCGAGGCGCGACCCAGCAGCAGGAGCAGGCCTGCGCTGGCCAGCGGGATGAGGATGAGCAGCCACGCGTAGGCGGCGGCTCCGGTGGGCGCGACCGTCTCATAGACGGAGAGAGCCTGCGGGGAGATGAAGGTGGTCATGAGTTACGTCCTCCCTCAGTTCTTCAGCAGGTTGAGATCGTCCATGCTCGTGGTCGAGCGCGAACGATAGATGGACACGATGATCGACAGGCCGACGACGACTTCAGCGGCCGCCACGACCATGACGAAGAACGCCATGATCTCTCCGTCGACGTTGGAATTGATGCGCGAGAACGTCACGAGGACGAGGTTCGCGGCGTTGAGCATCATTTCGACGCCCATGAGCGCGATGACCGCGCTGCGGCGCACGAGGACCGTGGTCGCTCCGATGGCGAACAGCACACCCGCGAGGATGAGGTACCAGGCGAGGCTCACTTGCTCTCCTCCTTCTTCTCAGTGGGGGTGGTGGTGCGCGCCTTGCGGGCCCGAGGCTGGGCCAGTCCGGTGGGCGCGGCGGCGCCGGGCATCCCGAAGGAGCCGGAGCGCGGAACGTCGGGCGTGCGCCCGATGGTGTAGGGCGACTCGTCGGCCTCGGAGGCACCGGTGCGCGCGAGGGCGAGCTGCTCGGAGACCTCGGGGGTGACCTCGCCGATCGTGCGGGCCAGGCCGCGCACGCGCAGCACGCGGGGCACGGACTCCTCGACGGGGGCCAGGGTCTCGCCCGACAGGGCGGGAACGTCGGCCGCGTTCGACTGGGCGTACACGCCGGGGGCGGGCAGCTGGCCGATGCGAGCGCCGCGCTCGGCGAAGGCGCGCATCTTGGTGCGGGCCGTCTGCTCCTGGTCGATCTTGGGGCCGAGGCGGTCGGAGTGGGTCAGCAGCATCGCGCCGACAGCGGCGGTGATGAGCAGGCCGCCTGCGAGCTCCATGGTCAGCCAGTGCTCCTGGAACAGTGTGATCGCCAGGTCGGTGACGGGCTGGTTCGAGTAGGGGTTGACCTCGCTGGGGGCGTAGGCGGCGGGCACGGACTTCATGATCGCCGTCGTGACGATGACGATCAGGCCGAGGCCACCCAGGACCGCCGCGACGATCACGCCGCGGCTCTGGCGGGCATAGTCGTCGGAGGTGCCGATGCCGATGAGCATGATGACGAAGAGGAACAGCATCATGATCGCGCCGGTGTACACGACGATCTGCGCGACACCCAGGAAGGGAGCGTTGTTCGCGATGTACAGGACTGCCAGGCCGAGCATGACGCCGACCATGCAGATGACCGAGTGCGCGGCCTTCTTCA